>Ga0210099_1000443_pt1 | contig 14167 bp, 14 predicted proteins | sample Joice_ThreeSqA_D_4_FD_184872 | JGI IMG/M metagenome (GOLD analysis project Ga0210099, IMG submission 184872) | Wetland microbial communities from San Francisco Bay, California, USA, that impact long-term carbon sequestration - Joice_ThreeSqA_D2... | ecosystem: Environmental > Aquatic > Marine >...
CTACTGCAAGTTCAGTCAGCTTTGACATCATCGCCCGGAGGTAATGGGTAACGCCATGAGGCCAATGTAATCATGACGAAAAACGCTAATGCCGATGTCAGGTATCGGTAAGGGTTCGGCTCGATGATTTGGATCATTGACACTTGGGTATTCCTGTAAAGCGAAAATTGGGGATTGCTTCGGTCTCATTTTCGTGGAAATCGCGACGATTACACCGGGTTCAATTTATTTCATCCGTCGGATAAGGTCAATAAATTAAAGTCGTACGCCGGGTTTCATGTTGACTATAAACTGGTCTTCAAGGCTATCGCGTGGTCAGCAGGAACAAGCTTTCCTGTAAACTGCTCAAGCCGCGTTCCCGGAAGCGCGGGTTTTTGGCAAGTACGTCCTGTTGTTCAACCAAGCGCACTTCGGCGTATCCACTGTAGAGCCTTTCTACTTCGGAATCAGTAACCGAAAACGGCGGCCCCTGCATCTCTGCCTGGGGGTAATCAAAAGTGACCAGCAGGATCTGCGTTGCAGACGGCAAGATGTCGACGAGGTGGCGTGCATAGCGCTCTCTCATTTCGGGCGGCAATGCGATCAGCGATGCGCGGTCGTACACAGCACCCACATTCGCCAGATCTTCCTTGTTCAAGTCAAAAAAATCGCCGCACAGGATGCGTATGCCGTTTGCTTCGCAGTGGTCGAATCGGCCATTGCTAGCTCGATGCGGGGAGTAGCCGTTCTCTTTGAAAAAAGCCTGAACCGCGACTTGACTCAGTTCGACACCCAATATCCGGTGTCCCTGCTCGCGCAGCCACAGCATGTCGCGACTTTTACCGCACAGCGGCACAAATACCAGACTGTTTTGAGCAAGGTGCAAAGTCTGCCAGTGCTGACACAGATAAGGATTGATCTCGTCCTGGTGAAATCCTGTTTCTCCGCGGTTCCAGCGCTCAAGCCAAAATTCTTTTTTCATGGGTCTGTTCCTGTTCTGTCCTTGCGAGTGCGATTCTACCCCCAACGAACCTCGTCGGATGTGCGGTTTCCGTTTGGTGTCTCTCGAATACGGGCCGCGTGGAATAAATCCGCATAGTTCCCGCCCATCGCACCTGAATGGAACGACATATCCCCAGTCAAAGGCCTGTTGAATCATGATGATCGCTTCGTGAAACAGTCACAATATCGCTATAATGCCGATGTACACCTGACATGAACCAGCTCAATGCACATCACCCTGCCAGGAAAAATCACAATCATTTTCATGCTGTGAATCATGGGTGACATGATCATTTCCGCCTTCTATTTCTCCGCCTCACGGCAAACTCCCCGTGTTACGGATGAGCAGTGAATCGAAAATGGTATCTGAAGGGAAAAAAGCGATGGACGCCACAGAGGACAGCGAAAGTCAGATGAGCGGGCAGGAACTGCTGCGCAAGCTGCGCTGGCTGATCTTCTTTACCTGGAATATCCCGCCGGTGTTCGGCCTTGGCTTCATCCTGATGATCGGTGTACTGAGTTCCTCGCAGATGATCGGCATACTCACGACACCACTGGAACCGGTTTATATACTGGGCTGGCTTGTCTTTTCTGTATGGTTCTTGCCGAGGCAGGTGCGGCCGCTTGCAGATTGGCTCGACAAGAAGCAAGGCAGTAGCCCCGAGGACGCCCAGCGCGCGGTGCGGCGTTTCCCCCTGGTGTTCTGGGTTACGTTCCTGATCTACCTGTTTGTTGCGCCAGTTTCGGTGATCATCGCTGCCGAAACCTACACCGATTTCATTGCCGTGCCTTATGACTGGTTCCGCATCGAACTGGTTGCGCTCATCGTCTCCATCATCGTCGGTTTGCCGATCTTCTTCCTGATATTCGATCTGTTCGGGAATGCGCTGGGTGGAATTCAACTGCAGCGGCCCATCGTGACCATCCGTACCAAGGTATTTCTGATCGGCGCGCTGGTACCACTGCTGATCGATACCATGCTGGTTCAATACTACTGGACACGCACCGGTTACTTCACGATTGAGACTTTTGGTGTCTGGCTCTTGCTCGAGGTGCTTGCCATAGGGGGTAGTTTGATCTTTGCACACAGTTTCGGGCAGTCGCTCAGTCCGTTGCAGGCGCTGATCGATTCAGCACATCCTTTGCCCGAAGTGCGTTTCACAGGATTGGTTGCCCGCTCCACTGACGAGATCGGCGTGCTAACGTCCGACTATCGCGTATTGCTGGAAAAACAGTGGCTCCAGGGCGAGATACAGGATCTCAACAACAGACTGCTGCGCAGTGCCGGTGACGATGCCGGTACCGCCGCGATATTCCGGCAGGTGGTGGATCTCTGCCGCCAGGCGGCTGATGCATCGCAATCCTTCGTTCTGGTTTATGACCGGACTTCCAACGAACTGGTGGGCGTGATCCAGTCCGGTGCTGATTATCGTCCGGAAGGACACTATCGCCTTCGCCTTGATGAGACCTCACTGGCTGTTTGGTCCTTCAACCATCGCCAGACTGTCGCAGTCGAGGATTGTCGCGAAGATACGCGGGTGAGTCCGCGCATGAGCCAGCATTTCAACGTGCGTTCTGCGATCGCGGCACCGCTGCGGCTTGACGACTCAGTGATCGGCGTGCTGATGGCTGTGACGCATGATGCTCCGCGCAAATATTCGGCCCGCGACATCGCCATCATCGAGGGGCTTGCGCGCGAGGCTGCCTATGCTTTGAATGCGCAGCAACTCCGCGATGCCCGCACCCATGCAGAGAAGGACAAGTTCGAGCAACAGGAATTGTTCGGTCTTTTGCTCAATTCAACCGCCGAGGGCATATATGGTGTCGACAAGCAGGGTATATGTACCTTTGTCAATCCGGCCTGCCTTCGCATGCTGGGTTACGAACGCCCCGGGGATATGGTCGGCAAAAACGTTCATCAACTGATACACCATACTTACCCTGATGGAAGACCGTACCCGATCGAAGAGTGCCGCGTGCGTCTGTCTACCAGCGAAGGGGTGGCAAGCCATGCAGATGACGAGGTTCACTGGCGTTCGGACGGCAGCAGTTTTTCAGTGGAATTCTGGTCGCATCCCATTTTCCGCGATGGCCGGATCGAGGGAGCTGTAGTTACCTTTATTGATATCACCGAACGTAAAAAGAGTGAGAAGGAATTGCTGCGATTCAAGACCACTCTTGATCTCACCCAGGATTGTGTGTTCATGTTCGACCCGGTGGAGCTGCGGTTCTTTTATGTCAACGAGGGCGCAATCTTGCAGGTCGGTTATAGCCGGGAAGAACTGATACAGATGACCCCGGTGGATATCAAGCCCGAATTCGATGAGGTGGGTTTTCGGGAAATGATATTGCCGATGCTGTCCGGACAGCGTCCGTCCATCAACTTTTATACACTGCACCGGCATAAGGATGGCCACGACATTCCGGTGGAGGTGTTCCTGCAATACATTGCACCGGCTGGCGAAATGCCACGCTTTGTCGCCCTTGTGCGTGACATCACCGAACGCAAGCGGCTTGAGGAGGCGCTGCGCCGAAGTGAAGCCCACCTTGAAGAGGCGCAGCGTATTGCCCGTCTCGGCAGTTGGGAATGGGATGAAGCTACGGAAAAGTCGACCTGGTCCAAAGAGCTTTATGCCATTCTGGACATTGATCCGAAAATACCGGTTCCGAATGTCTCGGAACGGCTTGAACAATATACTCCTGAGAGTTTTCGACAAATAATTGAGGCCAACACAACGACCCTGCGTACAAGGGAGCCTTACGAAATCGAGCTGGAGCGAGTGCGTAAAAATGGAGAACGGGTTTGGCTGCTGGCGCGTGGCGAGGCCCGGCTCGACGACAAAGGGCAAGTGACCGGACTGCGCGGGACAGCCCTAGACATCACCGAGGCCAAACGGGCTACCAAAGAGATCAATCGCCTGGCCTTTCACGATCCGCTCACCCACCTGCCCAACCGGCGGCTGCTCATGGACAGGCTCCATCATTCATTGGCTACAAGTGTCCGTAGCGGCAGAAAAGGCGCACTGTTGTTTATCGATATGGACAATTTCAAGACGCTCAACGACTCGCTTGGTCATGACATCGGCGATGTGCTTTTGCAACAGGTCGCGCAACGACTGGAATTATGCATACGCGAAGGCGACACCGTGGCCCGCCTGGGTGGTGACGAGTTCGTGGTGATGCTGGAAGACCTGAGCAAGGACATATTGGAAGCTGCGGCACAAACGGAATCCGTCGGCGAGAAAGTTCTTGCTGCGCTCAGCCAGCCTTACCAGCTTGCCGGGTATGAATACCAGAGCACTACCAGTATCGGCGCAACCTTGTTCAACGACGACCCGCAGGCGGCGGATGAAATGATGAAACAGGCTGACATAGCCATGTACCAGGCCAAGAAAGCCGGCCGCAATACGCTGCGCTTTTTCGACCCAAAGATGCAGGAGACGATCAACGATCGTGTTGCGCTGGAAGGCGAATTGCAAAAAGCCATCAAGAACCGCGAATTCGAGTTGTTTTACCAGATTCAGGTAGACAGAGCTTACCGGCCATTGGGCGCAGAAGCATTGATCCGCTGGATGCATCCCGAGCAAGGTCTGGTTAATCCCGATCAGTTCATTCCGCTTGCGGAAGAAACCGGGTTGATTCTGCCCATCGGGCAATGGGTACTTGAAACGGCTTGTGCCCAACTCCATGCATGGCAGCAAGAAGAGCTCACTCAAAATCTCACTATGGCGGTCAACGTCAGTGCCAAGCAGTTCCGTCAGGCTGATTTCGTATCTCTGGTCCGGGAAGTCGTGCAACGTCATGCCATCAACCCGATGCTGCTCAAGCTGGAACTGACCGAAAGTCTGCTGCTGGAGAACATCGAAGACACCATTGCAACCATGAACGTATTGAATGATGTCGGTGTCCAGTTCTCGTTGGACGATTTTGGTACCGGCTACTCTTCGTTGCAATACCTCAAAAGGTTGCCGCTGGATCAACTGAAGATCGATAAGTCATTCGTCCGGGATATCGTCGTCGACAGCAGCGACAAAGCGATTGTGCGCACCATCATTGCCATTGCAAAAAGCATGGATCTGGATGTCATTGCCGAAGGTGTGGAGACGGACGAGCAACGAAACCAGCTCTTTGGCTGCGGTTGCATTCATTTCCAGGGATATCTGTTCGGCAAGCCGGTACCGATAGCGCAATTCGAGGCGTCATTGCAACAAGTTTGATCGCTGTCGGACGCGTTCATCATTGCCTGGGCACCGTGGCTGCAGTCCTGCCGCCCGTAGCAGTGATCGTGTTGTAACCTCATTGGGCGTTTCCACACCGGCATGGTCCATCCATCCCGCAAAGACCCAGTTGGGAATCGGTAAAGCTCATGGTCTTGCGAACGATTTCCTTGCTGGCATCAAACATCACCTCGAAGCGTGACGCTTCATTCCAATCGTCGCAGTAGCGCCATTCCCATACCAGTTCGTCACGGGCTTTGTAGTAGGCGGTCCCGGGTGAAAACGAAGGGCCCAGGATGCGCAGCACTTCGGGTTTGGTCATATCCGGCTTTACGCGCTTGAACGTTTTCATTTTCATGATGTTTTCGATCTTCATCATCTTTCCATCCGGGCCGATATCCACCATGAATGTGTGTATGCCGCGAGGGTAGGCAAGTTGCCGGGCGCCGTCCGGATCTTTCCATTGCATCGCCGGCGTGCCCATGATGCGCATCACGTCGTCGATGCTGGATTCGCCAACTTTGAGACCTCTTCCGGCATATGAAGCGCAGGCGACAAGCAGGATCGCCATCAGCATCGAATTCAGAATTCTCATTGATGATATTCCTTTACGGGTTCACTGGCATGGCCAAGGACCCGCGATTAACTTGCGGTTTAGACGTATGGCGTTATTCTATGCTGCCAAAGGAGCGGTCACTCGAGTAGGGCGGTAGCGGCAAGCCGGCGATACGGCTGCCCTGGCTGACCGGCCCGCCGGGAAACAGTTCATAGAGCTTTTTGCGACCGTGACCTTCGCAAAACCTTTCTTCCAGTTCATGGAGTAATTCCCGGGCACTGCCAGCCATGCCGTGATTGCGGTAGCGATCTCTCAGGTAGATGATGATTTCCCAGCGTTCTTCGGTGAGCTCAATGCCCTCCGCCTTGGCAAGGCGCTGTGCCACCAAAGGCGACCAGTGTTCCAGGTCGAACATGTTACCTTCCGGGTCCGTTTCTAAATGATGGGCGTTAATGATGGCTTTGTTGATGTCGAGCATGATGGGATCCTTCTGCTGACGTTGCGGATGGGTTGATGAACCATCCAGAGCAAGTATCCTAGGAGTGTCGGTTGACGATGTCAACTGCTGTTGACGGCATTTTCTGTCACCATTGCAATTCATTATTTTTGTTTAGACATACCAACATGGCAGATTGTTGCGAGGATAAATCCTGTGCGATTGATGCGCTGAGAGATCGGCAAAGTGCGACCCTCAAGGCCGTGCTCGGGATCAATGCGGTGATGTTCGCGGTCGAGCTGACCGCTGGCTTGATGGCGGGATCGACAGCGCTGCTATCCGATTCCCTCGACAATCTGGGCGATGCCTTGACCTATGGCTTCAGCCTCTATGCAGTTTCCCGTGGTCCGCGCTCAAAAGCCAGGGTCGCCTTGTTCAAGGGCTTGCTGATACTCACAGCCGGCATCTTCGTTCTTTGTCAGGTGGCTTACCGGATCGCTGTTCCGGTCATCCCGGCCTATGAAGCGATGGGCCTGGTGAGTCTGCTGGCGCTATCGGCAAACGGCATTTGCCTCGCCCTGCTCTGGAAGCACCGCAGCGAAGACATCAACATGAGCTCTGTCTGGGAATGCTCGCGTAACGACATTGCCTCGAATATCTCGGTATTTGTGGCGGCAGGAGGCGTCTTGTTGACTCACTCCGGTTGGCCGGACATATTGGTTGGAGCAGCGCTCGCGCTGCTGTTCCTGAAGTCGGCAGTAAATGTCCTGAGGGGGGCGATCATCGAATTGAGGAAGCCTGATAGTTAGTCAGTTGCGATTCAATCTGCCAGACGGAATCGATCTTGGTTTCCGTGCAATCACAAGCCAAAAAACGACACCGGTTGTTGAGCCAATTTAATGGCGGTCAAGGCCATCCTGGTCAGCCAACGCGCCTGCATGCGTGTTTGCGTTCGCGGGCTCGCTAATCTGTTTTGGTGTAAGGTGTATACCCATGAAAATTTTCTGCTGCTTAATTCTTCTTTTCTCAAGCGCTGCATCGGCTTCAGTGTTCAAGTGCGTTGAGAATGGCAAGACCGTGTATAGCGCAACACCCTGCGGCGACAATGCCCGGGATATCTCGGAACAAATGTCAAAATCGAATTTGTCGTCCGGGAATCAACCCCCCGATAAACCCCAATCGAGTTCAATGGCACTTACTATTGGTGGCGATGGCACGTATACGGTTATGGGTTCTGTTAAGGGTGTTCCGGTTTCATATCAGGTTGACACGGGTGCCTCGATGATATCCGTGTCCAAGCGTATTACGGATCAGGCGGGCATATTTTCCTGCGTGCGCTATATACAACTGCATACTGCCAACGGGGAGGTCAATTCGTGTATTGCACTTGTTCCCGAGATCACCTTCGGGGTTTTTAGAATGGCCAATGTAGAAATTTCCATCGTGCCCAACATGACTCAAGACGCCTTGCTGGGCATGGGTGCATTGCGCCATTTCAAGATCAATCAACAGGCCGGGATCATGACAATCTCCAATTGATGGGATGCATTGTCGATCTCAATTTTGGATAAACGTGCGGTAACGGCCTGACGCGCTTTTTTAATTTCGAATCGAATCCTGCTACCGACACTTGGCAGACGTGCACGATCTCAATCACCGAAAGATCATCTTTTCTTCGCCGGCTTGGATTTGGTACGTGGTTTCTTATAGAGTTCATACAATCTGTATAACTCCCACCAAACTTTCTCCGGGAAGCCGTGCCGGTCAAACCTGCCGCCACCACGGCCATTGGGCTGTAACAGGTCTGCGAAATACGGCTCGCCTTCAGGCGAGTTCCAGAGTTTGACGATCTTCTCCATGATATGGGGAAATTTCTCACTAAGCATCTCTGGGTATTGGTTCGGCAGGCAATTCAGTGTTTTCAGGACCGTTTCCTTGTTAACCATCGTATCTCTCCTTCGACAACTGATTTAGGTTACGAAGTGCGCAAACGCACGACCCGCAAGGGTAGCTGCTAATTCTTCCCGCAGGCAAATTCCAACAGCACCTTGTTTACCGGGCTGGTTCCGCCTGGCACCCAAATATCGATATTGGAATTGCTGCTGATCTCCTTGCCTTCTGCCATATGTTCCGGGTACCAGGAGGAAGAGAGAGTTCTCAATTGCTTCTTGTCGCAATCAAACTCGGACAGTGTCTTCATCGACACATGCGGTTCGGAGTCTCCCGAGGCAGAGGTTTTAAAGTCAGTCAGCCACCACATTTTTACGCCATTGTCAGTCTTCTGAATTGTGGCGGGATCGGCATAAACGGTATAGTTATCAAGACTACCAAGCCCAACCCACTCAGCCATCGCGCTATTGCTTGCAACAGCCAGCAGCAGCAAAATAACTTTGCTCACAATGCCTCCTTTGGGCAAAGATTGTACCTGTCTTGAATCTGTCATGATTGTTTTATTGATTGAAGTGGTGAGCTACGCTCGCCGGGAATTGGACCCCTATTAATCAATTCCAATAAGCTCGGCTATTGCAGAAGTTGGCAGCAGAGGATTGGCGCTTCCGCTTTGCGCTTGAGAACGGACGTTACCTACACAACCCCTAACTTCCGCTGTGTGCCCATAGCTGCCAGTCATAATTATTTGGTTAAAAACCGAAAACAGATAGGTGGTTAGTTTGAGTACAACAATGCTTCAAATAGTTATGAAGCTATCCTACAATTATTAGGATTGCCGTTATAACGCCAAGCAATAATTTTGTCGGTTGCATTCTCTACAACTAATACAATTCTACACTCTGTACCTGGCCTATAAGCGCCTTTCCCCTGTTCTATGAAATATTCTGATACGCCGGGCCGCACTTCTTGAATATCTTGGATTTCTGCGGAAACATAGACACGCCTGTACTCCGACAATGTCTTTCCGACGTAATAGTGATCCATCTGATCTCTAAAGACTTTCATGGGAGGAGCCAAGAAAAAGCACCCACCCAAAATCATTAGTGATAATCCTAAGGTGCTCTTTAGAATAAGATTCATTAACTGGTTACGCACGGTTACATTAAAGTGGAGATTGCTTCATCTATATTTGATGTTGCTTTTAGTGGCTAAATGACTTCAACGAACCGTTGTTTGCGAACGTCTGATACTGGGACAACTGAGACGAATCATACTGCAATTCATTACAGCCAGTATCTAAGACAAAGCAGACATAAAATTGGCGGTTAGTGAAGAGCTAAAGGATCAGCTTCGCATTTGTCTGAAGGAAACCAATAATCTGGAGTTGAAATTATATGGCGAGCTATGCTCGCCGGGAATTGGCCATCCTGGCCAGCCAACGCGCCTGCATGCGCGTTGTCGTTCGTAGGCTCGCAGCAGTGCTGCTCGAATTCCCTACTCACCCCGCGCCCGTGCCGGACGCGGTCTCAATCCCCGTGCAATCACAACCCAACAAATAAAAGCGACACCGCAAGGGTGTCGCTTTTATTTGTTGGTGGAGACGGCGGGAATTGAACCCGCGTCCGCAAGCCCTCTACAGGCAGTTCTACATACTTAGCCAGGCTGTTTGATTTGATCCCGTACACGCCAACCGGCGGGCTGGTAAAGGACGAGTCACCTTGATTTTAGCTCCGGACAAAGTGACCCTGACCGGCACGATTCTGTGTAATTTACCTCACTCATCTCAGCCTTGCGGCCTTGAGCCACTCCACAGACAGCGTGGTGTGAGGTCTAGCAGACTTAAGCTGCTAAAGCGTACGTTTCGTCGTTTGCGACTAGTTTTTTCCAGCTGATTTACGAGGTTGCGGGTCCTCGGTATGCCCTGCGATGCTTTGTAACCCACGTCGAAGCCAAGTCGTCCCCGAAATGTGATTATTACCTGCTGCGCGGTCCGATAGCTGTGTTGCGCGGTGCTCACTCCCTTCGCCTACCTTTGAGGTATGTCTCGGTCGTTGTGCGCCGTGCGCCTTGCTCTCGAACCGCTCGCAACGGTACTAAATCAATTTCTGCGTTGCGAGCGAAGCAGATTGTAGCAGATTCAGAGGTCTATCAGGCCCAGAAGTTCCATCGGTTTGTCGATGCTGCCCTGGGCATTCCAGTTCGCGACGGACGCGTCGCCATTGATGTAGCCGTAGTTGGCGATGATGCCGGGCATGGCCGCGGCATTGGCGGCCCTGATATCGCGCTGGTCATCGCCCACATACAGACATTCTGCGGGGGTAACGCCGATGAGCTGGCAGGCTTTTAGCAGCGGTTCCGGATGCGGTTTGGCATGTGCGCAGGTATCGCCGCTGATCAGGCAGGCAGCACGCTTTTCATATCCCAGTGCTTGCATCAACGGCACGGTATAGCGATGCGGTTTGTTGGTGACGATGCCCCAGCGGATATTACGAAGTTCCAGTTCGTCGATCAGCATGGGCATGTCGCTGAACAATCGGGTATGCACGCAGATGTTGAGTGCGTAATGGCCGAGGAAGATATCGCGCAGCGTGTCGTAGTCGGGGTGTCCCGGTTCGATGTCGAAACCGGCCTTGAGCAGGCCGCGCGAGCCGCGCGAGGCCTGCGGACGCAACAACTCCAGTGGTACGGGCGGAAGATCGCGGGTGGCGCGCACATAGTTGAGCGAGGCGGCGAGGTCGGGCGCAGTGTCGGCGAAGGTGCCATCAAGGTCGAACAGAACGGCCTTGATCACCATCAGTCCCTGCGGCAGGCGATCATGTAGTTGACGTCGGTATCCTTGCCCAGGGAATAAACCCGGGTGAGCGGGTTGTAGCTCATGCCGATGATGTTATCCAGGCTCAGTCCGGCATTGCGACAGGACTGCGCGAGTTCGGACGGCTTGATGAATTTTGCATAGTCGTGCGTGCCGCGCGGCAGCATGTTGAGGATGTATTCTGCACCGATCACGGCCAGCAGGTAAGACTTCGGGTTGCGGTTCAACGTGGACAGGAAAATCCAGCCGTCCGGCTTGACCAGTTTTGCGCAGGCAGCGATCACACTGCTCGGATCGGGCACGTGTTCGAGCATTTCCAGGCAGGTGACGACATCGTAGTGTTCCGGTTGCTCGGCCGCCAGCTTTTCGACAGCAACCTTGCGGTAGTCGACCTGATTGCCGCTTTCCAGCAGATGCAGTTTGGCGACCTGCAAGGCCTTGTCGGACAGGTCGATGCCGGTGACGTTCGCACCCAGGCCGGCCATGCTTTCCGAAAGGATACCCCCTCCGCAGCCGACATCCAGCACTGTCTTGCCGGCCAGTCCGGCGTGCCGGTCGATATAGTCCAGGCGCAGCGGATTGATATCGTGCAGGGGCTTGAATTCACTGTTCGGATCCCACCATTTGTGGGCCAGTTGCGAGAATTTTTCAAGTTCGATCGGGTCGGCGTTGATCATGGAAATTTTATGTTATTGAGTTAACTGCATTGTCCACGAAAGACACGAAAAGCACGAAATAGATTCAAAGTACAAACATTTTAACAATTACTTTATGGATGGCAGGGAAAATTAGATAGCAATCCTTTTATCTGCAAACAACAACCACACCCACCTATCTTTAATTTGTTTCTTTCGTGCCTTTCGTGTCTTTCGTGGACATCTTGTCTTTACAACACGATCCTTTCGACAGTCGCTTTCGGATAGCAACCGAAGTTGGTTAGCAAACCCAAGCGCATTCCTGTTGCTTTTAGGTAGTTCATTATTTGCGCTTTATGTTCTCCTGTTGTGGCTGCAAGAGCTTTAAGTTCAATGATAATGGAATCGTGGCAAATAAGGTCGGGGATATAGGTTTGTCGCAACGGTTCACCTTTGTAGGATAGCCTCAATTCCCGATGTACTACAAATGGAATCCCTCGTTTTGATAATTCCTTTTCCAGACATTCCTGATATACAGCCTCCAGAAAACCGCATCCCATCACCCGATACACTTCAAATATGGCCCCTTGTATCTGATAGCATTCTTCCCTGTATAAAACCTCCTCACCCATCTTTTTTCGTGCCTTTCGTGCCTTTCGTGGACTGAGCCTTATTGCGTAGGTAGTTGCCCGACTCTAACAAAACTCGCTGCTTTAGCCAAATATCCGGATATGTCTTCAGTGTGGCTCCGGGGGGTCCCGCTGTGCTAAAATGCGCGCTTTGATTATTGCGCCGGCAGCTGGCTTGTCCGGGCATTGCTTGCAACAACTTTAGGTCATTCATGGAACAAGAATTCGCCAAAGAAACACTCCCCGTAAGCTTGGAAGAAGAGATGCGCAAGTCCTATCTGGACTATGCGATGAGCGTGATCGTCGGACGTGCGCTCCCGGATGTTCGGGACGGCCTGAAACCGGTGCACAGACGCGTATTGTTCGCGATGCACGAGCTTTCCAACGACTGGAACAAGGCCTACAAGAAGTCGGCGCGTATCGTCGGCGACGTGATCGGTAAATATCATCCGCACGGCGACACGGCCGTGTACGACACCATCGTGCGCATGGCCCAGGACTTTTCGCTGCGCTATACGCTGGTTGACGGACAGGGAAATTTCGGCTCGGTGGACGGCGATAACGCCGCGGCGATGCGTTACACCGAGATCCGCATGGCGAAGATCGCCCATGAGCTGCTTGCCGACCTGGAAAAGGAAACGGTCGATTTCGGCCCGAATTACGACGGCTCCGAACAGGAACCGCTGGTGTTCCCGACTCGCATACCCAATCTGCTGATCAACGGTTCATCCGGCATCGCGGTGGGCATGGCGACCAACATCCCGCCGCATAATCTGGGCGAAGTGGTGAGCGCTTGTCTTGCGCTGCTCAAGAATCCGGAAATAGCTATCGAAAAACTGATCGAATATGTGCCTGCGCCCGATTTCCCGACAGCCGGAATCATCTACGGACTATCCGGCGTAAAGGAAGGCTACCGTACCGGACGCGGCCGGGTGATCATGCGCGCCCGGACCCACTTCGAGGATCTGGACAAGGTCGGAGGTCGACAGGCCATCATCATCGACGAGCTGCCCTACCAGGTGAACAAGGCCAATCTGTTGGTCAGGATCGGCGAACTGGTACGCGACAAGCGTCTGGAAGGCATCTCCGAGATCCGCGACGAATCCGACAAGTCGGGCATGCGCGCAGTGATCGAGCTGAAGCGCGGCGAAAATGCCGATGTGATCCTCAACAAGCTGTACAAGGACACCCAGCTGCAGGACAGCTTCGGCATCAACATGGTCGCGATCATCGACGGCCAGCCCAAGCTGCTCAATCTCAAGGAGATGCTCGACGCATTTCTGCGCCATCGCCGCGAGGTCGTCACCCGCCGCACGGTGTACGAGCTGCGCGAGGCGCGCCGCAAGGCCCACGTTCAGGAAGGCCTGGCGGTCGCGCTCTCGAACGTCGACGAGATCATTGCCCTGATCAAGGCGGCACAGACGCCTGCCGAGGCCAAGCAGAAGCTCCTCGATCGCACGTGGCGGTCAACGGTCGTGGAGCAGATGCTCGCGCGAGCGGCCGCCGACGCGTCCAAACCCACGGACCTGCCGCCGGGGTTCGGAATGACGGCCGACGGCTACCGGTTGTCGGATGCGCAGGCGCAGGCGATTCTCGAGCTGCGACTGCAGCGGCTGACCGGCCTCGAGCAGGACAAGATCGTCGTCGACTATCGCGAGCTGCTCGAGCGCATCGCGGACTACCTCGACATCCTCGCCAAGCCCGAGCGCATCACCGAGATCATCGGCGACGAGCTCGGGCAGATCCGCGATCAATACGGCGACGAGCGTCGCAGCGAGATCGTCCTCAACGCCGAGGACATCGTGCTCGAGGACCTCATCACTCCCGAGGACGTGGTCATCACCTTCTCGCATACCGGCTACATCAAGGCGCAGCCCTTCGCGGACTACCGCGCGCAACGGCGCGGCGGGCGGGGGAAACAGGCGGCGGCGACGAAGGAGGACGATTTCGTCGACCGGCTGTTCGTGGTGCACACGCACGACTACATGCTGTGCTTCTCCAGCCGCGGACG
>Ga0210099_1000444_pt1 | contig 14145 bp, 13 predicted proteins | sample Joice_ThreeSqA_D_4_FD_184872 | JGI IMG/M metagenome (GOLD analysis project Ga0210099, IMG submission 184872) | Wetland microbial communities from San Francisco Bay, California, USA, that impact long-term carbon sequestration - Joice_ThreeSqA_D2... | ecosystem: Environmental > Aquatic > Marine >...
AAAGAATTAGGGGAAGTTCATATTGCTAATGGTATAGCCGATATTCGATGCGTTGTGTTTATCGCCAAAGACATAAAAAAAGTTGGTGAACCGATTGAGATGGAGGATGAATCAATAGATGAAGTATTAAAATTTAAATTTGATGAAGTGAAAAAACTTATTGCCTCTGGCAAAATAAAAGATGAAAGCACTATCGCTGCTATCGCAAAAGCTGATTACCTAAATGAGTTAAACTAACTTTATAATTACTTTTCAGTCCGGATACTGTCCACGACTCGCGGCAACAAAATTGCCTTATTTAAAGGCAGTTTTTTGTTGGGAAGGACTGGCTTTTAATTTTTGTGATAAAATATAGATATGACTAATAAAAAAATATTATCAGGCACAATACATAACTTGCCAGATGATTTGCGAAAAATTTTAGCAGCTGACAAGGAAATGCTTGCAATCTGGGAAGACATCACTCCTTTGGCGCGTAATGAGTTTATTTGTTGGATTGAATCGGCCAAGAAAGCAGAGACCAGGAGTCGTAGGATAAGAAGAACTGGTGAGGAGCTTAAAAGGGGATTGCGTCGACCTTGTTGCTGGGTTGGCTGTCCTCATCGTTGAATTTTACTTTTCATTACATTTTATTTGGGTAATGTTACTTTGAGCTGGTTTGTTCGTTATAGTATAAGTAAAGACAAATTGATTAAAATGAGGTAAAATATATAATAGAAAGTTATTATTAAAATAAAACTATGAAAAAGTTAATAGAAAAACTTGTCAATCTATATTTTAAAAATTATACTTTATGACTCTATGCATGCGTACTCCACATACACAGTAAAAAAATGGGATGAGAAACCTTATGAAGAAATCTCCTCTTCAATGAAAATGACAAAAGCCACCGTCGAGTTTGAAATGAATGGCGACTTAACCGGCAAAGCTTCAGTAGAGTATCTAATGTTCTACAAACACTTCGATGAAAAAGACCAGCATAAAGCATCCGCTGTTTATACAGGCTTAATGCGGTTTACAGGCAGTGTAAATGGCAAAGCCGGAAGCTTCGTAATGCAGGACAATGGCTCATTCGAAGGCGGTACAGCAAAATCAGCATTGCAGATTATCTCCGGCTCCGGAACAGAAGAGTTAAAAAGTATTTCAGGAAGCGGAAATTATATTGCAAACCAGGATGGGTTTAACATTGAGCTGGATTATCTTTTGTCATCCTGAATAATATTTCAGGATTTTTCAGGACAGTTCCAGCTAAGATTATCTCCTTTATCAGCATTATTCTTCCAATTCAAAGGTTGTAAATTGCTGATATGATCAGTACCGTGATTCGATACAGGAAATATATGATCAATTTCCCAACCCGTATCGGAATTTCTGTTGCCGTGCTCCGGAAATTCCATTTTACTTCCGCATTTATCCAATCTTATTACATCTGAAGAATAGCCGGGTATTTCATTTCCCATATCCCAAACTTGTTTGATTACTTCCACAGAAAAAGGATTACCCCTCTTATCTGTATTTGGCTTACGACCCACATTCCCTCCATTAATATTACAAGGTTGTATAAAATAAAAGAAAGCAGATTCAAAAGCTATATTTACCAATCCATCATTTGGGGACAAGGATTTTATCGTAGTCATCGTTTGTCTGTCCGTGAACAAAAATAACGGGATGAATAAACTGTTTAAGAGATTCTTCGGTCACTAAGTTCCCTCAGAATGACCTTTTGTTTTTGTCATTCTGTGCGCAGTGAAAAATCTCATTTAGATTCTTCGTTTCAACTTCGTTAACTTATCTTTATTTTTGTTATCATTTTCAAACGTAGCACAGAATAATTATTCTGTGCTACTGCAATAATTTATGGGCATATCATAAAATGATTATCAGGAAATTTCATAGAAGAAATCTTCCTCATTTGTACTATAATGATGGAATTTATTTTATAACATATCGTTTAGCCGGAACAATACCTTTACATATTTTAGAACAATTTCAAATGGAACTATCTAAATCAGGCAAAGAAAATTTAAACATTAGGGACAAAAGGATTTTCAAAAAATACGATGACTATTTAGATAAATCATCGCAGGGTCGTAATTATCTCAAGAAAAAAGACTTTGCAGAAATAGTTAGTCACACTCTTCATTATCCCGATGGAAAAGATTATTTTTTGATTTGTTATTGTATTATGCCTAATCACGTACATTTGGTTTTCGATTTGTTAAAGACAAACAAAGGCGTCAGCAAAATAATGCAATCGATAAAAAGAATATCTGCCTTAAGATGCAACAAACTGTTAAATAAAAAAGGTAAATTCTGGCAGGACGAAAGTTTTGACAGATTAGTAAGAGACGATGTCGAACTTTACTTTATTATCAACTATGTAATAAATAATCCCGTAAAAGCAGGTTTAATTGGTGATTGGAGAAATTGGCAATACACATATTTAGCAAATGAATATAGATAATTAAAATACCGTAGCACAGATTACTTATCTGTGCTAAAAAAGTGTAAATAAACATGCACAGAATAATTATTCTGTGCTACGGAAAAATAAAATACATGTCTAAAAAATTCATAATAATCGATGCGATGGCGATGGCTTACAGAGCCTACTTCGCCTTTATAAACAGACCTCTGGTTACATCCAAAGGCGAACCGACTTCTGCCGTCTTCGGCTTTATCAATCAGCTAATCAAAGTTTTCGAGGATCATAAACCAGATTACATTGCCGTAGCTTTTGATTCAAAAGAGAAAACTTTCCGCCATGATAAATATGAGAATTACAAATCGTCGCGCGCAAAAATGCCGGATGATATGTTTCCACAACTCGACAGGATAAAACAGATTATCGAAGTGATGAAAATTCCGCTTTACATTATTCCAAAATATGAAGCAGATGATATTATCGGAACCGCGGCCTGCAAAGCAGAGGCGGAAGGACTCGAAACTTTTATCATAACTCCCGATAAAGATTTTAACCAGCTTATAACTGATAAAGTAAAAGTCATAAAACCCGGCGGTAAAGCAAGTGATGAGAACGTCGTTTATGACACTGCAAAAGTAAAAGAAGAATTGGGTTTTGAACCGAAGCAGATGATAGATTATTTAGCCTTAATTGGAGACTCTTCTGATGATATTCCGGGAGTTGCGGGAGTTGGTCCTAAAACTGCAATTCCGTTAATTCAAAAGTACGGTTCGGTTGAAAATCTTTACAAACACATCGATGAAATTGAAAAACCCGCCCTAAAGAATAAGCTTATCGAAGGAAAAGAGAATGCAATTCTTTCAAAAGATCTTGCTACAATTCATTGTGAAGTTCCTCTCGAGTTTAATTTTGAAGAAGCAAAATTCACTAAGCCGGATTATGAATCTTTAAGAAAAATATTTGTTGAGCTTGAGTTTAAAGATATTTACAACCGGCTTCTTTCTATTTATGATTCCAATTCTGCAGATGCAAAACTTAATGAAGTTACAGAAAATGATATTTCTGGGTACGATGAATCAAAAGTAAAATACAAGCTGATAAAAAATCTTAAGGAAGCCGAAGAGTTGGCGAATTATCTGAGCAAAAAAGATTTAATTGTTTTTGATACTGAAACAGATGGTCTCAACCAGTTTGAATTGAATATTGCAGGTGTTTCCTTTTCTTCAAAAGATGGAGAAGGATTTTTTATTTCACTACAACCCGAAAATTATGAAAAACTTATCACGAATCCTGACGAAAGATTAAGCATACAGGATTTTGCAAAAGTTTTCAAAAAACTTTTTGAAAATAAAAAAATCAAGAAAGTCTGCCAGAATGCAAAGTTCGATATTGCGGTTATGCGGAACCTCGGAATCAAAGTCGAGAATTTTTATTTCGATACGATGCTTGCAAGTTATGTTATTGATCCAGATCAGAAGCATGGAATGGACGATCTTTCAGTAAAATATCTTAAATACAAAGCTATTCCGCTTTCTGATTTAATCGGATCAAAGAAAGATTCAACAAAAATATTTGAAGTTGAAACAGAGCCTTTGGGAAAATATGCAAGTGAAGATGCAGATATCACTTACAGGCTTTATGAAATTCTCGATAAAGAAATTAAGAAAGAAAATCTTGTCAAAATTGCTTATGATATTGAGTTCCCTCTTATTCCTGTTCTTGAAGATATGGAAAGAGAAGGAATAAATGTTGATAAAGATGCTTTGAAATCTTTAAGTGATGACCTTCAGATCCTTATTGATAATTACACAAAAGAAATATACAAAGCGTGTGGAGAAGAGTTCAATATAAATTCTCCGAAACAAATGCAGGAAATTCTTTTTAACAAGCTCGGACTAAAATCCGGCAGAAAAACAAAAACCGGTTTTTCCACTGATGCAAGGTCACTCGAATATTTAAGAGGCGAGCACGAAATAATCGAGTTGCTTCTTGAATACAGACAGATAACTAAATTAAAATCAACTTATGCAGATGCTCTACCGAATCTTATAAATCCTAAAACCGGAAGAATACATACAAGCTTTAATCAAACTGTGGCTTCAACAGGCAGACTTTCAAGCAACGATCCGAATCTTCAAAACATTCCGATAAGAACCGACAGAGGAAAAGAAATAAGAAAAGCTTTTGTGCCGAGAGATAAAGATCATGTTATTTTAAGTGCAGATTACAGCCAAATAGAATTAAGAATTATGGCGCACATTTCCGGCGATGAAGGACTTTCAAAAGCATTTAAGGAAAAGGAAGATATTCATAGAAGTACAGCAGCGCTTGTCTTTATGGTAAAACCGGAAGATGTAACAGCAGATATGAGAAGAAAAGCTAAAGAAGTGAACTTCGGAATTCTTTACGGCATTGGTCCTTTTGGACTGAAAACAAGATTGGGGGTTACACAAACTCACGCAAAAGAAATTATTACTACTTACTTCAATACTTTCAAGCGTGTTAAAAATTTTATGGATGATTCAGTTATCCTGGCAAAAGAAAAAGGCTACGCAGAAACCTTGTACGGCCGCAGAAGATTTCTTAGAAACATAAATAGCGGCAATAGAGTTGTAAGACAATTTGAAGAAAGGGTTGCAATTAATATGCGCGTCCAGGGAACCGCAGCAGATATGATAAAGCTTGCAATGATAAACATCTTTAATAAGCTTGAAAAGAGAAAAGTAAAAACTAAAATGGTTTTACAAGTGCATGATGAATTAGTCTTTGATGCCCATAAAGATGAAGTAGAAGAACTTCGTCCGTTGATTAAAGAATTAATGGAAAATGCTCTGCCATTAGATATTCCGGTCCTTGTCGATACGGGTATCGGAGATAATTGGCTGGATGCTCATTAGTTTAATTGGCAAAGGGCAAACGGTAGAAGGCAAATGAAGGAATAATCCGTGAAAATCAGAGTAACCAGTATCATCCATGTTCTATTGTTTTAAGAATGAAATTAGAACCATCACAAATAAAAAAAATACTAATCATCAAACCGCGCGGAATTGGTGATGTTGTCCTTTCCACAATTCTTCTTGACAATCTCAAAGCTTACTTCAAAAATGCAAAAATAGATTACCTCACAGAACCATTTGCAAAACCTGCTGTAGAAAATTTAAAAGATGTGAATAAAGTTTTAACAATGGGGAAAAAAGAATTTTCCCTTAAAGTTGCAATGAAAATCAGGAAAGAAAAATATGATATTGTTATTGATACCTGGGCAAATCCTAGAACAGCACAAATGACTTTCTTTTCAGGAGTAAAATACAGAATCGGTTTTGGATATAGAGGAAGAAAATATGCATACAATATTAAAGCGAGTTCAGGGCGTGGTTCTCATCACATGGCGGAGCATAACCTGGAATTACTTAAAGCAATAGATGTTCCTGTAATCACAAAGAAAATTCATTATGAAATTAAAGAAGAAGAAAATGAAATCGCGAGGAAATTTATTTCGGAAAATTTCAAACCGGGAAAGACGATAATTGGAATTGTCCCGTCGGGTGGATGGGAATCAAAAAGATGCGAACCGGAAAAATGGAGTGAGATATGTTTTGCACTTTTAGCTAAATATGATTGTTCCCTTTTAGTTATTTCAGGACCCGGCGACGAAGTTGACGCAGAGTTTATAAAACATAAACTCGGAGAAAAAATTATTCATAGGCACAAAACAACTCTTAACGGACTAACGGCATTAATAAATAATTGTAATATAATAGTTGCAAATGATTCCGGACCAATGCACATTTCAGCAGCTTTAGGCAAACCAACTTTAGGATTATTCGGTCCTACCGATCCTTACACAGCTTATCCTTACGGAAATAATGAGTGGGTAAGATTAGATGAACTTTTTTGCATCAAATGTGATTTGTTGGTTTGTAAATACAACCACGAATGTTTTAGGGATCTGCCTGTGGAACGTGTGTTAGATAGATTCGAAAAACTAATAAAGAAAAATTCGGTTAGTATAAATACTTTATAGTTTCTTATCTGAAATTATACTCTTCAAAAATTCATCAAGTTTTTCACCATAACTTTGTAAAGTGTAATTGCTCATAACTTCTTTATGAACATTCACTGCCATTTTTTGGGCTTTTTCGAGCTCACCATTCATTTCTAAAATTTTTTTTAGCAAATGTCCCGGCTTATTCAGTTCAAAAAGTAAACCGGTTTCATCGTTAAATATTATCTCATTATTCCCTGGAATATCCGAAGCAATTATCGGCAATTTTGCAAAAGCAGCTTCGAGAAGTGCGAGCGAAAAGCCTTCCGATCTTGAGGGAAGAATAAAAATATCCATAGCTTTGTAATACTCATAAATATTATCGATAAAGCCCGGCATAATTAATCTTTCTCTTTTAATACCAAATGATTCCGCATAATTATAAACTTCACTTTGATTCTCTTTTGGTATACCGATAATCAGCAAAACAAAATTTTCTTCTGTCTTGGAAAAAGCATCAAAGAGGATATCAAATCCTTTTCTTTCCTTATGAAACCAGCTCGATACCCCAAGAACTGTTTTATCATTTATTCCGAATCTTTCTCTAACCGACTTCCCGGAAATCGAATCAATATTTTCAGGGTATTCGGTAACATTGTGAATAACTTTAACATTAGAACTTTTAGCGCCTGCTTTAATCAGATCTTCTGCAACGCCGAAACTGCAGGCAAGCTGATAATCAAAATATTTGTTATAAATCCACTGCCCTATCACAGGAAAACTCTTGGACATATTCTGCCGGTAAGCAATATTCACAAATTCTTTTTTATAATTTTGTCTCAGCTTAATAGCGAGTTTTCTATCCAATGAATGATAACTAATAACAAAATCGGGTTTGAAATCTTTGTAATACTTTTCTATTTGGTTAAAAAGATTTTTGTTTGAACTTTTGCTGTTAAACGAAACAGTATTTATTCCCCTTTCATTTCCTCTTTTTTCAGTCAGTGAATTTTCTGAAACAATAAGAGAAATACTGTATCCAAGTTTGTCAAGGGCAAGAGAACTAAGAATTGCCATAGTTGCGCTTCCCGCATAACCTTCACCAAAACTAATTTGTAAAACTTTAAAAGCCACTTGTTCTTTTGTTTAGTATATTTGTGTGAAATGAAAGTTAAATATCAGGTTCAAAATAAATAATTTATTTCTAAGTTGTTCCAGTATGTTAAGAAGGAATATTCTTTATAAATGAATCTTTTCTCATTAGCTAAAAGAATAAACAGACCTTTAATTTTAGATGGAGCTATAGGAAGTTTGCTCCAGGAACGATTAAAACCTAAAGGTTCACTCTGGATGTCTTACGCAAATATTGAAAGCCCGGAAGAAGTTTATTCGGTTCACAAAAGATATGTTGATGCCGGAGCCGATATAATTACAACAAATACTTTTAGAACCAACTCAACTGCTTTGAAAGAATTTCCACAATTAAAAAGTGAAAAACTTGTTAAAGCAAGTGTCAATCTTGCAAAAAAAGCCAGGAGAAAACTGCCAATACTTATTGCAGGTTCAAATGCTCCTGCAGAAGATTGTTACCAGGAAAAAAGAACTATCTCAAAGAAGGAATTAAGTTATAATCACAAAAAACATATCGATCATTTAATCTCCTCAGGCTGTGATTTTATTCTTAATGAAACACAAAGCCACTTAGATGAAATAAAAATTATTGTGCGGTATTGCTACAAACAAAAAATACCTTTTGTGATCAGTTTCTTTTTTAAAGAAAATTTTAAATTACTTTCTGGTGAAAATCTCTTCGATGTCGTCAAATTTGTTGTAGATTATGAGCCTTTGGCGATAGGTTTTAACTGTATCACTTACAAATCATTTAAGGAAATATTGAACAGGATAAATTCAAATTATAACTGGGGATTTTATTTAAATTGCGGGGGTGGAAATTATACTGATGAAATTATCAAATGTGTTGTTTCTCCGGAACAATATATCAAAGATGTAAAACAAGCATTAAATAAGAAACCTTCATTTATTGGTGCATGCTGCGGCTCATCGCCTACTCATATTAAACAAATAAAAAAATTTTTAGATGGAAGAATTAAAAATTAAAGCTCCTGCAAAAATTAATATAGGTCTTAATGTTATCTCAAAAAGACCAGATGGCTACCACAATATTGAAACTATATTTTATCCACTGGAATTATGCGATTACTTAACTATAGAACAAGCCAATAACTTTGAATTTACCTCAAACAATATTGGATTAAGTTCTGCTTTTGATAATCTTATCATAAAAGCAAAGGAAAAACTAGAAGAAAAAACCGGAAAAAAAATAAATGTTCATATTCATCTTGATAAAAACATTCCAATTGGTGGAGGTTTAGGCGGAGGTAGTTCTGATGCTGCTTCTACTTTGACAGGATTAAATAAATTTTTAAACTTAAATCTCAGTGATGAAAAACTGTTTGAAATAGCGCTATCGTTAGGTTCCGATGTCCCTTTCTTTTTGAATCCTAAACCTTGTTTTGCAGAATCGAGAGGAGAAAAATTCATTTATATTAATTTCTCTATTAATCACCCTATATTAATTGTTAATCCCGACATTCATATATCGACAAAATGGGCTTATGAACATCTTGCTCCCCAAGAATACAAACCTAATCTTAAGGAAATAATGCCGGAGCATTTCAAAAATATCAAATTATTCAAAGACAAAATTAAAAATGATTTTGAGAAAGTAGTGTTTCCTGAATATAAGCAGGTTGGTGAATTAAAAGATGAACTTTATAAAAACGGGGCTTTGTTTGCACTAATGTCTGGAAGTGGTTCTACTGTATTTGGAATTTTTAAGGATAACCATACTGCAAATAAAGTGAAAAAAACTTTTGATAATGCTTATTTTACTTTTATACAGAATTATAATTAAATATTCTTAACAACTTATTAACTATTAACCAATTAACTTACTACACTCTCATTGATTTCTATTATCCCACGCGAAGCGTTAAGTTTAATATTAGCTCCTAGTGGAACCGTGATATTGTCTTTTATATGTCCATGCTTAAAATTATAAATGACAGGCATTTTCAGTTTTTCAACGTAATCAGATACCACTTCTCCAAGAGATAATGTTTTCTTCTCGGGATCAGATTCAATACAATCAGTAAATGCTCCCAGTACTAGTGCTGAAATTCTATTAAGCACACCGGCAAGTCTTAATTGGTTTAACATTCTATCTACTCTGTAAGGTGCTTCACCGACTTCTTCCAGCAATAATATCTTATTCTTCATATCAGGAAAAAATTCAGTTCCCGTCAGAGATACTAATGTAGAAAGATTGCCTCCCGCTATTCTTCCCTTTGCAGAACCTTTTACAATAGTAAAAGTCTTTTCGTTTTCCGGAAGTTTAATTCTTCCAAATTTTTTATTTGAAGTTACTAGCGCCCAGAACATTTCTTCTGTATTGGGACTGACTGAATTATAAAAATCTACGGCAAGCATTGGTCCCGCAAATGTTAATAAGCCCGTTTTTACTAAGAATGCCATTTGCAATGCGGTAATATCACTATATCCAACAAAAATTTTAGGATTATGAGCAATTAGTTTATAGTCAATCTTATCAAGTAGTCTTGATGAACCGTAACCGCCTCTAACACAAATAATGGCTTTTACATTTTTATCAGCAAACATTGAATGGAGATCATTTATTCTTTGCTCATCGGTTCCCGCTAAATATCCGTGGTGGTTACCGACATTCTTTCCAACTTTAACCTTATAACCTAAGCTTTCTAGATAACTAACTCCTTTGTTAATTTTGAATAAATCATCAGGTGAAGATGAAGGTGAGATAATCCCTATAACATCTCCCTTTTTTAAGCGTTTAGGTTTGACAATTTTCATTTGTCTTTGATTTATTTAAAAAATAAAATTTAATCAAAGTAAAAGATTGTTACAAACTCAAATAATAAAGCAGATTTGTCTTTTATCTTGTCTTAAAATATATTACTTGGGATTGGAATAATAGAAATCTTCACAAATTACATTTATTGATTAGTTAACGATAAGTTTACAATTTCTTAATATTGTACCTTTAACTTGATAAAATTAGAGATTATTTTCACTAAATATGTCTGAAAAAAAGAAGAAGATACTCTATATCTGTGGTTCGTTAAATCAAACCACAATGATGCACCAGGTATCCAAACATCTTACCGGGTATGAAGCATATTTCTCACCTTATTATGCGGATGGATTTGTCGGAAAGTTAGCTAATACACATCTTCTTGATTTTAGTGTTTTAGGTGGACAATTCCGGGCAAGAACAATAAACTATTTAAAAGCAAATGATCTTAATATAGATTTTAAAGGTGTTTTACATAATTATGATCTGATTTTTACATGCAGCGATCTTATTATTCCTAAAAATATTCTCGACAAAAAGGTTGTCCTCGTCCAGGAAGGAATGACAGATCCGGAAAACTTTATGTACTATCTTGTAAAAACCTTTAAATTTCCAAGATGGCTTGCAAGTACATCGACAACCGGTTTATCTGATGCATATAATAAATTCTGTGTCGCATCCGAAGGTTACCGGGATCTTTTTATATCAAAAGGTGTAAAACCTGAAAAAATTTGTGTAACCGGAATACCAAATTTCGATAATTGTAAAAAATATTTTGATAATGATTTTCCCCACAAAAATTATATACTTGTCGCAACTTCGGATATGAGAGAAACTTATAAATATGAAAACAGGAAAAAGTTTATAAAAAAAGCTCTTAAAATAGCTGCCGGACGCCAGTTGATTTTTAAACTTCATCCGAACGAACTTGTTGAAAGAGCCACACAGGAAATCAATATTTATGCTCCGGGGGCACTGGTTTACTCACAAGGTAAAACAGAAGAAATGATTGCTAATTGTGATATTCTTATAACAAGATTTTCAAGTGTTGTTTATGTTGGACTCGCTCTCGGAAAAGAAGTTTATTCTGATTTTGATTTAGAAATGTTAAAGAGATTAAAGCCGATTCAGAATGATGGAACTTCGGCACAAAATATAGCTTGGGTTGGCAAAGAACTTATAGAAACAGAAAAATCAAAAGAGCCTGTTTATTTTGAAAAAAGTATGATAAAAAAATTCAAATTTGTTGAGAGGTTAAGAGAAAAACGAAAATATGCTAACGCAAAATCATAGTAACAGGATTTGATTTGGAAGATTTAGCGATAAAGAAAAAGGTTGTTACTGTAATACAGGCAAGAATGGGTTCTACCAGATTGCCTAATAAGGTCTTTTTGCCTCTTGCCGGCGAACCTCTTCTTTATAGGATGTACGAAAGAGTAAAAGCTTCGCCATTAACTGGAACTGTTGTAGTAGCAATTCCTCATGAACTTGATGACGATCCTATCGAGTCTCTATGTAAAGAAAAGAATATTTTATTATTCCGTGGAAATACCTTTGATCTTCTTGACAGACATTATAAAGCAGGATTAAAATTTAATGCTGAAGTTGTTGTTAAAATTCCTTCAGATTGTCCCCTGATCGATCCCGAAGTAATAACTAAAACAATGAAATTCTATTTAGAGAATTCTGATAAATATGATTATGTAAGCAATCTTCATCCACAAAGTTACCCCGATGGAAACGATGTTGAGATTATGTCAATGGCATCATTAAAAAGGGCCTGGGAAAAAGCTTACAGAGATTTTGAAAGAGAACACACAACACCATTTTTCTGGGAAAATCCTGATCAGTTTAGAATTGGAAATGTAAAATGGGAAACAGGCTTTGATTATTCTATGACTTACCGCTGGACTATAGATTACCAGGAAGATTATCTTTTTATAAAAGAAGTTTATGATGAACTTTATAATCATAATCCTTTATTCGGAATTGATGATATCTTAAATCTTTTATCTATCAGACCTGAACTTCTGAAAATAAATGAAAAATATGTTGGAGTTAATTGGTACAGAAATCATTTAAATGAATTAAAGACAGTTACTGCAGAACAAACAAAACAAGTGTAAGTGAAAGAGTAAGTTCAAGTTTCCTTGAACTTGCCCTTGAACCTGAACTTTAAAAAATTATGAATAAAAAAAATAAAACCGAACTTGAGAGTATTGCTTACAAAGTCAGAGAGCATATAATTAGAATGTCCACAGATGGCGGATGCTTTACAGGAGCTTCTCTTTCCTGTACTGACTTAATAGTTTACCTTTATTCAAATTTCTTAAACGTCAACAAAAACAATCTTAAGGATCCTAAAAGGGATTATTTGTTTTTATCCAAAGGACACGATGTTCCGGCACTTTACGGAACATTTGCAGAGCTTGGTATAGTCGAAAGGGAAAGATTAAAAAATCATTTGAAGACAAACGATTTTATATACTGGCATCCAAATGTTAATATTCCGGGAATTGAATTTCATTCAGGTTCTCTAGGACATTTACTTTCTGTTTCTATGGGAGTTGCAATGGACTGCAAAATAAAAAAGCAATTAAATAAAATAGTTGTTATTCTCGGCGACGGCGAACTTAATGAAGGAAGCATCTGGGAAGGTTTGCTTGTTGCTTCATCTTTAAAGTTAAATAATCTTATTGTTATTGTTGACAGAAATGAATTCCAGGCAAATATGAGAACGGAAGAATTAGTTCCTCTTGAACCTTTAACAAATAAATTCGAAGCATTTGGCTGGCAACCAATTAAATGTAATGGTCATGATTTTGATGAACTCGAAAAAACATTCGAGTCCCTTCCCTCTCAACCGGAAAAACCTCTAGTGGTTATTGCATCGACTGTCAGAGGAAAAGGTTTGCCGAGCATAGAAGCGAGAGCTGACAGATGGTTTTGCAATTTTACTCACGAAGAAGTTGAATTGCTTTTAAAAGAACTCTACAGCAAAGAAAAAACAGAACTTAAATCAGAAACTTTAATAGTACGATAATGAATTACGAACAAAAACTTTTAGAACTTATTCAAAATGATGAACGAATAATTTTGATGACTGCAGAAAACCGTGCATCCGTGAGAAATTTACCATCCAAAATTGGTGATCGGTTTATTGATGTCGGTATTGCCGAACAAACAATGGTCGGAATGGCAGCAGGACTTGCATTAAGAGGACGAATTCCTCTCGTGCATGCTTTATCAACCTTTTTAACAATGCGCGCTTTTGAATTTGTAAGGACAGATGTAGGAATTGGAAAACTTCCTGTTAAACTAGTAGGAGCTGTCCCCGGCTTTTTATCGGATGGAAACGGTCCTACTCACCAGGCAATTGAAGATATTTCTATTATGAGAGGAATTCCTAATATGAATATTTTCTGTCCGGCAGATGAGGAAGATCTTTTAATCGGTTTGGAAAAAATAGTAGAAAGTCCTTATCCAACATACATCCGTTATAATAATTTAACTTCTTCTGTAAAACACGATCCAAAATTTGAAATCGGCAAAGCAGAAATCATTTCGGAAGGCAAAGATGTTGTGATTCTATCTTATGGAATTTTACTAAAACAAGCTCTCGAGGCTGCTGAGATTTTGAAATTAGAAGGAAAATCAGTAGGAATAATTAATTTAAGAACCGTCTCCCCTATTGATAGAAAAGCAATTATAAAAGCTTGCAGAGATTCATCTCTGGTAGTCACATTAGAAGATCACTTTAAGACGGGCGGTTTGTTTTCTATAGTGAGTGAGATTCTGATAGAGGAAGAATTAATTTGTAACATT
>Ga0210099_1000447_pt1 | contig 14035 bp, 14 predicted proteins | sample Joice_ThreeSqA_D_4_FD_184872 | JGI IMG/M metagenome (GOLD analysis project Ga0210099, IMG submission 184872) | Wetland microbial communities from San Francisco Bay, California, USA, that impact long-term carbon sequestration - Joice_ThreeSqA_D2... | ecosystem: Environmental > Aquatic > Marine >...
CGAGTCCGATCAATGTTGCGTAGTAAATGTTGCGTGCAGAAACCAAAACGCCATCTATCATTACGCCATCACCCAACATCATTGTCGTGATCGGGTAGAACGCGATCGCAGCCAGCACTGCTGAGACGGTCAAACCGCGATACAGTGCATTCATGATCTTGCCGCCTTCGCGTGCCTTGACGAAGAAGGTGCCAACGATGGAAGCAATGATGGAGAATCCACCCAATACCAGAGGGTATATCACTGCTTCTGATGATCCGGTGATCATCAGGCCGCCCAACAACATGGTGGCGATTATTGTGACCGCGTAAGTTTCAAAAAGATCGGCAGCCATACCGGCACAGTCGCCGACGTTGTCGCCGACGTTATCGGAGATCACCGCCGGATTGCGCGGGTCATCTTCAGGGATTCCGGCTTCGACTTTACCGACAAGATCGGCGCCCACGTCGGCACCTTTGGTGAAAATCCCGCCGCCGAGACGGGCGAAGATCGATATCAGCGAGCCGCCGAATGCCAGACCCACCAGAGCATGCGTCGCTTCGCCCGCGCTGGTTTTCAAAATCATGGTCAGGAACGCGTAATAGCCCGCCACACCAAGAAGGCCCAGACCCACGACCAGCAATCCGGTGATAGCACCGCCCTTGAAGGCCACGTTCAATGCCGAGTTCAAGCTTTCCTTGGCCGCTTCAGCGGTGCGCACATTTGCACGCACTGATACGTTCATGCCGATATAGCCGGTCAGGCCGGACAGGATCGCCCCGATGGCGAAACCGACAGCCGTCGGCCACTTGAGTGTGAACAGGATAATGGCAAACAGGATCGCACCGACGATGCCGATAGTGGTGTATTGCCGGTTCAGGTAAGCGGACGCACCCTCCTGGATTGCAGCTGCGATGCTGCGCATTTTTTCGTTACCGGCAGATTTTCCAAGGATCCATTTGATCGAAAACACACCGTACAAGATCGCACCTATGGCACAAACCAACGCAAAGCCAAGACCACCTGACATGATTACCCTCCCAATTGATGAATCAATTAATTACCTTCTGTATTCAAAACAGCTCGATATAGCAGCCATCGGTTACTCCGGATATAAGGATACTTTGGATTGAAGCTGACGGCATAATTTTTTTTCAGGCCGCGCCCGACAGCCTCTCCAAGCAAAGATACTTCCAAACAGATACTAGGGGCTTGCATGGGCGAGTTTGCTGAGGTAGAGCCCCATCAGTTCGACGTAGTGAGCCGCGTTGGCCAGTAACCCATTGATCTCGTCATCGGTCAAACTCCTGACGACTTTTCCAGGAGATCCGATAACCAGGGAGTTGTCAGGTATGATTTTTCCTTCGGTGATCAACGTGTTCGATCCGATCAGACAATATTTTCCTATCACGCAGTGATTGAGGACGACTGCCTTGATGCCGATCAGGCTGCCTTCGCCTATGCTGCAACCATGCAATGTGGCCTGATGCCCTACCGTCACATTGCGCGATATGGTAAGGGGAGCATTGGGATCGGTGTGCAATACTGCGCCATCCTGGATATTGCTATTTGCACCGATATGGATGGCCGCGTTATCGCCGCGCAACACAGCGTTGAACCATACACTGACATTCTCTTCGAGTATCACTGAGCCGATGACGCTTGCATTATCGGCGATGAAATGACGCTCTCCACGCAATTCCGGAATACGTTCTCCCAGCAGATGGAGCATGCTATTCCTTCACCAGGGCAGACGCACCGGCTGCCGCGATCTGACCATCCTGGAACGAGCGCACTCCGCTGATACCCAGGCCAGCAATGATAGTGCCATCGATTTCCAGCGGCACACCGCCTTCGGCAGGGATCACCCCGGGCAGCGAGAGATGTATCAATCGTCCGCTCAACACGGCATCTTCCGAAGTTTTGGTTGGGCGCTGAAATGCGACAGCCGAGCGGGCTTTGCATATTGCCGTATCGATACTGCCAAAAGGGGTGTCGTGACTGCGTTGCAGATAGAGCAAATGGCCTCCGTCGTCTACCACGGCGATGACCACACGCCAGCCATTCAGCTGCGCTTCGGCTTCTGCGGCAGCAGCGACGCGCTTTGCACCATCTAATGAAAGCACGGGTTTGCTGTTCACGATCTATTGTTCTCCAGAGCGGCGAAGATCATGTCGCGTATGTCGGACACGCTACCCACACCCGGGATTTTGATGCACTTTGGCGCATTTGCATCTCCGGATTTTGCCAAGGAAGTGTAGTAGTCTACCAGTGGCTTGGTCTGGGCGTGATAAACGTCCAGGCGTTTTTTCACTGTTTCTTCGGCATCGTCGGCACGTTGAACCAGTGCTTCGCCGGTAACGTCGTCCTTGCCTTCCACCTTGGGCGGATTGAACACTACGTGATATGTCCTGCCGGAAGATGTGTGCACGCGTCGACCGCTCATGCGCTGGATAATCTCCGTGTCAGGTACTTCGATTTCCAACACGAAATCAATTCGGATACCCGCGTCCCCTATCGCTTGAGCCTGCGGGATGGTGCGCGGAAAGCCATCGAACAGGAATCCGGTGGAACAGTCCGGATCCCTGATTCTTTCTTTTACAAGTCCGATGATGATTTCATCGGAAACCAGATTACCGGCATCCATCACTTTTTTGGCAGCAATCCCCAACGGGGTACCGGCTTTGGTTGCAGCACGCAATATATCTCCGGTGGAGATTTGCGGGATATTGAATTTTTCTTTGATGTAATTCGCCTGTGTGCCTTTTCCCGCGCCTGGCGGTCCCAGTAATATCACTCTCATGATGCGTTCTCCTTAGGTTTTGATTTGAGCCTCAAACATCTGGCGTGCGATGTGTAAGTCCTGTTCTGTGTCCACGCCACCGGGAGGAGCCTGTTCGGTGACAAATACACCGATTTTGTAGCCATGATAAAGGGCACGCAGTTGCTCCAGGGCTTCGAATTGTTCGATAAATGACGGTACAAGATGTTTATAGGCACGCAGGAAACCTGCGCGATATGCATAGATACCGATATGGCGCAGCACCGGCAGTTCGGCAGGCAGGGATTGCTGCAGGGCAAACGCATCGCGCGGCCAGGGGATCGGTGCGCGGCTGAAATATAGTGCGTTGCCATTCTTGTCCAGTACCGTCTTGACGATGTTCGGATTGCGTATCATCGTCTCTTCGTGGATCGCGTGACAGGCCGTAGCGATTGCACAATCCGGGTGGTCGTGCAGGTACTGTGCTACATCGCGTATCAACGCCGGCGGGATCAACGGTTCATCGCCCTGTACGTTGACCACGATAGTCTCGTCCGGCCAGTTGCGCTGTTCAACCACCTCCGCGATGCGCTCGGTGCCGCTGGTGTGGGATTCTTTGGTCAGGCAGGCTTTGAAACCGTGTTCGTGTACTTCATTGGAAATTGCATGATGGTCGGTGGCGATCCAGATCTGTTGCGCCCCGCTTTGCGCTGCCTGTTCAGCAACCCTGACCACCATCGGTTTGCCCGCGATAAGCAATAGTGGCTTGCCGTGCAATCGGGTCGAGGCATGGCGCGCAGGGATGACGACATGGAAAGCGAGCATCAGAGTCGTTCGATTTCTTCTGCGCTGAGTTTGCGTGCTTCGTCTGCCAGCATCACGGGAATGTCGTCTTCGATCTTGTAGGCCAATCGGTCAGCTTTGCAGATCAATTCCTGAGCGGATTTTTGATAGACCAGTGTAGATTTGCACAACGGGCAAACCAGGATATCAAGCAATTTGGTGTCCATGGGAATTCAACTTTCTCAGAATTAGGTCGGTCAAGGCAGGGTCTATTTGTGCATCCACACGCAATACCCAATATCGGGCATCAGCGAACTGGGTGCATTTTACCGCATCTTTTTCAGTCAGTAGTATCGCATCGCAGTCGGAAAAGGCGAGATCGCTGGCAGTGAAGACATGATGATCTGGAAATGCATGCTGTGTGTATGGGATACCCAATGAAGTCAAATGCTGAAAATAGCGTTGTGGATAACCTATTCCGGCCACGGCATGATTCCCCGGTTTGTTGAATTCCCCCGCAACTACGGCCAGATCCGGGTCTAGCAGGTTATAAAAGACCGTTCCTTCAAGACGCATCGTATGCTGACCGGGGCCGGCATCACCCCCGTTCACCACCACAGCATCCACGGATTTAAGTCGAGAGACGGGTTCGCGCAACGGGCCGGCCGGTAGCAGCCTGCCATTGCCGAAGCCGCGCTCTCCATCAATGACCGCAATCTCGACGTCGCGATGCAGGCGATAGTGTTGCAAACCGTCATCACACATTACCAGGTCGCATTGCGGATGGGCCTGAAGTGCCGCTCGTGCTGTCGCAACACGATCCTTTCCTACCCAGACAGGACAGATATTTCGCTTTGCCATCATCAAAGGCTCGTCGCCTGCCCGCTGTGCAGTCATACCTTTTTCCACATGAAGCGGATAAGTTGATGTGCTCTTGTAGCCGCGACTGACGATAAGCGGATGCCAGCCTTTCTTTATCAATAGCTGCGCAAGAGCAAGAATTAGCGGTGTCTTGCCGGTACCGCCAACACTGATGTTTCCAACCACGATTACTGGCAGCAGCAATTGATAGCTGGCCAAAATGCGGTCGCGATACAACACACGGCGAAATGCCACCAGTACTCCGAAGATCATGCTGATTGGAATCAGAATCAGATGTAGCGGGGTGAAGCGATACCAATGATTTTGCAGCCAAAGCACGTTATTTGTTCTGGATCTGCGTGGTGAAGGTGATGCGCCCAAACCCGGCCCGTCTTGCCGCTTCCATCACGTTGATGACGGACTGATGAGGCGCTTTGGCGTCTGCATTGATGATGATGGTTGGGTCGGTCTGATCGCCAGCAGCGTCTTTCAGGGAAGCTACCAGTGATTCCACCCCAGTGTAAGTGACCCCGCGATTATTGATTGCATAGTGCTCTGAGGCATCCACTGCGACATTGATCGATTTGACCTTGTCGGCGACAGTTTCACCACTGGCTTCCGGGAGGTTGATCTGCAACTCGGAGTACTTGGCATAACTGGTGGTTACCATCAAAAAGATCAGGATCACCAGCAGCACATCAATCATGGGGATCAGATTGATCTCTGGCTCGTCGCGGCTGCGCCTGCGTTGAAAGTTCATCTCCTGCTAACCCTTGCGTTGACCGTGCGCAACTTCAACCAGTTTGACCGCTTGTTGTTCCATCTCTATGGTAAGGCTATCCACTTTTGCGCGGAAATGCCGGTAAAAAATCATGCTTGGGATCGCCACAATCAAACCAAATGCCGTGTTGTAGAGAGCCACGGAAATTCCGTGCGCAAGAATCGCCGGCGAATTCCCGGCTGCTGATTGGGAGCCAAAGATTTCGATCATGCCGACCACTGTCCCGAATAGGCCAAGCAAAGGGCTGATCGAAGCTATCGTACCCAGGCTGGTAAGGAAACGCTCCATATCGCGCCTTACCGCGCGTCCTGCTTCCTCGATCGATTCCTTGAGAACCTCGTGAGAGCCGTTGATATTTTTGAGGCCGGCTGCAAATATGCGGCCAAGCAGTGAACTTGCTGCAAGCTTGGTCAGCATGCCCTCATTGACGCCGCGTTGTTTGAGTTCCTTTACGACCTCATTGAGCAGCGCCGGTGGAGCAATCAAATGGCTACGCAAAAAAATCATACGTTCAATTATCAGACCGACTGCGATGATGGATGCCATGATCAAAAACCAGATCGGCCAACCGGCCGCTTCTACGATTGCAAACACGCGGATTCTCCAAATGTGCTTAAATTATGAACCTCTGAACAAGTCCAGTTTGACTGGGGCTCATTAAGGGTATGCTGAGCGATTCCAGGGTCGCAACTGTATCTTGTTGATACGAGTTGAGCAACATTTCTCAAGAATCGCTTCAGCTATATTTCGCTAAGCTGCCTTTTGAAAAGAGTATTTTCGTTTACCCACAAAACCTGTGGATATCTTTGTGGATGATTCCATTTAATGGCCCTTTAACATGGCGTATCGTAAGGATTTTAGTTGCGCTGCTTATTTTTTATAAGATAACTATTCTCAATACAAACAATAAGATATCGTAAGTGTCAAAAATTGTAGCTGGTCAGTGTGGTGAAAAGCAGCGTATTTCCTTGTTATGTGGATTATTTCGAATTGTCAATATGAAATCGACACTTTTTTTTGAAGAAAAAAACCGCGTATATCGTGTCTCAGAACTGAACTTTGCAATCAAGCAGTTGCTGGAAAACAATGTTCCCTTGTTGTGGGTGCGCGGGGAAATCTCGAATTTCGTGAAAGCCGCATCCGGCCATTATTATTTTTCGCTGAAGGATGAACAGGCGCAAGTGCGCTGCGTGATGTTCCGGCATAAAAACCAATTATTGAAGGAGCAGATCGCCAACGGGCAGCAGGTTGAAGTATTAGCGGCCGCTACTTTATATGAGCAGCGCGGCGATTTTCAGTTGACCGTGGAGCAGATGCGCCCGGCAGGGTTGGGCGTACTGTATGAAAAGTTCGCCCGGCTGAAACAATTGCTGGAAGGCCAGGGCTTGTTCGCCGCCAAACGCAAACATGCCTTGCCTTTCTTCCCCAAAAGCATCGGCATCATCACCTCACCGCAGGCTGCCGCGCTGCGGGATGTGCTCTCCACCTTGCAGTCGCGCCTGCCTAGCGTGCCAGTGGTGTTGTATCCCTCGCCTGTACAGGGATCGGGCAGCGCAGACAAGATCGCGGTTGCGCTTGCGTCTGCCAATCAGCATGCGGAATGTGACGTGCTGATCCTGTGTCGCGGCGGCGGCAGCATCGAAGACCTGTGGGCGTTCAATGAAGAGGTCGTCGCGCGCGCGATCGCCGCCAGCAAAATCCCCATCGTCAGCGGCGTCGGGCACGAGACCGATTTCACGATCGCCGATTTCGTCGCCGATGAACGCGCCCCGACTCCCACTGCAGCTGCGCAACGCGTAGCCCCGGATCGCCATGCTTTGCTCATGGGTTTGCTAGACCAGGCGCAACATCTTCAGCGCGCGCAGCGCTACCGGTTGCAGAACGCGATTCAGGCGGTGGATTACCTGCAGCGTCGTCTAGTGCATCCCGCGCAACAGTTGATACGACAGACTGCACAACTTGACCAACTGCAACAGCGTATGCAGCGGGCCTTTGTCTATCGCCAGCAGCAGCAACATTGGGTATGGCTTTCACTGGCGCAGCGGTTGCGTACTGCGGACAGTGGTTTCGCGCGACTGCAAGACCGGCAAGCCAATCTTGCCGATGGTCTGGTCAGAGCGATGCGAGCTGAGCATGCGCGGCGATTGACGCGGCTGAACAATGCTGCGCAGCACTTGATCTTGCTCGATCCGGCAAAAGTCCTGGCACGCGGATACAGCATGGTGCAGGACGCAATTGGTGGTGTGGTGTCCGATGCTGGGCAGGTAGCGGTTGGCGCCGAGTTGCGCATCACCTTTGCCAAGGGGTGGGCGCGGACTGAGGTGAAAAAGCGGGGAGGGGTAAGTTGATCACGCGAAACTAACGATGGCGAGAATCAAGGGAGAGCGGTATGAGTGACGGACTGCTGAAATGTGTTAATGCAAGACCCGATCATGTACCTTTAAATTTTTTGAAAGTGAAATTTGATGCGTCCGATTCATTGCTGCGTTCTGGACTATTCTGTTTTGCTGAGCGCTTGTACAGTGATAACGCCCCATGTAGATTTCATAGATCAACTCAATGTGGGCAACGAGTTGCCCAACCAGCATTTGCGATTTTAGGTTTTCATTTTTCATCCCCTGTGCGCCACCGAAAATCAGTCGCAAACGGGTGGAGGTTTAGGCGAGCACCTTTCGAGTCCCGCAGTGGGGCGCGGAGTGTGCGCCCCGCCAGGTCGAGTTGCGCAGCCCCGCTTTCTTGCGGCTGATCGAGGTTACTCCGTAGGAGCGGTAAACCGGGGTCGCCTTTTCTTTGGTTACTTTAATTTAGGCGAAGCAAAAGAAAGTGACTTGCTACCGGGCGACCCCCGGCGGTGTCTGGTTTAGTTGTTGGGTATTGCCAGGCTCAACCCAACCTACATGTTACCCCTGGCAATCATGCGCACAGTTCCCCTCTGCGGTATCATCTCGCCCATGCAAATCTGCCATGCCATTCAACCGTAATGACATCCGAAAACTTCATTGATCTTCCTCCTTTGCTCAGCGCGCATGGCACGATCATGCTGCCCGGTTCGAAGAGTATCTCCAACCGCATACTGTTGCTTTCGGCTCTGGCACAGGGCACTACCGAGATTCGCGATGTGCTGTTATCGGACGATACCGAGCGTATGGTGGATGGCTTGAATACTTTGGGAATTGCCATTGAAAAAGCGGATACGAATGTGTTCATGGTACAGGGGTGCGGGGGTGAAATTCCGGTCAAACAGGCTGAATTGTTCTTGGGAAATGCAGGCACCGCGTTTCGTCCCCTGACAGCGGTATTGGCATTGTCCAACGGTAACTACAAATTGTCCGGTACACCTCGCATGCACGAACGTCCGATCGGTGATCTGGTGGATGCATTGAACGAACTTGGCTCTGATATTGAATGTCTTGACAATGAAGGTTTCCCGCCACTGGAGATTCATCCGGCGAAATTAAGTGGGACGACTCGCGTTAGTGTGCGCTGCGATGTATCCAGTCAGTTTCTCACCTCTATGCTGATGGCTTTGCCGTTACTGGGAAGGGAAATTGTTGTCGATGTGATCGGCGAACTGATCTCCAAGCCTTATGTTGAGATCACACTGATGATGATGGCGCGCTTTGGTGTAAAAGTACAAAGGGACAATTGGCACAGCTTCACGATAGAAAAGGGTAGCCGTTATGTGTCACCCGGCGTGATATATGTTGAAGGTGATGCTTCGTCTGCTTCGTATTTCCTGGCCGCAGGAGCCATCGGTGGTGGCCCGTTGCGCATCGAAGGTGTGGGTAGCGGCAGCATACAGGGGGATGTACGATTTGCAGATGCGCTGGCTTTGATGGGCGCGCAGATCGATATGGGCATGAACTGGATGGAATCGCGTGGGCCAATTTCCGGTCGACTCGAGGCGATCGATCTGGACTGTAATCATATTCCCGATGCAGCAATGACGCTTGCCGTGGTCGCCTTATTCACCCGGGAACCGACCACATTGCGCAACATAGCCAGTTGGCGCGTCAAGGAGACCGACCGCATTAAGGCGATGGCGACCGAGTTGCGCAAGGTTGGTGCCAAGGTGGAAGAAGGGGATGATTTCCTACGCATTACGCCACCAGTTCAAGTCAAACTTGCTGCTATCGATACCTATGACGATCATCGCATGGCGATGTGTTTCTCTCTTGTTGCATTTGGCTCTGAAGGCATACGCATCAACGATCCGCGTTGCGTGGCCAAAACTTTCCCGAATTATTTCACCCTGCTGCACGACGTGGTGCAGGCTGTTCCGGTGATTGCAATTGACGGTCCTTCGGCATCCGGCAAAGGTACCGTGGCTCAATTGGTTGCGGCAAAACTCGGTTTTCACTATCTGGACAGCGGTGCACTGTATCGACTGTTGGCGTTGGCTGCTCAACGTGACGAGGTTCTGCTGACCGACGAATCGGGCTTGGCAACTTTGGCCGAACGCATGGAAATTAAGTTCGAAAGCGGACATATCCGGCTGGATGGCACGTTGATAGGAGATGAATTGCGCGGTGAATTATGCGCAGCCGCGGCCTCGAAGGTGGCGGCTTTTCCCAGGGTTCGTAGCGCGCTGCTTGCCAAGCAGCATGCTTTCCGTCGTGCGCCCGGTTTGGTGGCGGATGGTCGTGACATGGGTTCGGTGGTATTCCCCGATGCAGTATTGAAGATATTTCTGACAGCTACAGCGGAGGCTCGCGCAGAGCGAAGATATAAGCAGTTGATGGAAAAAGGAATCGGTGCTAATATCGCCGCCCTTTTGCTGGATATACGTGTGCGAGATGAGAGAGATACTCAGCGCAGCGCGTCCCCCTTGCAACAGGCGCATGGAGCAAGTTTGCTTGATACAACCGCTCTGAACATCGAGCAGGCGGTTCAGGAAATATTGACACGCTACCAGGCGATGCAACTTTGAAAACCGGCACCGTCAGCCTCTCCGTCTGACGGGAATTTTAACTAACCCTCTGCGTAAGCAGATAATTATTCTTATTTAGGTATATCCGATGAACTCAACCGCAGTAGAAGTAAGAGACCCCGATAGTTTTGCAGCAATGTTTGAAGAAAGCCTGACGCGCAAGGAAATGCGAGCTGGGGAACTGATCACCGCACAAGTTGTGCGAGTCGATCACAATATGGTGGTGGTGAATGCAGGACTCAAGTCCGAAAGTTTGATAGCGATCGAGGAGTTCCTCGACGCCAAAGGTGAATTGGAAGTCAAGCCGGGTGATTTTGTCACCGTTGCGATCGAATCCCTGGAAAACGGTTATGGTGAAACCAAGCTCTCGCGTGAAAAGGCCAAGCGGCTTGCAGCTTGGCACGATCTGGAGCAGGCAATGGAAGAAGGCAGGATCGTGGAAGGCTTCGTCAGCGGCAAGGTCAAGGGTGGCCTGACCGCAATGGTCAATGGTATCCGCGCATTTTTACCTGGTTCGCTGGTTGATATTCGTCCGGTCAAGGACACCACGCCTTACGAAAACAAGACCATGGAACTGAAGGTCATCAAGCTCGATCGCAAGCGCAACAATGTGGTGGTTTCCCGCCGTGCGGTGCTGGAATCTTCCATGGGCGCGGACCGTGAAGCAATTATGGAAAGCCTCAAGGAAGGTGCGATCGTCAAGGGCGTGGTCAAGAACATCACGGATTATGGTGCGTTCGTTGATTTGGGCGGCATCGATGGCCTGTTGCACATTACCGACTTGGCGTGGCGTCGCGTGAAACATCCGTCTGAAGTATTGACCGTAGGCGATGAGATCGAAGCGAAGATACTCAAGTTCGATCAAGAAAAGAACCGCGTCTCGCTGGGAATCAAGCAGATGGGCGATGATCCTTGGAACGGCTTGGCCCGTCGCTATCCTCAGGGCACCCGTTTGTTCGGCAAGGTTACCAACCTGACCGACTACGGTGCGTTCGTAGAGATCGAACAGGGTATCGAAGGGTTGGTTCACGTTTCCGAAATGGACTGGACCAACAAGAATGTCCATCCTTCCAAGGTTGTTCAGCTGGGCGACGAAGTCGAAGTGATGATTCTGGAGATTGATGAATCGCGCCGCCGTATCTCACTGGGCATGAAACAGTGCCAATCCAATCCATGGGATGATTTTGCTTTGAATCACAAGAAAGGCGACAAGGTCAAAGGCCAGATCAAATCCATTACCGATTTCGGAGTGTTCATCGGCTTGGATGGCGGGATCGACGGGTTGGTGCATTTGTCCGACTTGTCCTGGACACAACCCGGCGAGGAAATGGTACGAAACTATAAGAAGGGTGACGAAGTCGAAGCTGTTGTTTTGGCGATCGATGTCGAGCGCGAACGCATTTCCCTTGGAATCAAGCAGCTGGAAGGCGATCCCTTCGGCGGTTTTGCATCCAGTCACGAGAAAGGTGCAGTGGTTACCGGAACCGTAAAATCACTGGATGCCAAGGGTGCTGTCATTAGTCTGGAGGGTGATGTCGAAGCATATCTGAAGGCTTCCGAAGTCTCAGCCGATCGTGTTGAAGATATTCGCAATCACCTCAAGGAAGGGGATAGCGTCACTGCTGTCATCATCAATGTGGATCGCAAGAATCGCGGCATCAACTTGTCTATCAAGGCACTGAACAAGACCGAGGAAACAGCAGCGATGCAAAAACTGTCAGCCGAAAGCAGTTCCAGTGCAGGCACCACCAATCTGGGGGCATTGCTGAAGGCCAAGATGACCGGCAGCAAGACCGAAGCCTAAATAGAGGTTGCCTGATATGACTCGTTCCGATTTGATCGCCAAGCTGGCAGAGTTGCATTCGCAATTGCTTGCAAAGGATGCCGAACTCGCCGTTAAAGTTATTCTGGATGCACTTTCCGCTACTTTATCCCGCGGTGGCCGTGTCGAGATTCGGGGATTCGGCAGCTTTGGTCTGAATTACCGTCCCCCACGTCTGGGACGCAACCCCAAGACTGGCGACAAGGTGAAGGTACCAGCGAAATATGTACCGCATTTCAAAGCGGGGAAGGAACTTAGGGAGAGGGTCAGCAACCAGAAGAAGTTCTGACCCATGGATTGTAGAGTTCCTGTTGGCGGCGTATCGCAAGGTATAGCCGCCATTTTTTATGCTATCGTTGTAACGGTTTAATTCGGGGTTTGTCATGCGTTTTCTCAATTGGTCATTGCGTGTAGCATTATTCATCGTGCTGCTCGGTTTGGCGGTCAAAAATGATCAGCCGGTCACTCTGCGCTATTTTTTCGGATTTGCATGGGAATCGACTTTAGTTGTCATTTTGCTGGTTTTTTTTGCAGCGGGCGCGGTGGTCGGCATACTCGCAATGTTTTCAAGCCTGCTTAGGCAGCGCCGAGAAATCTACCGGCTAAAGCGTGACATTCGGCTCAGGAATGAACTTGGCGATATGAGCGAAGATCAACAAATCCCCATACAACCATCCTGATTGATTTGTTATGGAATTCCAACTATGGATGCTGCTGGCTTTTCCGTTGTTTTTCGGGATGGGGTGGCTCGCAGCTCGCATTGATTTGAAGGAATTGTTGTCTGAATCGAGTGCGTTGCCTCATTCGTATTTTCAGGGACTGAATTTCTTGCTTAATGAGCAGCAGGACAAGGCCATTGAGGCATTTATCGAAGTGGTTAAAGTTGATCCGCAAACGGTCGAATTGCACTTCGCGCTTGGAAGCCTGTTCCGTCGTCGTGGTGAAGTCGATCGGGCACTGCGTATGCACCACAATCTGGTGGAAAGGGCCGATCTTGATGACGATAAACGGCAACAAGCGATCTACGAGCTGGCCCAGGATTATCTAAAGGCAGGGATTCTGGATCGTGCCGAAAGCCTGTTTAGAGAATTGAATGGCACCCCGTATGCCAGGCATGCATTGGAATTCATGCTCGAGTTGTTTCAGAAAGAGCATGATTGGCTCAAGGCGATCGAAGCCGCACAAAAACTAACTGAAGTGTCGGGGCAATCCTATGGCAATCTTGCAGCATTTTTCTATTGCGAACTTGCGAGCGAGGATATTGGTCTGGGTAATATGGCTGAAGCGCGTGTGCATTTGGATCAGGCATTGCGTGTACATCCGGGTGCGGTGCGCGCCACCATGATGTTGGGTGATATGGCAGAAAGCGAAGGGAAGCATGAAGAGGCCATCAGCATCTGGAAATCCATCGAAGCTCAAGATGCGCAATATTTGCCTCTGGTTGCTGAGCGTCTGCTCAATGTATATGTCGTTTTGGGTCGTGATGTTGAGGGACTTGCACTGTTGAAGGAATATCTGAGCAAGTATCATTCACTTGATTTGATGAATGTGGTGTTCGAGGGTGTTCTGAAAAATGATGGCTCGGCAGCAGCCTACCAATTGGTACGCGATGAACTGGAAAAAAACCCTACCTTGCTGGGCCTCGATAAATTGCTCGAAGCACGGCTGCTGGAAGTTCCCATGGACAGACGGGCTGACACCGTTCTGGTAAAAGATCTTATACACAAACGCACGCGTAATCTGGCCATGTATCATTGTTCCAACTGTGGATTCAATGCCCGCCAATTCTACTGGCACTGTCCGGCCTGTCAGGCGTGGGATAGCTATTCTCCCCGTCGTACAGAAGAAACGGGAACGGCACCGTGAACGATCCGAAGATCATTGTCGCGATGGATTACTCATCTGCCGGACCGGCACTCGCACTGGCTGATCGGCTGGAACCAAAATTGTGCCGTTTGAAGGTTGGCAAGGAGTTATTCACGGCAGCCGGGCCGGCTCTGGTGGAAAATCTGATGGAGCGGGGTTACGGGATTTTTCTGGACCTGAAATTTCATGATATTCCCAACACCGTGGCACAAGCCTGCAAGGCTGCTGCCAGTTTGGGGGTCTGGATGATCA
>Ga0210099_1000448_pt1 | contig 13995 bp, 16 predicted proteins | sample Joice_ThreeSqA_D_4_FD_184872 | JGI IMG/M metagenome (GOLD analysis project Ga0210099, IMG submission 184872) | Wetland microbial communities from San Francisco Bay, California, USA, that impact long-term carbon sequestration - Joice_ThreeSqA_D2... | ecosystem: Environmental > Aquatic > Marine >...
CGCAGCGCAGGTCGCGGGCGTGCCGTGCAAGACGATGTGGGTCACCAAGGACCAGGCCTGGGACGGCATCATTCGCACGGCACGGTCGCGCAAGTGCGACCTGATCGTCATGGCCTCGCATGGTCGGCGCGGACTCGCCGGACTGCTGCTCGGCAGCGAGACCACCAAGGTGCTCACGCACTCCAAGGTGCCGGTGCTCGTGTGCCGCTAGGCCCGCGCCCGTGTCGCACTATCACTACCTGACGATCGAGCAGCGCGAGCGGCTCGACACGGAGATCCGCGCGCGCATCGCGACCCTGCTCGGCGACATCGTGCAGGGGCTGCGCCGCTCGACGCATCCCGAGGCGGCGGGGCTTGCCGATCGGATCGAAACCGGCGACGACGCGCCGGTTGCCGATGTCGAGACCGCGCTCGAGATCGCGGCGCTCGAGCGCGAGGGCGCCGAATTGCGCGACATGCTCGCAGCCCGCGCGCGTCTGCACACGCCGGACTACGGCGTGTGCGCCGACTGCGGCGTCGACATCCCGTTCGCGCGCCTCGAGGTGACACCGGCCGCGACGCGCTGCGTCGGCTGCCAGGCGCAGCGCGAACGCGCGCAGGGCGCCGGCGGCGCGCCTTCGCTGTAGGGCAGGCCCGCGGGACCGCCCGCGCGGCGCACGGTCGCCCCGGCTACACTAGACGGGGCATGCAATACAAGGACTACTACAAGAGCCTCGGTCTGGCGCGCGGCGCGAGCGACGAGGACATCAAGAAGGCGTACCGGCGCCTGGCGCGCAAGTACCACCCGGACGTGTCCAGGGAAAAGGACGCCGAGGCGCGCTTCAAGGAAATCGCCGAAGCCTACGAAACGCTGAAGGATCCGCAGAAGCGCGCCGCCTACGACGGGCTCGGTGCGCATCGCAGCGGCGAGCAGTTCCGCCCGCCGCCCGACTGGTTCGACCGCTTCCACGTGCACGGCGCGGGCGACCCGGGCGGGATCGATCTGGCGGACCTGTTCGCTTCCTTCGGTGGCTTGGGCGGCATGCGCGGCATGGGCGGCGCGCGCGGCTTTCAGGGCTTCGGCGGCCGCGGCGCCACGCAACGGCGCGGCGGCGCGGCGCGCGGCCAGGACCTGGAAGCGCAGGTGGCGCTCGCGCTGCAGGATGCGGCGCGCGGAACCGAGACCACGCTGCAGGTCGGCGGGCAGGCGGTGCGCGTGCGCATCCCGCGGGGCACGACCGATGGCCAGCGCCTGCGGCTGCGCGGCAAGGGCGCACCGGGCGCCGGCGGCGGGCCCGCCGGCGACCTGTACCTCACGGTCGCGCTCAGCCCGCATCCGCGCTTTCGCGCCGACGGGCACGACCTGCGGATCGAGGTTCCGCTTGCGCCCTGGGAAGCCGCGCTCGGCGCCACGGTCGAGATCCCGACGCTCGATTCGCGCGTCACGCTGAAGATCCCGCCGGGCTCGAAATCGGGGCAACGCCTGCGCCTGACCGGCCTGGGCCTGCCGAAGCCCGCCGGCGGCGCCGGAGACCTCTACGCCGAGCTGGTCATCACCCTGCCCGGCACGCTGTCGGCACGCGAGCGCGCGCTCTACGAGCAGCTGCGCGAGGCGTCGCAGTCCGATCCGCGCGCGCACCTCGCCTGAGGCGGTTGCGGGTCTGCGAAGCCACTAGAAGCAGAGCGCACCGCTGCGGATGCCTTCGGCGACCGCGCCCGCGTTGGCGAGCCCGAACAGGCCGAAGCCGAGCACCACGCCGCCGGCGGCAAGCCGCAGGCCGCGGCGCGCGGCGAGCGCGCGCAGACGCGCCGCGGCGAGCCCGGCCGCGAGCAGGTTCGGCAGCGTCCCCAGGCCGAAGGCGGCCATCGCGAGCGCGCCGCGCTCGGGGCTGCCGGCAAGCACCGCGACCGCGAGCGCGCCGTAGACCAGCCCGCATGGAATCCAGCCCCAGACCAGTCCCGCGGCGAGGCTTTGCGGCAGCGTGCGCGCAGGCAGCAGCCGCGCGGCGAGCGGCTGCAGGCGCCGCCACAGCGGCGCGCCGATCGCCTCGATGCGCGCCAGCCCGGCGCTTGCGCCGGCGAGGTATAGACCGACCAGGATCAGCATCAGGTTGGCGATGACGTAGAGCGCGACCTGCCAGGACAGCGCGCCGGCAACGTAGACGCCGGCGCCGCCGAGCGCGCCGGCAACGGCGCCGGCGAGCGCGTAGCTCGTCATCCGTCCGGCGTTGAACGCGAGCTGGCGGGCGAGTTCGCGCCACAGCGACGCGCGCCGCACCTGGACGACGACCGCGGTCTGCGGCGCTGCGCCGCCGGCGCGGCCGAGCGCGCCGAAGGCGCCCACAATCCCGCCGCACATGCCCAGGCAGTGCACCCCGGACAGAAAGCCGGTGACGAGCATCGCCGCCGGAAGCGCCCAGAACGCGGCGGTCAGGGCGTCCAACTCAGATGACCTTCGAGTAGCGCTCGCGCTCCCGCGTGGCGCGCAGGTACTTGTCGAACACCATGCACACCGCGCGCACGAGCAGCCGCCCGCGCGGCGTGACGACGATCCACTCGGGCTGCAGCTCGACCAGGCCCTCGTCGGCGAGGCGCGCGAGATCTTCCAGCTCGCGGGCGAAGTAGCTCTTGAAATTGATCAGGTAGGCATCCTCGATGGATTCGATCGACAGCCGGAAATGGCAGGCGATCGCCTGGATCACCGCGCGGCGCAGCAGGTCGTCCTGCGTGAGCTCGATGCCGCGCCACACCGGCAGGCGGCCTTCGTCGAGCGCGGCGTCGTATTCCTCGAGGGTCTTGTCGTTCTGGTAGTAGGTCGGCCCGATGCGGCTGATCGACGACACGCCGAAGCCGATCAGATCGGACTCCGGGTGGGTCGAATAGCCCTGGAAGTTGCGCTGCAGCCGACCCTGGCGCTGCGCCACCGCGAGCTCGTCGTCCGGCTTGGCGAAATGGTCCATGCCGATATAAAGATACCCCGCGCGCGTCAGGCGCCCGATCGCCAGCGTGAGGATCTCGAGCTTGGTCTCCGGCACGGGCAGCTCGGCCGGACGGATGCGGCGCTGCGGGCGGAACACGCGCGGCAGGTGCGCGTAGTTGTACAGCGCAATGCGATCGGGGGACAACGCCAGAACCTTGTCGAGCGTGCTCGAGAAGCTCTCCAGCGTCTGCTTCGGCAGGCCGTAGATCAGATCCAGGTTGACCGAGCGAAAGCCGTTGGCGCGCGCCTCCTCGATCACGCGGCGCGTCACGTCCTCGCTCTGGATGCGGTGCACGGCATGCTGGACCGCGGCATCGAAGTCCTGCACCCCGATCGAGACCCGGTTGAAGCCCAGACCGGCGAGGAAGGCCATGCGCCCCGCCTCGACGCGCCGCGGGTCGACCTCGATCGAGCATTCGTAATCCGGCTCGGGCTCGAACTGCGCGCGCAGCATTTCGGCGAGCTCGGCCATCTCTTCGCGGCTGAGGAAGGTCGGCGTGCCGCCGCCCCAGTGCATCTGGCAGATGCGCCGGTCTTCGCCGAGCAGCGCGCCGATGCGTGCGATCTCGGTGCCGAGGCTCTTGATATACTTGGCCGATTTCGCGTGGCCGCGCGCGACGATCTTGTTGCACGCGCAGTAGTAGCACAACGTGTTGCAGAACGGGATGTGCACGTACACGGACAGCGGCTGCGTGATGCCACCGATATTGCGCTTGGCGAGCCAATGCCGGCACTCCGCTTCTGCGAACGCTTCGACGAACCGGTCCGCGGTCGGGTAGGACGTGTAGCGCGGGCCGCTGACGTCGTGCCGGCGGATGAGGACCGGATCGATGACCAGATCGGAGGCGGGATAGCTCATGTCTAGAGTGCGAGGCCGCTGCAGCAGCCCACAGCCAACACGGTACGCGGCAGCGTGCCGAGGCGCTTGACCTGAGTCAAACCCCCGGTGGCCGCCATTCCGGAATCCGATCATCCCTCCACCCAGGCGCCCGCTGCAGCCGCGCCGCGCTGGGTCACGCCGACGACGGTCGCCGCTGCCCTCGGCATCGTTGCCGCACTCGTGGTGCTGAACGTCGCGACGCTCGTCATGGGGCATGAACTGCCTTGGCTCGACGCGGCCGACGCGGTCGCCGACCTCGCGGTGCTCGCCCTGGTCGCGATCGCATTCGTGCGCGTCGGCCTGCGCGTCGACGCCGAAACCGCGCGCATGCGCGACGCGCTCGACGAGGCGACGATGCGGCTCGGGGCGATCGTCGAGACGGCGATGGATCCGATCATCACGATCGACGGCGCGCAGCGCATCGTGCTGTTCAACCGCGCCGCCGAGCAGGCCTTCGGCTGCGCGCGCAGCGCGGCGATCGGCGAGCCGCTCGAGCACTTCATCCCGGCGCGCTTCCGCGACGCGCACCGGCGTCACGTCGAAGCCTTCGGCGCCACCGGCCTGACGAGCCGGCGCATGGGCGATCACGGCGTGCTCTGGGCACTGCGCGCCGACGGCGGCGAATTCCCGATCGAGGCCTCGATCTCGCAGACCGGCATCGGCAAGGGCCACTTCTACACCGTGATCCTCCGCGATATCACGCGGCGCAAGGAATTTGAAGAGACGCTGAAGCGCCAGCAGGACGAGCTGCGCGAGCTCTCGGCGCGGGTGCTCGAGGCGCGCGAGGAGGAAAAGACGCTCATCGCGCGCGAGCTGCACGACGAGCTCGGGCAGCTGCTCACCGCGCTCAAGATGGACGTCGCCTGGCTGCGCGAGCGCCTGCCGGCGGCGGCGCCCGAGACCGCCGCCAAGGTCGAGCAGATGAACGCGGTGCTGGATCAGACCGTCGGCTCGGTGCGGCGCATCTCCGCCGACCTGCGCCCGCTGATGCTCGACGACCTCGGACTCGTCGACGCGGCGAGCTGGCTGGTCGAGGACTTCGCCCAGCGCTCGGGGGTCGCCTGCGCGCTCGAGCTGCCGCAGGAAGGGAAGCTCGATTCGCTGGAGCGCGGGATTGCCACCGCGCTCTACCGCGGACTGCAGGAGTCGCTCACCAACATCGGTCGCCACGCGAAGGCCAGGCACGTACGGATCGTGCTCCGCCTGGACGACGCTGCGGCGCTGCTGGAGGTCGAGGACGACGGCCGCGGCATCGACGTCGAGGACATCGCCAAGCCGCGCTCGCTCGGCCTGAAGGGCATGCGCGAGCGCGCACTGTACCTCGGCGGCACCTTCGAGGTCGGGCGCGCGGCGCGCGGCGGCACCCAGCTGCGCCTGCGCCTGCCGCTGGCCACGGTCAGCGAGGCCGGCACATGATCCGCGTGCTGCTCGCAGACGATCACCAGCTGGTGCGCGACGGCCTGAAGGGCATCCTCGGCGCAGCGAGCGGCATCGAGGTCGCCGGCGAGGCAGCGAGCGGCGACGAGGCGCTCGCGCTGGTCCGCGCGCAGGCCTTCGATGTCGCGCTGCTCGACCTGTCGATGCCGGGCCTTTCGGGCATCGACCTGATCAAGCGGCTCAAGCTGGAGCGCCCGGCGCTGCGCATCCTGGTGCTTTCGATGCACGGCGAGCAGCAGTACGCGACGCGCGCCCTGAAAGCCGGCGCCGCGGGCTACCTCACCAAGGACGCCGCGGCCGAGCAGCTCGTCTCGGCGCTGCGCAAGGTCGCCGCCGGCGGCATGGCGATCAGCGAAGCGACCGCGGCGAGCCTGCTGGCGAGCGCGCGCGGCGGCGACCTGCCGCTGCACAGCCTGCTCTCGGATCGCGAGTTCGAGGTGTTCCGCCTGCTCGCCGCGGGCCGCACGCCGACCGAGATCGCCGAGCGGCTGCACCTGTCGGTCAAGACCGTCAGCACCCACAAGGCGCGGCTGCAGCAGAAGCTCAACGTCGCGAGCACCGCCGAACTGGTGCGCTACGCGCTCGAGCACGATCTCCTTTAGGGGTCAGACCCCCAAGGGGTCAGACCCCCTTTTCGATCATCGACGGCAGCAAGTTATCCACAGGGGTCTGACCCCGTTTCGGTTTTTTTGACCTAAGTCAGACTTTTCCGACCCCCAGGATCAGCGACCGCTGATACCGCCCCGCGGGCCCTGAAGGGAGACTGGCGGCCATGAACCTCGCCGATCTCCCCCGTCAGGCCATTCGCGCGCTGCGCGTGTACCTGGTCGAGGACTCGCCCGCCGTTCGTGAACGGCTGCAGGCCATGCTCGAGGGGATCGAAGGCGCCGAAACCGTGGGCAGCGCCGCGACCGCGCAGGGCGCGATCGAGGGCATCCGCGCCACGCGCCCGGACGTGGTGGTGCTCGACCTGCACCTCGCCGAGGGCAGCGGCTTGGACGTGCTGCGCGCGCTGCGCGTACAGGACACCCCGAGCCGGTCGATCGAGGTCTTCGTGCTGAGCAATCTTTCCGCCCTGCCGTATCGGCGCAATGCCGAGCGCCTCGGCGTTAAGCGCTTTTTCGACAAGAGCAGGGAATTTGGACAGATGCGCGATGCGCTGGCCGCGCGCGCGCAGGGCATCCGGTCCGACCGGATGCATTGACGGCCAGTGCAAGACCACAGGAGAGGAGAGAACATGAGCACAGTGAGCGCGAGCCTCCCGGAAGCAAAAGTCGTCCCGTTGCGCACCCTCGATGTCGGCGCCCTGCGAAAGTTCGAAGTCACCTGCTCGAGCTGCAACCTGCGCGAGCTGTGCCTGCCGAAGGGCCTCGCCGGCGAGGACCTGGCGCGCGTCGAGAAGATCGTCTACGCACGCCGGCGGGTGCGCCGCGGCGAGGCGCTGTTCAACGCCGGCGACGAGTTCCACTCGGTCTACGCGCTGCGCAGCGGCTTTTTCAAGACGACGATCCTGAACGAGGACGGCCGCGAGCAGGTCACCGGCTTCAACATGCCGGGCGAGCTGATGGGCATGGACGGCATCGGCTCGGGCCGCTACCACGGCAACGCAGTGGCGCTCGAGGACTGCGAGGTTTGCGTGCTGCCCTTCTCGCTCATCGAGGAGCTCGGGCGCGAGATCCCCACCCTGCAGCGCCACCTGCACGTCGTGCTGTCGCGCGAAATCGTGCGCGACCATGGCGTGATGATGCTTCTCGGCTCGATGCGCGCGGAGGAGCGTCTCGCGGTGTTCCTGCTCAACCTGTCGAAGCGCTTCGTGCGCCGCGGCTACTCGCCGTCGGACTTTCACCTGCGCATGACGCGCGAGGAAATCGGCAGCTATCTCGGGCTCAAGCTCGAGACCGTCAGCCGCCTGTTCTCGAAGTTCCAGGAAGACGGCCTGATCGAAGTGCAGCAGAAGCACGTGCGGATCCGCGACATCGACGGCCTCGAGCAGGTGCTCGGCGGCAAGCACCACTAACACGGACCGGGAAAGTCACGCGGGGGCAGAGCCCCCGCGTTCAGACGTCGATCGTCTGCCCCGCGCGCGCGACCCCCAGCGCCCCGGCCGGCCAGCCGAGGTCCTGTTCGATCCGCTCGCGTAGCGCCTGCGCCGCGAGCGGCTCGCCGTGCACCACCCAGGTCGCGCCGGGCGGTTGATGGAAGCGGCCGAGCCAGCCGAGCAGCGCCGTCTGGTCGGCGTGCGCCGACAGCCCGCCGATGGTGTGGATGCGCGCGCGGACCGCAATGGTCTCGCCGAAGATGCGCACCGTCTTCGCCCCATCGACGATCCGCCGCCCGAGCGTGCCCGCGGCCTGGAAGCCGACGAACACGACCGCGCAGGCGCGCCGCGGCAGGTTGTACTTGAGGTGGTACTTGATGCGCCCGCCCTCGCACATGCCGCTCGCCGAGAGAATCACCGCGCCGGCGCGGATGGCGTTGATGCGCATGGAATCCTCGACGTCCTCGGTGAAGCGGATGTCGGTGCCGCCGTGCCTGTCCCGCAGCCAGGCCGTCAGGCGCGCCGTTTGCCGGTCGTGCAGCTCCGGGTGCTCGAGCGTGATGCGCGTGGCGGCCACCGCCATCGGCGAGTCGACATAGACCTGCCGCGGGCACACGCGCCCGCTGCGGCAGAATTCGGACATCACGTAGAGAATGTCCTGCGTGCGCCCCACCGCGAACGCGGGAATCACGACATTGCCGCCGCGCCGCTCGAGCGTTTCTTCGAGCGCGCCGGCAAACTCCTCGAGCGTCGCCCCGCGGTCGCGGTGGTTGCGGTTGCCGTAGGTGGATTCGACCAGCAGCAGGTCGGCCCGCTCGATCGGCGTCGGGTCGCGCACGATCGGGTGTCCCGGCTGGCCGAGATCGCCGGAGAACACGATGCGCCGCTCGCGCCCGTCGGCGCGCACGCGGATCTCGAGGATCGCCGAGCCGAGAATGTGCCCGGCGTCGCGGAAGCGGCAGCGCACGGCATCATGCGGCCGGACCTCGGCGTCGTAGTCCACGGGCAGAAACCGCTTGAGGCTGTCGCGCGCCTGCTGCACGGTGTACAGCGGCGCCTGCTCGCGGCCCCGGCCGCGCCGCAACCGGCTCCGGTTCGCCCATTCGGCTTCCTTTTCCTGCAGGTGGCCGCTGTCGGGCAGCATGACCCCGAGCAGGTCGACCGTCGCAGCCGTGGCGTAGACCGCGCCGCGGAAGCCGAGCGCCACCAGGCGCGGAATGAGCCCGGAATGATCGATGTGCGCGTGCGACAGCAGCACGAAGGCGATCTCGGACGGGTCGAAGCCGAAGGCGCGGTTGCGCTGCGCGGCGCCTGCGCGTCCGCGCCCGCCGCCCTGGAACAGGCCGCAGTCGATGAGAAACTTGACCGTGCCGGTCTCGACGAGATAGCACGAGCCGGTCACCTCGCCGGCGGCGCCGAGAAAGGTCAGCCGCACGCGGCGCTTATTTCTTGAATCCGTAGTGCGACAGGTTGAGGTACGCGGCGATGTCGTCGAGGTCTTCGACGGTGAATGGGCGCCCGGTGAGCGCGGCGCGCTGCGCGACCTGGCTGCGCAGCTCGGCGAGCGAGTGCACGATCGAGCGCTCCCGCGGGCGCTCGTGCAGCCGCTCGTAGTGGCAGCCGCCGCAATGCGTGTCGTACAGCGTCTTGCCGCGCGCGGCATCGGGCGCGCTCTGCGCGGCCGCGCCGCCCGCGGCGAACAGGAGGGTCAGGGCGAGATGGATCGTGCGCATGGTTTCTGCTTCATCTTCGTGCGGCCAATGCCGGCCGGGCTGATCAAGATCAACGATTCACCTCGTTCGGCGTGCGCTGCAGAAAACAGGTCAGCGCGCTCGAGGCCGCGGCAAACGCCCAGCACAGAAAGAACCCGACGCTGTAGACCCCGAGACGGCTGAGCGTCGTCGGCTCGCCGAACAGGTACAGCTCCTGCGGATCGAACACGGTGAAGAATAGTACCTCGCCGATGCCGCCGACGATGAACGACGGCCACAGGATCCAGATCGCTCGTCTCATCTGCCGTCCTCCTTTCCGAGCACGAACGGCCGCAGCGCACCCGACCAGCTGCCGGCGATGCGCCAGCGGCCCTGCGGATCCTCGATCGACACCCGCCAGTGCCCGCGGGGCAACGGCGGCAGTTCCGTTTCGTAGCGGCCATCGGCCGCGCGCGCGAGCCGCAGGCGCAGGTCGTGCCCGGCGCGCGTCGCGTGCGCAAGCCGCAGGAAGAGCGCCGCCGGCGGCGCGCCGCGCAGCGACCCGCTGAGGCGCAGCACGAGCCGCCCCGGGGCCGGCTCGAGCTGCGCGCCCAGCCCGAGGCGCCGCGCGGCGTCCTCGCGCTCGATGACCCGGTTGATCGCGAGACCCTGCTTGTAATAATCCTCGGCGACGAGTCCGTCGGCGCTCGAGACCGCAAGCCAGAGCGTGACGAAGCCGGCGACCACGGCCGCCGCGGGCCCCGCGATCAGGATCCAGGGCCAGGGCTCCCGGTACCAGGGACGCTCGCTCAGAACAGACTCCGCTCGCATGGCATCACCTCACGATAAAAATGCTCTTCTCGCGCACCGCGATCGCGGCGTCGTCCACGGCCTGCACGTCGATCGTGATCGGGTGCTTGCCGGCCGGCACCTGTGCAGGCGCAACCCGCAGCTTCAGCGTCGCGAGGCGCGCCGAGGCGCCGTCGACCTCGACCACCGGGTCGCCGACCAGCGTCAGGCTCGGCAGGCCTTCGGCGCTCAGCCGGAAGCGGCGCGCGGTTTCCTGGGTGTTCATCAGCTGCACGCGGTAGACGTTCTCGATCAGGCCGCCGGCGACCTCGCGCGCGATCGCCGCCCGATCGCGGATGATGTCGACCTTGAGCGGCACCCGCGCGTACAGCGCAAACGCCCCCGCGAAGATGATCGCCCACAGCACCGCGCTGTATACGAGGATGCGCGGCCGGAAGACGCGCCGCCACATGGCCCGCGGGCCGAGCTTGTTGTCGAGCGCATGCTGCGTCGAATAGCGGATCAGGCCGCGCGGGTAGCCCATCTTGTCCATGACCTGGTCGCAGCCGTCGATGCAGGCCGCGCAGCCGATGCATTCGTATTGCAGCCCTTCGCGGATGTCGATCCCGGTCGGGCAGACCTGCACGCAGATGCCGCAGTCGACGCAATCGCCGAGCGCGCCCTTGTCGCGCCCCCGGGCGCGCCCGCCGCGCGGCTCGCCGCGCGCACCGTCGTAGGTGATGATCAGCGTGTCGCGGTCGAACATCGCGCTCTGGAAGCGCGCGTAGGGGCACATGTACTTGCAGACCTGCTCGCGCATCCAGCCGGCGTTGCCGTAGGTCGCAAAGCCGTAGAACAGGATCCAGAACGTCGCCCAGGGCCCCAACGCCGGGGCCGGGGCCCCGGCGTTCAATCCCAGGAGATTGAGCACGTCCCCGCCGAGCGCCCGGATCGGGGTGAAATAGCCGACGAAGGTGAACCCGGTCCATAGCGCGAGCGCGATCCACACGGCGTGCTTGGCGCCCTTGAGGGCGAGCTTTTTCGCGCCCAGCTCGCCGCGATCGAGCCGGATCCGCTGGTTGCGGTCGCCCTCGATCACGCGCTCGATCCACATGAAGATCTCGGTGTAGACCGTCTGCGGGCAGGCGTAGCCGCACCACAGCCGGCCGGCGACCGCGGTGAACAGGAACAGGCTCAGCGCCGAGATCACCAGCAGGAGCGTCAGGTAGATGACGTCCTGCGGCCAGAACACGAGGCCGAAGATGTAGAACTTGCGCTGCGCGATGTCGAACAGCAGCGCCTGGCGGTCGTTCCAGCGCAGCCAGGGCCCGCCGTAGAACACCAGCTGGGTCGCCCAGACGAGCGCCCAGCGCCAGGCGGCGAACCAGCCGTGCACGGCGCGCGGATAGATCTTCGCCGCCGCGACGTACAGCGGCTGGTTCATGACGGCGGCGTTCGCCGCCTCGGGCGTCGGGGGCGCGGCGGCCCGCGGCGTCGCGGCAGATTCGTCGTTGCGCACCGGTGTCAGGACAGGCCGCGGCGGGCCCGTCCGCTCAGGTTACTGGTCCTGCGACAGAGAATAGACGTAACCCGTCAGCAGGTGGATCTTTTCCGGCGACAGGAGGTTCTTGTGCGCCGGCATGACGCCGTTGCGGCCTTTGCTGATGGTCTCGATGATCACCGGCTCCGAGGCGCTGAACAGCCAGGTCTTGTCGGTGAGATTCGGCGCCCCCAGGGCCTGGTTGCCCTTGCCCTCGGGGCCGTGGCAAGCCACGCAGTTCTTTTCGTACAGCGGCCGGCCGCGCGCCACGCGGATGCTGTCGGCGGCCAGGCCCGAGAGCGACATCACGTAGTGCGCGACGTCCTTCACCCCCTGCTCGCCGAGTACCGGTCCCCAGGGCGGCATCACGCCCATGCGCCCGTCGGTGATCGTGGTCTTGATCGCCTCGGGACTGCCGCCCCAGAGCCAGTCCTTGTCGGTCAGGTTGGGAAAGCCGCGCGATCCGCCGCCGTCGGAGGCATGACACTGCGCGCAATGGTTGAGAAACAGCCGCTGCGCGGTCGCCATCGCCTGCGCGTCCTTCGCCAGCGCCGGCACGTCCTGCGCGGCGAACTTGGCGTACAGCGGTCCGATCTTCGCTTCCATGCGCTGGTTCTCGGCCGCGAGCTGCCCGACTTGCGTCCAGCCGAGCGTGCCCTTCCAGCTGCCGAGCCCCGGGTAGAGGACGAGGTAGACCAGCGCGAAGACCACGGTGAGGTAGAACAGCCAGGACCACCAGCGCGGCAGCGGGTGGTGGTACTCGGTGAGCGTCTCGTCCCAGACGTGGCCGGTGGTCGCGGTGCCGCCTTCCTTGGTCTCGATGCGGCGCACGCTCTGCATCTTGAGGAACACCGCGCAGCCGATGATCGACACGAGGGTGATCAGCCCGATGTAGAAGTTCCAGAAGCTGCTCGTGAACTCGTTCATTTCCTCGTCCCCTCTTGATCCGGCGCGCCCGCCTCCTCGAACGGCAGCCGGGCGTCGCGCTCGAAGCGCGCACGCCGCGACGGCGCGTACGCCCACCAGACGATTCCGATGAAGGCGACGAACGCCAGCACCGTCAGCAGACTTCTCAGGTCGTTGATGTCCATCGCGTCCTCGCGGTCCTTACTTCGCAGCCATGGCCTGGCGCGCGGTGCCGAGCCCCTGCAGGTAGGCGATCAGCGCATCGAGCTCGGTCTTGTCCTTGAGCGCCGCAGGCGCCGCGGCGATGTCCGCGTCGCTGTAGGGCACGCCGACCACGCGCAGCGCGCGCATCTTCGCCGCGATGTCCTCGGCGTTCGCCGCGTTGCGCGCCAACCAGGGATAGGCCGGCATGTTGGATTCCGGCACCACGTCGCGCGGGTTGTTCAGGTGGATGCGGTGCCACTCGTCCGAGTAGCGCCCGCCGACCCGGTGCAGGTCCGGCCCGGTGCGCTTCGAGCCCCACTGGAAGGGATGGTCGTAGACGAACTCGCCGGCGACCGAGTACGGGCCGTAGCGCTCGACCTCGGCGCGAAACGGCCGCACCATCTGCGAGTGGCAGTTGTAGCAGCCTTCGCGCAGGTAGACGTCGCGCCCGGTGAGCTGCAGCGCATCGTAGGGCTTGAGCCCCGTGATCGGCTCGGTGACCGATTTCATGAACGACAGCGGCACGATCTCCACCAGGCCGCCGACCGCGATCAGCAGGATGACGAGGACGATCATCAGCGCCTGGTTGCGCTCGATCATGTCATGCGTGAATTTCATGGCTCTGTCCTTTCGCCTCAGGCGTGCGCCGCGGCCGCGGGCGCCGGAATCGGCGCATCGACCGCCTTGTTGCCGGCGATCGTCTTCACCATGTTGTAGAACATGATCAGCATCCCGGAGAGGTAGAGCAGGCCGCCGAGCAGCCGGATCGCATAGAACGGATAGGTCGCCTTCACGCTCTCGACGAAGCTGTAGGTCAGCGTGCCGTCATCGCCCACCGCGCGCCACATCAGGCCCTGCATCACGCCGGCGATCCACATCGCCGCGATGTAGAGCACGATGCCGATCGTCGAGATCCAGAAGTGCACGTTGATCAGGCTGGTCGAGTACATCTCGGTGCGGCCGAACAGGCGCGGGATCAGGTAGTACATCGAGCCCATCGACACCAGGCCGACCCAGCCGAGCGCGCCGCTGTGCACGTGGCCGATCGTCCAGTCGGTGTAATGCGACAGCGCGTTCACCGTCTTGATCGACATCATCGGCCCCTCGAAGGTCGACATGCCGTAGAACGACAGCGACACGATGAGGAACTTGAGGATCGGGTCGGTGCGCAGCTTATGCCAGGCGCCCGAGAGCGTCATGATGCCGTTGATCATGCCGCCCCAGGACGGCGCGAGCAGGATCAGCGAGAACACCATGCCGAGCGACTGCGCCCACTCGGGCAGCGCGGTGTAGTGCAGGTGGTGCGGCCCGGCCCACATGTAGGTGAAGATCAGGGCCCAGAAGTGCACCACCGACAGGCGGTAGGAATACACCGGCCGGCCGGCCTGCTTCGGCACGAAGTAGTACATCATGCCGAGAAAGCCCGCGGTGAGGAAAAAGCCCACCGCGTTGTGCCCGTACCACCACTGCACCATCGCGTCCTGGGCGCCGGCGTAGGCCGAGTAGGACTTCCAGAACGTCGCCGGCACCTCGGCGCTGTTGACGATGTGC
>Ga0210099_1000471_pt1 | contig 13489 bp, 9 predicted proteins | sample Joice_ThreeSqA_D_4_FD_184872 | JGI IMG/M metagenome (GOLD analysis project Ga0210099, IMG submission 184872) | Wetland microbial communities from San Francisco Bay, California, USA, that impact long-term carbon sequestration - Joice_ThreeSqA_D2... | ecosystem: Environmental > Aquatic > Marine >...
GCTGATGAAATTGCAACCCGTGCAGAATTTTTCAGCTTCGGTACAAATGATTTAACCCAGACTACTTTCGGTTTATCAAGAGACGATGCAGGAAAATTCCTTCCACTTTATGTTCAGCATGAAATATTACCAACCGATCCTTTTGAAGCTATAGATCAATCCGGTGTTGGTCAGCTTGTCAAAATGGGAACCGAAAAAGGCCGTTCAACAAGAGAAAATCTGAAAGTTGGAATTTGCGGTGAACACGGTGGTGAACCTTCCTCAGTTGAATTCTGTCACAGAACCGGACTGAATTATGTAAGTTGTTCTCCCTTCAGAGTTCCGATTGCAAGACTTGCAGCTGCAAGAGCAGTTGTTAGAGAGATGAAGGGTAAAAAAGGAAAATCTGGAAAGAGCAAAAAGAAAAAATCTTCGAAGAAGAAATAATCATAAAAAAACAAAAAGCGGAGAGAATAATCTCTCCGCTTTAATAATAAGAGTTAAAATATAAGGAACACAAATGAAGTTATCAGATTTCAAGTACAATCTTCCTAAAACTGCCATTGCAAAACACCCGGTTTCTCCAAGAGACAAAGCCAAACTAATGCTTTTAGACAGAGAAACTCAGGAAATTACAAGTAAAAAATTTAGTGATGTTGTCAATTATATGGATAAAGGGGATGTACTTGTAGTTAACGAGACGAGAGTATTCCAGGCAAGGCTATATGGTAAAAAGGAAAAGACTAACGCAAAGATAGAAGTTTTTCTTCTCAGGGAACTTAATGCTGAAGAAAGCATCTGGGATGTAATTGTTGACCCAGCAAGAAAAGTAAGAATAGGGAACAAAATTTATTTTAATGACAAGTTGTGGTGTGAAGTTATAGATAACACAACATCGCGTGGAAGGACTGTTCGCTTTAATCAGCCAAATAATGTTTTTAAAGCTGTGGAGAAAATTGGTTTAACACCGCTTCCTCCATATATAAAAAGAGAGCCGGAAACTGCTGATAAAGAAAACTATCAAACAGTTTATGCAAAAGTCGATGGTTCTGTTGCGGCGCCAACTGCCGGACTCCATTTTACACCCAAATTGCTTGCTAAAATTAAGGCTAAGGGGATAACAATTGTTCCTGTTATTCTTCATATCGGGCTCGGAACTTTCAGACCTGTTGAAGTTGAAGATCTTACCAAGCATAAAATGGATTCTGAATTTTATGAAATTCCGGCTAAATCCTCTGAGTTAATAAACAAAGCAATGGATGCAAAGAAAAAAATTATTGTAGTAGGAACCAGCTCTACGCGTGCTCTTGAAACGAGCGTAACTGCTGAGGGAAGAGTAAAACCGAGCAGGGGATGGACAGATAAATTTATTTATCCTTATTATGATTTTAAAATTGTCGATAAGCTTATAACAAATTTTCACGCAGAAGAATCAACATTGCTTATGCTCGTCTGTGCCTTTGCAGGAACTGATTTTATTATGAAAGCTTATAAGAAAGCGATGAAAGAGAAATACAGGTTCTTAAGCTACGGCGACGCAATGCTTATACTTTAACCTAATGAAGATTAGGGAGGGTTCTGAATGAGAGTATATGCAATAATTCCTGCAGGAGGGAAAGGTAAACGCAGCGGGATAAAAACTCCAAAGCAATACCTGAAAATCAACGGAAAAGAGCTTATTGTTTATACACTGGAAACTTTCCAGAAGTGCAGACTTGTTGATGAAATTGTAATTCCTGCAGAACGGTTATATTTTAACAAGCTTAAGAAATTAGTTACTAAATATAAGTTATCAAAAGTTGTTTCAATTGTCGAAGGGGGGAGAGAGAGGCAGGATTCTGTTTATAATGCTCTCTGTTCTTTATCTTCTCCCTCGTCTAATGATCTTGTTGCCGTTCACGATGCTGCCCGAACATTACTCCCCGCAAATGTTTTAACCTCGGCTTTAATTACTGCAAAGAAAAAAGGAAATGCACTTGTCTGCATAAAAGCAAAAGATACTCTTGTAAAAGGGAAAAGGAGAGTAGAGGAATATCTTAACCGTGATGAAGTTTATTATGTACAAACTCCGCAGGTTTTCAAATACAAAGATTTGAAGAAAGCAATGGACAAAGCATACGGAGAAAATTATTACGGAACAGATGAATCGATGCTTGTAAGCAGAATTGGAATTAAAGTAAATATTGTCGAAGGCTCGGTGTTTAATTTTAAGGTTACTTCCAAAGATGATATTGAGTTGGTAAAGAGAATTCTGTCACAAAGTAGATAACAAAAAATAACCCCTTCCATCCTCCCCCTTTACTAAAGGGGAGGCGAGGTGGGGTTTTAAAAACTTAGGTACTTGGAAGTCACGAACCATTTCGTGACTTAGGATGAAGTTAGAATTAGAATAAAATAGTACAAACCCATTACTTGTCAAACCGCAATAATTTTCTTCACATCACAGTTCCAAAATTTCCTGGTTGACTTTCAAGAAAATTTTAAGCTTGTTTGGTATGTAAATAAATCGCGATTGTTTTTCCCCTGAGATTTTATAAGATTTTTTGTTCTCGGCTAGAGAGGGCCCAAGCCTCTGGTTAAATTTCTTCACCGGAATTTATAGAGGCTTGGATATCTTCATATTTCAAATCATACTTTTCAGCTTTAAGCAAAAACTTTGTATAAGAATGCTGCGGGTTTGAGAAAAGTTCACTCGAATTGTTTTTCTCAACAATTTCTCCATTATACATAATCATAACTTCATCGGATAATTTCCGAAGCAAAGGAAGATTATGGGCAACACAAATCATAGCTATATCCAGATTCCTTTTTAGATCGAGAAAAAGATTTAAAAAATTTTCCTGCGATTCATAATCCTGTGCGGAGAATGGTTCATCAAGAATCAATAGTTCCGGTTTTACTGCAAGAATTCTTGCTAATGCTGCTCGCTGCTGTTCGCCGCCGCTTAACTCATATCCTTTTCTATCTAAAAGTGATTTAGATAATTTTACAGCATCGAGAATTGTATCTAATTGGGTTATTTCAATTTTATTTTTGTTTGCAATAACCAGAGATTCATTAAGTATATCTTTTACTTCTCTCAAAGGGTTAATTATTTCCCCCGTATTTTGAAAAAGAATCTGAACAGGAGAAACCTTATTAAAATCTCTTGAAAAGAAGTAATTTACTTTCCCGGAAGTTGGTTTTATTATTCCTGCAAGAATTTTTGAAAGAGTTGTTTTCCCACTACCGGATTCACCAGAAATTCCAAGAACAGAATTTTTTCCCAATTCAAAAGAAATATCTTTCAGAATAACTTTCTCTTCATTCTTCAGAAAAACAGAGTAAAAAAGATTTTCCGCTTTTAGAATATTGTTCATATTTCCATTCTGATATTGTTTAGATAGAAAAACTCTTCAGGTTCAGAAAATGGTGATAAGGTATTGTCGGCGAGAAGAGCAATCTTACTGCTTGCACTTTTAGCTAATGCAAGGTCCTGAGTTACCATTAAAACAAGATTTCCGTCAGCAACAAATTCTCTCAACTTCATAAGAAGAAGATTAACAATTGGTGCATCAATTCCCGATGTTGGTTCATCGAGCAAAATTATTTTGGGTTTGGCAAGCAAAGCGAGAATCAAAATTATTCTCTGTGCCATTCCACCGCTTACTTCATAAGGATACATCTTAAAAAGTTTTTTTGAATCGGGTAGAAGAAAGAAATCAAGAAGTTCATCAATTTTATCAATCTCTTTTGTAACAAGGTCAAAATAATATTTAAACTTTTTCAGATGATCAAAACTATTTACCGGATCCTGGAAAACATATTTAATTTCATCCTTCCTTGTTTTTTGTAGCACATCATTTTTTAGTGATAAAATATCTTTATTATTATAAATAACTTTCCCGTTAACCGAATAAAATCTGTCATCAAGTAAACCGGTAAAAGATTTTAACAAAGTGCTTTTTCCGGTTCCGTTTTTACCAAGGATAGTATAAATGTTTTCCCCGTCGAGTTCAAAGACGATATCTCTTAGAATAGTTCTTTCATTATTTTTAGTTACGCTTACATTATTAAGCAGTACATTAAGCATCTGGCTTTATCTTTTTGTATTTAGCTAACAAAATAATAAATTGAAGGTAAAATTATTAAAAATATTTACAACGTTCGCCTTTTGATAATTAAGAAATATCACTTAATTATTATCGTATTACTACTTGTCGCTGGGGGGTGTGAAAAGGAATCCCCGGTTCACTCGAATAGAGTTGTTATAGCCCTCTCTGCAGACATTACATCTTTCAACCCTCTTTTTTCTTTTAGTGTTGATGAAGGAGTAATATCTGAACTTCTTTATCTCAGTCTTGTTGATTTTACCTGGGATTATGAAATAGGAAACATAAAGCCGGAACCGATGCTTGCAAAAAGCTGGGAATGGAGTAAAGATTCATCTTCTATAACTTTTAACCTGAGAAATGATGTTTATTGGTCAGATGGAAGAACGTTTTCTGCAGAAGATGTTGTTTTCTCTTTCGATGTTTATTCAGACCCCGATGTACAAAGCAGGCTTTATGGCGGATTCTCAGATCTTTATACAGACACCAGCGATCATGTTGATATAAACAAGACTTTTGATGTAATTGATTCTTTTAAAGTAAAGATTAAGTTCAAGCCGAACTCAACACCAACCTTACCGGAAATTATTTTTCATATAATACCAAAGCATGTTTTTGAGAATGTAAAAAGAAAAGATATTGAAGCCTCCGAGGAAAATTTTAAACCTGTCACAGATGGACCTTTCCAGCTTGAAGAATGGAATAAAAATCAGACTATCAGGTTGAAAGCAAATGAGAATTCATTTCTTCATAATCCCAAAGGGATTAATGAAATGATTTTTAAAATTGTGCCTGACTATAATTCGAGAATAACACAATTAAAAAAAGGGGAAGTTGATTTTGTTGAACTTGTTAAAACGGAAGATATACCGGAATTAAAAAAAGTAGATTTTCTTAACATAACTTCTCAAAAGGGGCGCGAGTACGATTATGTTGCATGGAATAATATTGATTATGAATTATATGACAAAACTAAAAAAATTGAGCCCAATAAATTTTTTGGAAACATCACTGTCAGAAAAGCCCTGACTTACGGAATAAACAGAAAAGAAATTCTCGATGAATATTTATCAGGTTACGGACAGCTTGCTATTGGTCCTGTTTCGCCAATATTTAAAGGTGTTATCGATTCCGATTTAAAGTTGTATGAATATAATCCGGAAAAAGCAAAACAATTACTAGCTTCAGAAGGGTGGAAAGATGTTGATAATGACGGTATACTTGAAAAGGGAAATCTTGAATTCAGGTTTAAACTTTATATTCCATCCGGCAACCCGAGGAGAAACTATGCAGCAACTGTTATTAAGAATAATTTAAAGCAATTAGGAATTGATGTTACCATTGAAACAGTAGAGATGGGGGTATTGATTGACAATATGTACAAAAAAAATATGGATGCCTGGATGATCGGCTTATATATTGCTATTCCTTTGGATTTAAAAATTGCCTGGTATTCTGACCTCGAAAAAACTCCTTACAATTTTGTATCATACCAAAATGCTCGAGTTGATAAACTGCTTGATGAAATTCCGGAAGCAACAAACCAGGAAAAAATAGACTCTCTTTACAGAAGACTTCAGGAAATAATTCATCGCGATGAGCCGGAAACATTTTTATACTGGGTCGATAATATAGTAGTGTATAATAAAAGAATTGAGGATCTTAACATAAGTCCCCTCGGAACAATTCATCATTGCTGGAACTGGACAGTAAGAGAATAATGAATGAGAAGTGCAACTGCAAAACTTTTATTTAAAAGAATTATCAGTTCTGTAATTATACTTTTTTTAATTATTACTTTCCTTTTTTTTCTTGTAAGAATCTCTCCCGGCGATCCCGTACAGAAATTTGTTAATCCGACATTAAGTCCAAAACTTGCAGAACAAGTCAGGACATCTTTAAATCTTGATAGGCCGTTGTATATGCAGTACGTTGGGTTTTTAACGAGTGCGATTCAGGGTGATCTTGGAGTTTCATACACTTTCAGAAGAGATGTCATTTCGGTAATTCTCGAATATCTTCCGTTCACACTTATTTTTACAACAATCAGCTTTATCATTCAGATGATTGTAAGTTTTTGGCTATCAATTAAATCTGTAAAAAAAATAAATGGTTTTCTCGATAAAACGTTATCTAATCTGACCTTATTGATTTATGCTACTCCTGTTTTTGTTATTGGAGTTTTTCTTGTTTTTATTTTCTCAGAACTACTTGATATTTTCCCATCATCCGGGGCGAGTTCTTTTGATGCCGACGGATTTAATTTTTGGGCAAGATTAGTTGATTATGCTTATCATCTTGTGCTTCCTATCATCACTCTTTCTTTAATAGAAATAGCAATATTTTATAAATACATGAGAGACAATCTAGAGGATGTGTATAACAAATTATTTGTTTTGAACTTAAGAGCAAACGGAGTTTCTGAGAAAGATATTCTTATAAAACATGTTATTCCGAATGCAATCAATCCATTAATTACAGTTGCTGGAATTGAGCTTGGAATAATGCTGGGAGGAACGCTTATAGTTGAAGTTGTTTTTGGTCTCCCAGGGATGGGAAGATTAACTGTTGGAGCAATCTTTGAGCGCGATTATCCGTTGGTTATAGGTTGTTCGTTGGTTGTGAGTTTTTTAATAATTTTTTCGAACCTTCTTGCAGATATAATTAAAGCATTACTAGACAAAAGATTATTAGCCGGAAGTCTTAACTGATGAAGAAAGGAATTAAAATATGGCATTTTCTTTTATTTGTATGGATTTTAATTCTTCTGATAAGGTTTGAATTATTATTAAATACTTACGAATTAATTTTTTCTTGGATAACCCTATTGTTTAGCGATTCCAATACCGCTTTGTCGCAGTTAAATTTCGATTTATTTGATTCAATGTTTTCGGGCGTATTCTTCATCGTAATTCCAATTCTATCTTATATATATAGAAAGAAACTTGGTTTTCTTTATGAGAAGATTTTTCCCGCGGCACTTTTTTTAATCTTATTGATTACGTGCTTTTTGTTTGCACCACTTATTTCTAATAAGAATCCGGATTTTTATAAAAACATCGGAACAACTAAACTCCTGCCGCCTTTAAGTAGTGTACAAGTTCTGCATTTTAAAAATAACTCTACTCAGCCGGGAAATTCATTTTTTCCCTTAAGAGAAAAAGTTGTTAAGAAATCTTTTGATGAAAGCATACAATATGTTGATAGCGCTTCGGTTGGAGAAAAAATAATTTATTATCAAAATGAAATTGGAAAAGAAGCAAACATCGAAGATTTAGTCATGCAAGGAGAAAAACCTTACATAACTCAACAAATATTTATGCTTGGTAGTGATCAATTCGGAAGAGATGCATTAACGAGACTTATTTATGGTGCACGAATTTCTTTAACTGTCGGATTTGGGTCGGTCATTATTTCTTTGTTTCTTGGTTTGACATTTGGATTTCTTGCAGGATATATCGGCGGCTTATTAGACTCTGTCTTTAGCAGGCTTACGGATATGCTTCTTTCATTCCCAATTATTTTCCTAGTGATATTAATACTTGCATTATTTGGAAATTCTTTGTTATCTGTAATAGTAGTTCTCGGTTTTTCAGGTTGGATGAGCTTATTTAAAATAGTTAAAACGGAAGTTCTTTCTATAAAAGAGAAGAATTATTTTATTTCATCCAAACTTTTAGGATTAACTAAAAAGCAATTGCTTTTTAAGGAAGTTTTGCCGGTTATAATCGTTCCTGTTATTGTTAACGTAATTTTTCAGTTTGGTAATGTAATAATTGCCGAGTCGGCATTGAGTTATTTGGGATTAGGACTAGGAAATAATTATTCTTCCTGGGGTGCGATGATTCAATCAGGACAGGAATATCTGTCATTAGCCTGGTGGATGATTTTCTTTCCCGGGATAACTCTTATTTTTACATTGTTATCAGCCAATAGTTTTGGTCTGTCTTTAAGTAGAAAACTAAATCCGCGTTTGCAGAATGATTAATAGAAGATTCACTATTAAAAAAAAATTAGGTGAGGGAAGAAGTAAGGTTTTTCTTTGTATTGATAACGAAAACCCCGAGAAAGATTATGCTATAAAAATTCTTCCGGCTGAAGCCGATGAGAATGAAGTTAAAGTTTTCAGGAATGAATTTTTTACTCTTCAAAAACTAAACCATCCAAATATTATTGCTTCACATGAAGAAGGTGTTATTGTTGAAAGCGATGAGAATGAAGAAATAAAAACCGGAAGCAGGTTTATTATATTTGATTATTTCCCCGGGGTTGATCTTCTTAGCTACAAAAAATTAAATAATGAAGAAAATCTTAAGATAGCTCTAACACAAATTTGCTCAGTTCTCTATTATCTTCATCAATCGAATTATATTTATTATGATCTAAAACCCGATAATATTCTTGTAAACGAATCAAACGGGGAACTTAATATTAAAATGATTGATATGGGTTTTGCTCATCACACCAGCGGCGATGAATTTATAGCGAGAGGGACAACAGAATATATAGCTCCCGAAATTTTAAAAGACGAGCAGCATAATCACAAAGTGGATTTATATTCTCTCGGGATTATGCTTTACAGGATAGTTTATAAGAAATTTCCATTCAGGTCGGAATCGGTCCTTGAGATTTATAAAGAGCAGATTGAAAATGAATTTGAATTTCCGAAAAGTGATTATTCTTCTGCACTTATTAGTGCTATTAAAAAACTTCTTATTAAAAACCCGATTGATCGTTATGATAGTGTGTTACAGCTTTTGGATGATCTAAATATTGACGTTACTCTGGAGACAGTGAAAAACTTTACACCGGCGAGTGTCTTTTCAGATCGTGTGGAAATCATTTCCCAAATAAATAATTCTTTTGAAAATGGAAATAGTCAGGAGGCTATTATTATTTCGGGAGTTGAGGGAGCCGGCAAAACATCTCTTATTTATGAAATTTACTCAACGCATGAAAAATTTGTTTTCATTGGAGATACAGGCAGAAGAAAAGGGATTGGCTTCATTCAATATTTTTTGAAGAAGATTGTCTATTCAGAATTTGTTTATCCTTTATTGGAACGAAATGTTTTTAAGCAAATAGATTTAGTCCTTGCAGATCATCCTGAAAATTTAATTTCTAATTTAAAGTCTATCATTACAAGAATATCTCTTGCTTCAAAGTTCACGGTAATTATAGATAATTTCAATTCATTAGACGAATTTACAATTGATATACTGAAAGAACTTTTACCGATTCTCCAGGTAAACAGGATAAGAATTATGCTTGCTGAGAGAACCGATTATGAAAGTTCGACAAGTAAAATAATAAACAAGGCTCTTGAAATTAATCTTTCTCCCCTCACCGAAACCAATCTCACAGAATATCTGGATGATGCGTTCGCAACCTTTTTTCCCAAAGATCAGCTGAAGGAGCTTATTCTTAAATACGCCGATTTGCTGCCAGGAAGCATTATAAACTTTATCAGGGATTTAATTCTCTTAAATGTTATTAAGTTTACTTCTGAAGGGCCGGAAATTGTAACTGGCGAAAAAACAGATCAGTTGCTGGAAAGTTCACACGAAGAAATTTTCCGATTACGGCTTTCACTTTTATCTGAAGATGAAATGAAGATTGCCAGGTTTATTTCTACTTTTGATCTTTCACCCGAACTGAAAGTCATATCTGTTCTTAATCATTTGTCCGTAGATGAAGTAAACAGAATAATAAAAATATTAGAAAAGAAAAATATTCTAGAAGTATCCAATATTACAGATGCTTTTAATTTTACATCGGAAAGTCTAAAAAAGTATGTTTATTCATCGATTGGAAATAAAAATGATTATCACAAAGGAATTGCCAAATCAATTTCCGAAAAATTTCCAGATTTTAACAGGCAAGAATTAGCAAGGCATTTTGAACTTAGCAATAATTTTATTGCAAGCTATAATATTCTTTCAGAAGAAATAAAAGAAGCGGAAAGATTGTTTGCTTATTCATATGAAAAAAATATATTGAATCATCTTTTGGAGTTGCCTTTAGAGGAAAAATATCACACCGGGCTTTCTTATAAATTATCATCAACACTTTATAAACTGGATGATCCAAAGTCATCGATAGAAATAATAAAAGAATTATTGTTAAAGGAAGTTGATGAAAACATTAAAGACGAACTGATGATGTTAAAAGGAAGCTGCCTGATTGAGCTCGGAGAGCTAAATGCAGGTAAAAATATTTTGATGGAATTGATGGAAAAAATAAGTGATGTAAAGAAAAAACAGAAGTTACTTGTTGAAATAGCTTACGCTGAGTTTGATCTTAATAATTATGACGAAGCCCAAAGAATGAGCTTAGAATTGCTTTCTCACAAAGATTCGGATTATGAGGAACAGGGCAGAGCCTATAACCTATTAGGACTCATAGAGATTTATTCAAAAAATAATTTTGAAGAAGCTCTTAACCACTTCAAGAAAGCATTAGAAATATATAAAGGGGCAAACTTATATTCATATGAGGTAAAAGTAGAGGTTAATATAGGCAACATCTATAATATGTTAGGTGATTCTGTTAATGCTGAGAAATACTGGAGTCGTTCACTTGAATCAAACGTTCCTTTAGGTAACCTTGAAAGTGAGGGGAAGATATTAATGAATTTTGGAATTTTATATTTCAATAAATTCCAGTGCGAAAAGGCAATAGCTCAGTATAACAGAACTAATGATATATTTATTAGTCTTGGAAACAGGCACGCCCAAGGATTATCGTTAACAAATTTAGGTGAGATAAACCTTGATATTTGTAATTACCAAGAGGCCTATGATTCACTAACCAAAGCCCGGGAAATTTTTAATGGGTTGGCTAATGTTGATGAAGAAGCCGAAGTCCTTTTTTTACTTGGTAAGCTATATTATTTGATCGGGAATTGGGAAGCAGTTAATGATATTATAAATTCCTATAAGGAAATTTTAATTGAGCCTAATGAAAGGCATAAAAATAATATCGTGTTTCTTGAGTTGTTATCGAAACGTAGCTATGATGAAAAAATAATAAAGGAGGTTAAAACTAAATATCAAGAACTAAATGACCGTGGGAATTATATAAAATCTAATATCTTATTTTGTGAAGCATGTCTTATTATCGGAAATTATTCAGATGCATTCGCAGCCATCAATGAGGAAGAATTTTTACAAATATGCGCAGAGAATTCTTTAGTTAAAGCAAATAGAGAATTTTTGATCGGAGAAATTTCTGCTAAAAATGAGGAGCTGGATTTACCTAATCCGTTTAATTGCTATAGTACGGCTTATAAAATAATAGAAGATAGTTATATAACGGAATTAACGTGGAAAGTTTTGCTAAAACTAGCTGATATATATTACGACAGAGGAAACTTCAGCAAGATTTCAGATAATATCTTTTATGCTAAGAAAATTATTTATTTTATTGCTGATCAAATAAAAGATAATAATTTAAAGAATAAATATTTGAAGCGAACGGATAGGGCTGCAGCAATAAACCGCTTAGAATTTTTAGAGAAAGAAGTGTCATAATGTCTGATAAAACCGTCAGGGTTAAAATATTTTCAGATGGAAAAGATGTATCGTCTGTTGCATCGATAATAAAGCAAGTAAGTATTTTAGATGTAAAAATAATTTGTCAGGTTCCTCGTAAAATTGAAATAGAACCAAACGACATAATAGTTCTGCTAATTAATAAATATAATTCAAATTTGTTAACACATATTTTAGAAGCTAAGGAAACCTTAAAGAATGAGTTTATTGTTGTAATTAGAAATGACTCGGCTTTATTAGTTACATCTTTAGTAAAGCTGGGTTTTATTAATATTTTTCTGTTTCCACATGAAATACCAAAATTCAATTCCTTTCTGCAAGAACTAATAATTAATAATTCCTATTTAATAGCAACGCCGGAGAACAAAGAACCTGATCTTTGGGATTTTAATTCTATCATAGGAACATCTAATAAATTCTCATCGATAATTGAAATAGCAAAAAGAGTTTCCGAAAATAAAAATGTCAGTGTTCTTATTCTGGGAGAAACAGGAACAGGGAAGAGTTTATTAGCAAAAGTAATTCACAAAAATAGCCGGGCAGCAACCGCTCCTTTTGTTGAAATTGTGTGTTCTGCAATACCTGAAAATTTACTTGAATCAGAATTGTTTGGTCATGAAAAAGGGGCTTTTACAAATGCATCGTATAGAAAGTTAGGCTTGTTTGAACTTGCTGAAAATGGAACTCTCCTGTTAGATGAGATCGGCGACCTAACTCTTAACCTTCAGGTTAAACTTCTTCGTGTTATTGAAAAGAAAACAATAAGAAGATTGGGAGGAGTAGAAGATATACCTATTAACACAAGAATAATTTCTGCTACAAACAGGAACCTAAATGAAATGGTTAAACAAGATCTTTTCAGAGAAGATTTATATCATAGGTTAAATGTTGTTTCTATACTTTTGCCACCCCTGAGAGAAAGGAAGGAAGATATTTTATTACTTGCTTGGAAATTTATAGAAGAGTTTAACAAGCAGTTTAATAAGTCAGTAAATAAAATTGAAAAGAAACTTGAAGAATTTATGTTTACTTATTCATGGCCAGGAAATATCAGAGAACTTCGTAATGCTATTGAACGCGCTGTGTTGTTGACCGATATTAAAGAACTAAAGCTCGAAGATTTTTCTAATTTGCTAAAGAACCTTCCACTGAATATATTAGAAAGGGATGAACATATTGTTTTCCATCCTAACTTAATCAGGCTGGATTTAAGTTATGAAAAAACTAATCTTATGAATCTTTCGACATTATATGCTAAGGAGGTTGTAAAAAAAATGGGGGGTAATAAGAGTAAGTCAGCACGTGTTCTAGGAATTTCAAGACCTAAATTAGATAAACTATTAGGCAAAAGTAAGTAAGAAATTAGTGTAATAAAATTTTACAATAGGGGTGTTCTTACATAGAAAGTCAGGTAGTAATTACTCATTTCGTACATTTCTTAACTAAACCCCTCAAAAAATAAAAAAAACATAGCATGGTATAAATCTTGAGCTTTTAGCGCTCAGGCTATTGTGGGAATTGTGTCATTTTCTACGCTATCCTATAATAAAGGAAAGGAGTGCTATGCGTAAAACTCTTTTTATAGGGGTTATTATAGCCGGGGCGTTTGTTTCTGGATACGCTCAGACTATGGATAACGTTGAGGAAGCTGTTAGATACAGAGTTCCTCAAGATGCAGTTCAACTTCAAAGTTCCGCTATCTCAAGTACCATGGATAAGATGGAAAGTATCGTGGTTCTTGAAAGCAGATCTTCGGCACAAATCCAGGAATTGGGAAGCCGTTATGCTTTCACAAGATCAGGTTCACAGCTTGATGAATTGGGAAGCCGTTATGCTTTCACAAGATCAGGTTCACAGCTTGATGAA
>Ga0210099_1000475_pt1 | contig 13345 bp, 9 predicted proteins | sample Joice_ThreeSqA_D_4_FD_184872 | JGI IMG/M metagenome (GOLD analysis project Ga0210099, IMG submission 184872) | Wetland microbial communities from San Francisco Bay, California, USA, that impact long-term carbon sequestration - Joice_ThreeSqA_D2... | ecosystem: Environmental > Aquatic > Marine >...
ACCTGCATGGCCTCATCCGCACGGCCGGCTCTTTCGAGACTCACCGCTCGATCCACTTCCCGCTGCTCCACCATCGCAGCGGCCGGGCCCTCCTGTCCGAGCGCAGTCCCGCTCGACAACGAGCAGAACACCAGCCAGCCGCCCATGACCGCTCTGGCTGCCTTCATGGCGCGCCTCCGTCCCGATCTCCGTTGAGTCGGTCGAAGTAGTCGTACACCAGGCGGCGCTGGGCAGACGTAAGCCCCCTCATCTCCTCCTCGGTCGGGTAGGGATGCCGGGGCCCGGCAGCGGGCAGGCTCGTCCCATCAGGTCGCAGCGCCACCCGGGGCCGCGCTGCGGTTGACTCCCTCCTCGTGCTGTCCCGCGCGTCCTTCTCCAGGGACCGGCCCGCGTCGAGCAGGCTGCGAAAGAGCCGCTCCTGCCGGGCGATCGTCTCTCCGTCCAGCACTCCCGCGGCCAGGGTCCGAGCGATGCTCTCCGCTTCGGCCGCCAGTTCGTCGGGCCGACCTCCGAGCTCCTGCGCGCCCGGATCGTGCGCGAGATCACGCAGTTCGCTCGAGATGGCATTCTGGCGGACCGCCAGATCGTCGAGCCGATCCTCGAGGGACCGTCCGCCCTCCATCAGGAAGAGGAGGTCTCCGGACTCCGCGTTCAGTCCGCCCTGGCGCTTTCCCATCCCGACGAGCCGCTCGAGGGCCTCCTCCATGCCCGTGGCGCTGCTCGCCTCCCCCATCGCCCTGCGGCTGGCCATCAGCGAGGCAGCCAGGTCCCCGAGGGCATCGACAGCCGCCCTCCCCTGTTCGTCAGCGGCACCCACCGCTCCGCCGCTCGCGAGCGTCTGCGCCAGCGCGTCCATGGAATCACCGGCGCGCGCAGCCGCTGGACCGACCCGGCGATCCATGAGGGCGGTCTTCCGTCCTGCCTCCGCGAGAGACTGCGCCAGGTTGTCCAGTCCCTCCCGGACTGCGGACTGGCGCCCGGCCAGCTCCTCGGAGACCTGCCTCGAGCGCAGTCTATCGAGGATCTGCTCCTGCTCCCTGGCCAGTTCGAGGGCCTCCGAAGATGCCCGCTCCACGTCCTTCATCGCCGCGAGCCGCCAGTCCTCGGACAGGGCGGCTTCCGCCGAGGCGAGCTCGCGCTCCGCATCCGTCATCCGCTCCTCCGCCGAGCGGGACTGATCGACCGCCTCGCTTCCTTCGCCGGCCGTACCGGCACGCGCGCCGGACCGCATGTGCGAGGCCGCCGAGCTCGTCGCCTCCTGCGCGCGCCGGGTCCGGTCCACCGCGTCCGGGGCCTGCTGCTCAGCGAGGCGTTCGGACAACTGCTCCACCTGCCGCGCGAGATCTTCCGCTTCCGCCGCCAGGACTTCCTGCCTCTGGCCCCACTCGGCGGGCCCGGGATCGCCGCGCGCGACGCTGCCCTGACGCTCCGCCAGAGCCTCCGCATCTGCCCTCGCGGTCTTGAGCGACTGCTCGATGGCCACCCGCTCGAGCAAGCCCAGTGCCCGATCCAGCCGCTGCTCCAGGTCCGCGGCCTGGCGGGAGAGCCCGGCCATCGCATCGCGAAGTTCACCCCCATCCAAATCGCGGAGAGCTTCTTCCAGTGCCTCGATCCTCTCCCGCAGCCCCGAATCGAGAATCTCCTGGAACAGCTCCTCGAGCTCGTTCAGGCGGCGCTGGAGCTCGGGGTCGGAGAGAGCCGAGGATTCCAGTCCGGCTCCCGCCGCCTCCAGTTCCTCCCGCAGGCGGGTCAGCTCGTGCTCCACCTCCGATGCTTCCCCCGCCAGATCACGCGCGATCTCGCTGGACCCGTAGTTCGCTCCGCCTGGTTCCTCTCCCGACGCGGAGACGCGCTCGACGTTCCGACGCTCGGCGTCCCTGGCAGCGACGGCCAGTCTCCCGACCCTCTCGCGCAGGGATCGGGTATCCTCTGAGATCGATTCTGAACGCTCCGCCATCTCGTGCCGGAGCTCTCCGAGACCGGAAAGGCGCACCCGGAACGTGTCAGATTGCGCGATGCCGTGACGGGGGTTCAGATCCGACGCCGTGGCGTAGCCGACGAACTCGTCGTCCGGAAGGAACCCCGACTCTTCGAGGTCGATGACCGGCCGGATCGCCACATGGCGCTGACCGGAGCCTTCCGCGAGTCGCTCGTGTACCGCCGGATCGCGCCGGCCGCCTGCGGCCTCGCGCCACCAGGTGAGGCCGACCTCGCCCAGCCCGTGGTCGTCCAGGGCCTCGATGACGAGTGACAGGGTCTGATCGATGCCCAGCGGGCCCTCTTCGTCCGGTCGTACTACCGTGACGACCGGCAGAAGGTCGTCTTCGATGCTGAGCTCGATCGGGGGCGGGGTGCGGACCCCGGGTACGGGCTCTGCTGCGACCATCCACCAGCGAAGCACCGCGTCGCGGCCGGCATCCAGTGACAACGATCCGTTGTCAGTGTCCATCCGGAACTCGACCGTGTCCGCGGGCCCCCCCGTTCCCGAGAGCACGAGGCCCAGATGCTCGACCGGGTGGTTCGTATGAGCCGTCAGGCCGATCCGCGTGTCCTGAGGGACCCGAAGCGACCTCGCGAGACCGCTCAGAACGTCACGCGGACGCCGCAGGTAGCCGGGGTATTCCAGGTCGATCCGAAGGTCCGTTATCGTCAGAGGGTCGAGCGGTACTACCACGAAGGTGTCCGTCGCACTGCCCCGGTCGTCCTCCGCCCAGAAGCGAACTGGCTCGTCGACCTCGCCGATTCGTCCCCTGGCATGACCGTCGTGCACTTCGAGCACACTGGATTCGGGCGGCTTTCCCGGCCGGATCTGTCCGAGGTGGACCCGGGAGCGACCGACGGCTGTGACGACTATCTCCAGTCCATCCCCCCGAAGTACCTCTCCGCCGGACGGCTCCAGGCGCAGCGGCGGCGGCGGTGGCGGAAACGTCGCCTCCCAGGGACGGGACAGGATGCGAAGCGCGTCCACCCCGAAGCTCGGTGCTCCCGCGAACGCGGCCGACATGGCGCCGACCGAAAATACAAGACCCGGAAGCGACCATTGCCGCGCGGCCCGCAGCCGGGCCCTGGAGACAGGCATCAGGTCGGCGATCGCCTGTCCGGACAGGGCCGTCGCGACTCGTGCCCGGTGCAGGTGCGCCAGATCCGCCGAGCCGGAGTTGGGCTCGCCCAGCTCGATTGCACTGACGAGGTCGCCTGCCGCCAGACCACGGGCACGCTCGATCTCCGCCGCCCTCTCGGCAAGTCGACCGGTCCGCAGCGACAAGCCCACCGCGAATCCTGCCCCGGCGACCGTCAGCAGTGCTGTCGCGCTCAGCACCATTGGAAGCGCGGAGCCCGGTGTCCGCAAAACCTCTCCGGCGCCGACGGCGAGAAGAACGAGGGCCGCGAGAAGGACGATCGCCCCGGCGCTTCTCCACAGCGCCATTCGCAGACTCACCGACCGCACGAGCGCAGCGGCACGGGCGAGCTCTCGGCCCGCCTCGCTCGGCGTCACTTCCTCTCTGCCGCCCGGAGAGCCAGCTCGTACGCTCGATTACGTGTCATCCCGAACTCCCCCCTCAGACGGCGCGCGATTTCCTGCGTCGTTCGTCCCCCCACCCGTAACTCGATAGCCGTCGCCAGCGCCTGCTCCTCATCGACAGGCTCCCCCGGCACGTCGCCACCTCGACCCTCGAGCACCACCGTAATCTCACCACGGACCTCCCGATCCGTGTAGTAGGCCGCGAGGGTCGAGACCGTTCCGTGCCGAACCTCCTCGTGCAGCTTCGTCAGCTCCCGGCACACAACGCACCGCCTCTCTCCCGCTCCTTCGGCGACCCACAACTCGAGAAGGCCGGCGAGCCTGCCGGGTGCCTCGAACGCCACCACGGTGTCGGGGGACCGAACGACCTGCTGGAGCCACTCGTCCCGTTCCCGTCCCTTGCGAGGAGCGAAGCCGATGAACAGAAAGCGGCGGGCCGGAAGTCCGGCCGCTGCCAGCGCGGTGGTGACCGCGGATGGACCGGGAACGGGCTCGATCCGGAATCCCGCCTCGGCCGCAGCCGCGACGAGACGCGCACCCGGGTCCGAGACCGTCGGTGTGCCTGCATCCGAGATGAGGGCGCAGTTCTCACCGCCCGCCAATCGTCCGAGGACTTCTTCCACCCGCTGCGCTTCGTTGTGCTCGTGCAGAGACCGGAGAGGAGTTCTGAACCCGTAATGCCGCAGGAGGGTCGCGCTGTGACGCGTGTCCTCCGCATACAGAACGTCCGCTCGCTCCAGCGTCTGCAGGGCGCGAGGGGACAGGTCGGCCAGATTGCCGATCGGAGTTCCCACGACGAACAGAGTGCCGCTCATCATTCAGACGAGCGCCCTCCTCCCGGCTGACCGGGGGAGGGCGCGTATCCTCCGTTGGTCTCCAGGTGAGTCGGTTCAGACGTGCTGCTGTATCTTCTGTTCCAGGTGCGACTTCGGAACAGCTCCGACGACGACGTCGACCAGCTCGCCGTCCTTGAAATAGAGGATGCTCGGAATCGAACGGATTCCATAACGCTGCGACGTCAGTCGATTGGAGTCCACGTCCAGCTTGCCGACCTTCACCTTGCCGGCGTACTCCGTGGCGAGCTCGGCCACCAGCGGTCCGACCAGCCGGCACGGGCCGCACCATTCCGCCCAGAAGTCGACGATCGCGAGTCCCTCGCTGGACTCTATTTCCTGTTCGAAGTTGCCGTCCGTGAGGGTGACCATCTCTGCACTTGACACGTTATTACCTCTTTCCGGTGGAAATGCTCTCGCTGTGCGCCTAGTTTCCGCATCCGTCGGCCCCGATGGGTTTCGTCCAGGGGCCTCGCCGCCTTCGGAGAGCGGAATGTTCAAGATCGATCACATAGGGATCGCGGTCAATTCTCTCGACACCGCCGTCCCGGTCTTCAAGGCCATGCTGGGTGAAAACCCGGCGGGCCGCGAAACGGTTCCGTCCGAGGAAGTCGATGTCGTGTTCTTCGGACTCGCAGAGGGCAGGATCGAGCTCCTCGAGCCCTCCGGGCCGACCTCGCCCCTTGCCCGGTTCCTCGCGCGGAGAGGCCCGGGACTCCATCACGTATGCCTGCAGGTCCCGGACCTCAGTGAGGCTCTCCTGCGGCTGGAGGAGTCCGGGGTCGAGGCCATTCCGCCCGGCGTCCGACCCGGCTCGGGCGGTCGGCCAGTCGCCTTTCTGCACCCCCGGGACTGTGCCGGCGTCCTGCTGGAGTTGATCGAGGTCCCCGGCTGAAGCCCGGCGGACTCCCACCGAGAGTCACGATCCTGAGGACGCGCTCAGGGCATCCAGGTTCAGGCGTTCGACGTACCACCGACCGGCCCCATCGGGGACGGTAATGACGGGCACGACGACGGAGCCTTTGCGCGTTCCGCTCATTCGTGCCTCCCAGCGGATCCGATCCGGTCCCAGCTGGGCCAGGTTGGCCTGGTTCAGCTCGTAGCTGGAGTGCTTGAGGAGGCTTGACAGGAAGATCATCCTGCGCTCGATGTCGGTCACTCCGAATCGCTTCACAGCCGGGCCATCCTCAGTTCCGAACAGGTCTGACATCCGCGAATAGTCCGCCGTATTGGCTGCGTCAAGGAACCCCCGCACCGCCAGTTCCGAGCTCGGCGCTCCGTAGGACGAGTCGGTCGTACCCGCCGAGTTCGTCGAACAGGCGGCCACGGCGGCCACCGCGAGGAGGCCCACCGCCAATCCGATCCTTCGCCTGTGCCCCTCCAGTTTCCCAGTCAAAGCGATCACTCCGTCTTCTCCGGTTGACCGACAGCCACCCGGTCGGGTTGAAACGTGAGTGCCGGCAGGTCCGCCTGCCGCACTCTCTCGATCCGCCGGCGTCTACCTGTCGACCTGACCGGCACGCCTCAGCTCCAGCTCCTCGCCGTCCGCCGCATCCACCTCGATCCGGTCTCCATCATGGAATCGACCCTCGAGGAACGCCATAGCCAGGGGGTTCGCGACGAGGTGCTGGATCGCCCTCTTGATCGGGCGTGCCCCGAACGCTGGATCGTAACCGACCTCCGCGATCTTCTTTCTTGCGGCCGGGGTCACCACCAGCTCCACCTGCCGGTCGCGCGCGAGGTCCGCCAACCGTTCGAGCTGCAACTCGACGACCCTCTCCAGTTCCTCGGCACCGAGCGGGCGAAAGACGAGAATCTCGTCGATGCGATTCAGGAACTCCGGCCGGAAGCCCTGGAACAGCGCTTCTCTGACTTTGCCCTCCACGAGTTGCCAGTCGTCGCTCTGATGCTCCAGGATATAGGAGCTGCCGAGGTTGCTGGTCATGATCAGAACCGCGTTCGTGAAGTCGACGGTTCGGCCCTGGCCGTCCGTCAGCCGTCCGTCGTCCAGGATCTGAAGCAGCGCGTTGAACACCTCGGGGTGCGCCTTCTCGATCTCGTCGAACAGCACGACCGTATACGGGCGACGCCGTACCGCCTCCGTCAGTTGGCCCCCTTCCTCATATCCCACGTACCCGGGCGGGGCTCCGATCAGCCTCGAGACCGCGTGACGCTCCATGTACTCCGACATGTCGATGCGCACCATCGCCTCGTCGTCGTCGAACAGGAACTCCGCCAGGGCTCGGGCCGTTTCCGTCTTTCCCACCCCGGTCGGTCCCAGGAAGATGAAGCTGCCCACCGGCCGATCCGGATCCTGCAACCCGGCGCGGCTCCTCCGCACAGCATCCGCGACAGCGGCTATCGCCTGGCTTTGATTGACAACCCGCTCGTGCAGGTGGTCCTCCAGGTGCGTCAGGCGATGCTGTTCCGTCTCCATCATGCGGCTGACCGGGATTCCAGTCCACGAGGCCACCACCTCCGCGATGTCCTCCGGCCCGACTTCCTCCTTCAGCAGGCCGCCCTCGGCCTGCATGCGAGTGAGATCCGCCTCCGCCTCTGCGAGGTTCTGCCTCAGCCGCGGGATCTCCCCGTACGAGATCTCCGCAGCCGTCTGCAGGTCAGCGGTCCGCGTAGCCTGCTCCGCCCGCAGGGACGATTCCTCCAGCTGCCTCTTCAGGTCTCGAACTCGCTCGATCGCCTCCTTCTCGAGGCCCCATTTCGCCTTCAGGCCCGCCAACCGCTCTCGGATCTCGGCCAGCTCCGCTTCCAGGGCGGCCAGCCGTTCGACGCTGCGCGCGTCCTTCTCCTCGCGCAACGCCTCGCGTTCGATCTCGAGTTGGGTAGCCCGGCGGTCCAGCACGTCGATCTCGTCCGGCATCGAGTCGATCTCGATCCGAAGCCGCGACGCCGCCTCGTCCATCAGGTCGATCGCCTTGTCGGGGAGGAACCGATCCCCTATGTACCGGTCGGACAGCCGAGCCGCCGCCACGAGCGCCGGATCCGTAATCCGCACGCCGTGGTGCACCTCGTATTTCTCCTTCAGCCCCCGCAGTATTCCTATGGTCTCCGCCACGGCCGGCTCGCCGACGAACACGGGTTGAAACCGTCGCTCGAGCGCCGGGTCCTTTTCGATGTGCTTTCGATATTCGTCCAGCGTGGTCGCCCCGACCATGCGCAGCTCGCCACGCGCCAGCGGCGGCTTCAACATGTTGCCCGCGTCCACCGCACCTTCCGCGGCACCGGCTCCAACGATGGTGTGGAGCTCGTCCAGGAACATGATGTACTTGCCCTTCGCCTCCGTGATCTCCTTGAGGGCCGACTTGAGCCGTTCCTCGAACTCGCCCCGGTACTTCGCACCCGCCAGCATTGCGGCGACGTCCAGCTGTATCAGACGCTTGTCCCTCAGGCTGTCCGGCACGTCACCGGCCACGATCCTCTGCGCCAGTCCTTCGGCGATCGCCGTCTTTCCGACGCCGGGCTCGCCGATCAGCACGGGGTTGTTCTTCGTGCGCCGCGACAGGACCTGCATCACGCGGCGGATTTCCGCGTCGCGTCCGATCACCGGATCCAGCCCTCCGCTCCGCGCTCGCTCGGTGAGATCGACGCCGAAGCGCTCGAGCGCCCGGTACTTGCCCTCTGCTTCCTGATCCGTGACTCGATGCGGGCCCCGCACGGAAGACAGCGCCTCGCGCAACGCTCCCTGCTTCGCGCCCGCCTGCGCCAGGATCTCCCTCGTGCTGCTCGCCTGCTTGCTCGCCAGTCCGATCAACAGGTGCTCGGTGGACACGTACTGATCGTCCATCCGGCGAGCTTCCGAATCGGCCTCGTCCAGCACCTGATTGAGTTCCCTGCTGGCCACCGGCGAGGCGCCGCTCTGGCGGGGCAAGCGCCGGAGCCGTTCGTCGCAGGCGGCGCGAATCCGCCCGGGGTCCGCTCCCACCTTGCGCAATACCGGCTGAACGACCCCGTCCTCCTCGTCCAGCAGGGCTGACAAGAGGTGCAGGTCTTCGACGGCCGGATTGCCGCCGCTCCGGGCCAGCTCCGCCGCCTGCTGGAGGGCCTGGGCAGCCCTGACCGTGAGTCTGTCCGCTGGAATCATCGTCGTCCCGCCTTGCTCCGAATAGCCGTTCGTGCCCGATCCTGCGCGTCGTGCAGCCTAGCGCAGGAGGGGACCGTACAATATGGCGTTGGTGAACACCACGAAGTTCGCAGGCCACATGAGACGAAATAATGGATCGTCAGCAAATAGAATGACTTTACCATCACCTACACGGCTCACGGAGAGCCACGTCGAGGCGGAGATCTCCCGCAGCTTCCGGTCGCTCACCGCACCGCTGACCGCCTGCACCGACTCGGGAAAGGCCGCCACCGTCTCGTAGCCGGGAGACGGCTCGAACGTCCAGTCCTGCAGGTGGATCGTGAAGACCTCGCCCGCATCATTGCCCAGACCCGCGCCCCAGGCCAGCGGATGATCCTCGTCCAGGGCGAGAGGCAGAATGATGCCTGTGATCGCGTCGTCCCACGAATCCGACCGACGCTCGCGGGTCGTCCGCAGCCCCAGGCGTCGCCGCTCCTGTTCGGAGACCTCTTCCTCGGTGCGCAGCTCGACGTCCGTCAGCGCTCGAGCCGCCCAGCGGGCCGCAGAACCGACCGCCACCAGCGTCCCTCCTGCCTCCACCCACGACTTGAGCTCCTCGTCGAGAGCGGGCGCCGATCGTCGTCGGTTGCCCGAGGGAACGAGGATCACGTCGTACCCCTCGAGGTCCTCACGTCCAAGAGTCGTCACGTCGAGGGCGTCGAACGGAATGCCCGCCATCTGTTCGAGCAGATACCACATCGAGCCGGCGCTGGTGGGAGACACTCCCGGCCCGGTCAGGACGGCTACGCGCACCGCCCGCAACGCGAGTGACGAGGCCGTGCCGAGATCCGGACCGCGCGAAGTGGCCCCGCTCCGCACCGGTTGAGCCAGCGGCCCGAGCCCCGCCGCGACCAGCTGGCTGTCCGCGCCCGCATCACCGGGGAGAAACACCGTGCCGGGCGGCCACGTCGACCCCTCCAGCTCGAAGGCCTCCGGGATGGCGACCGCGCGGCCTCCCTCCCGGACGTACCTGTACAGCGGGCCGGCCGCGCCAAAGGAGGGCCGGACCAGCCATCCGTAGCCTGACTGCGCTGGAGACGGGCCCGCGGGCGCGTTGAGGACTGGCACCTCTTCGAATCCTCCACTGTCCAGCCCCCGCGCGGAGTGCGCTTCCACTCCAAAGGCGTAGGGCAGTGACCACGCGGTGATGTCGTAAGTACCGTCGACGCCATCGGGCAGCGGGGTCTCCGCCTGCAGGAGCGTCACCGCCAGTCTTCCGCGGGATTGACGGGCGGGCACGCGGAGCGTTCCGACCGGGAAATCCGAGCGCTCCGCAAAACCCGGGTGGGGTCGAGCGGAGACCGTGAACGGTCTCGTGGCGCGCTCGACGCGCACGCCCTGGGCCTGCAGGGCGGCCGTCACCTCCGCCGCCACCCCCGGATCGGGTCCGACCACAAGGAGGATGTCGGGTTCCCCGGTGCCCTGGCTGCGATGAAACCCGGCGAATTCCTTGAGCAATTCCGTCTTGCGAGCCGCTGCAGCTCTCAGGGTCGCGAGCCCTGCGACCCGGTGATGCAGCGCCCGATCGGACAACGTGAGCAGCTGCCCGTCGGGCCGGGTCACTGCGAGACCCGCCGCGCTGCTTCCCGCCTGCTCGTACGTCATGCCTATCGCGCCCACCAGACTCGGCCACGTATCGCCGAACCCCGGATAGAACATGTCGAACGTCTCGCCCGTGAAGTAGAGCCACCGACGTCGGTCGAATTCGGCCGCATTGGCCCGGCCGAAGTACTCCGCCCAGCGGATCGTGTAGTCGGGATAGACAGGGTTCAGTGGTTCCGCGGCGGGGAAGAAGAAGTAGCTGTCGGTGTACCCCATCTCGTGAAAATCCACGTGAACCTGCGGATTCCAGCGCTGCCACTGGCGGAGCCGGGAGCGGGTCTCCTCCTGGGTCGCCCACGTCCAGTCCCGATTCAGATCGAACAGGTAGTGGTTGTAACGACCGCCCGGCCACGGCGGGTGATGCTCCCGGCTGGTGACTTCGGGATTCGGGCGGGAGCCTCGCACACCGCGGTACCATTGCACGTAACGATCACGGCCGTCCGGATTCGCCATCGGATCGATCACCACGACGAGCGAATCGAGAACCCCAGCCGCGCCGTCGCCGCCCGTCGCGAGATCCCAGGCCGTCCACAGAGCGGCCTCCGTCGACGCCGCCTCGTCCCCGTGTACGCCGTAGGTGAACCACGCTATGCCGGGATTCGCCGCCGCGAGCCGCGACGCCTCCTCCGCGTCGAGGTTCGGATCCGTCAGCCGGGCGTTGGTCTCGAGGATAACGTCCAGCCGGCGGAGGTTGTCCTCGGAGCCGAGTACGAGCAACGTGAGCGGGCGTCCCTCCGTCGTGGTTCCATATCGAACGAGGTCGACGCGATTGGATGAGGCCGCCAGCACTTCGGCATACCGGACCGTCGATCCCGCGTCCGTGAACCGCTCTCCAAACCCGTATCCCAGGACGTCCGCCGGTGACGGGACGGATTGCCCGGACGCACCCGCGGAGGGGAGCAGGAGCATTGCCAGCGCGAGTCGGAGAAGTGGACGCATCAACATTGATCCTCGGTTGCGCGTGATTCAGAAGCGGGCCGCCGGCACGGCGGCCGGCGAGTCCGCAAGCTAGCGGTGGGATCGAGCCGCATCAATCGGATCCTGTGCTGGAACGACCCCATCTGGCCCTGCCGGGCCCCGAATGGAAGATTGTGGGCATGAGAAGGTCGAGAGCTGTTGATTGGAGCGTGGCGGGCGGGCTCGCGCTCGTCTTCCTGGCCGGGGGATGCAGCCGTTCCGAGGAAACGGACGATCTCGCGGTGTCAGAGGAGACCTACGTCGAGGTCATGACGCAGCTCATGCTCCTGGATGCCGAGTCGGAGCCCGGTCTCACCGCGGAAGAGAAGGAGGCGAGAGCCGACTCGCTGCGCGGCGAAATCCTGGCCGCACACGGAGTGACGGCGGGCGAGATCCTGGACTTCGCGCGCGCGACCGGGCCGGAAGCCGGGCGCATGGAGGCCCTGTGGGAGCAGATTACTCAGAACTTCGATTCCACGCGGATCGCCAACCTCCGAACCGGAACCGAGGCGCGGTCGGAATCGCGTGGCAAACTGGGCAGCGAGGCGCGGGCCGGAGCCGATCGCAGCGACACCGGGCAGGGGGTGGGCGGTCCGGCTTCCCGGAGCGTGTTGCCGGACTCGTTGAGGGCTCGGAACCTCCTGGAGCGGGCGCGCAAGGCTCCGTCGGAGCGCCCCCCGGGGAGCAGGACTCCGGTGCGCGACACCACCCCACCCCGCGGCTGACGACCCGCGGCGGCCGTCGCCTTGGTTGCGGTGTGGTATCGTGGTAGCTTGCCGGACGGATCGCCGGCTTCGCTGGTCGGCGACCCGACCCGACACTTCTAGCCGAACCCGCCCTTGCGGCGATCGCTCGAAAGGCAGCGCGACCCTTGGTCCGGGAGTCCAATCTTGCAGCGGGCGCCGGCCCGCCCGGCGATGACCGGGCGCCGGTCGTGTGGCTCCGGAGCATCGGACGCGCTGGTCTCAGCGTCACCCGACACATCGGCCGAGCCGGGATCCTGTGGGGTGCGACCATGCTGGCCCTGCTCCACCCGCGTGACCACGTTCGTGAGACGTTCCGCCAGGCGAAGGCCATCGGAGTCGACAGTCTGCCCCTGGTGTTGCTGGTCGCCACCCTGAGCGGGTCGATCCTGGCGCAGCAGAGTGGATACCAGTTCACGGACCTGCCCCTGTGGATCGTGGGCAACGCCGTGGCGGCAGGAATGCTCACGGAACTGGCCCCGCTGCTCTCAGCGATCATCATGGCTGGCCGTGTCGGAGCCGGCATCGGGGCCGAGCTCGGGACGATGAAGGTCACCGACCAGCTGGATGCCATGCGGACGCTCGGCCGGGATCCGGTCGAGGAGCTCATCACCCCCCGGGTCGTAGCCGGGGCCGTCATGATGGTCCCGATCGTGGTGCTGGCCAACATCGCGGGCATCTGGAGCGGGTGGATAACGGGCCTGGCGATGCTCGACATGACGACCCACGAGTATGTCTACGGAGTTCAGAGCTATTATCACTCGGCCGCTCTCATCTTCTCCATTCTCAAGGGCGTGTTCTTCGGAGTCACGATCACCTTCATTGGCTGCTACGTGGGGCTGCAGGCGGAAGGCGGAGCAGCCGGGGTCGGCCGCACGGCCCGCAACACGGTCGTGGCGATCATCGTGGCTCTGATGGTGCTCGACGTCGTCCTGGCGCCTCTCTATAAGGCCGTCGGATGATAGAGATCCGAGGTCTGAGGAAGAATCTGAACGGAAAGTGGGTCCTGGACGGCGTGGACCTGGACATCCACGAGGGAATGAGCCTCGTGATCATGGGTCCGTCGGGTACCGGAAAGAGCGTCCTGCTCAAGCACATAGTGGGACTGTTCGATCCGGACGACGGAGAGATCCTCGTCGAGGGCCGATCCGTGCCGCACGCGAGCGGAAGGCAGATTAGAGAGATCCGGTCCCGGATCAGCTACGTGTTTCAGAACGCGGCCCTGTTCGATTCCCTGACGACCGGTCAGAACATTCAGCTCGGGCTCTCTCCGGCCGAATGTCGGAAGTATCCGGCTCACGCCGATCCCCGGGTGCGGGAGGCGATCCAGCACGTGAACCTGGAGCCCGATGTCCTGCCGCTCCTGCCATCGGAGCTGTCCGGCGGGATGCAGAAGAGAGTTGCCATCGCGCGGGCCATCGTCGGGCGCCAGAAGTACATCCTGTACGACGAACCGACGACGGGGCTCGATCCGGTCAACGCCAATGTCATCAACCGCCTGATCGCCCGGCTGCAGGGAGAGATCGGCGCAACGAGCGTGATCGTGACG
>Ga0210099_1000477_pt1 | contig 13233 bp, 12 predicted proteins | sample Joice_ThreeSqA_D_4_FD_184872 | JGI IMG/M metagenome (GOLD analysis project Ga0210099, IMG submission 184872) | Wetland microbial communities from San Francisco Bay, California, USA, that impact long-term carbon sequestration - Joice_ThreeSqA_D2... | ecosystem: Environmental > Aquatic > Marine >...
GCCAGACACAGGGATTCGGCCCTGGTATCGGTTTGATCGTGGCGATCGCCGCATTGATCTGGATAGGCAGCGGCTTTTACATCGTTGATGCCAGCCAGCGCGGTGTGGTGTTGCGTTTCGGCAAGAATGTCGAAGTGACCGAGTCCGGTCCGCGCTGGCATTTGCCGTTCCCGATCGAAACGGTGGAAATCGTCAACCTGAGCCAGGTTCGCACCGTGGAAGTGGGCTATCGCGATAACGTAAAGAACAAACTGCTGAAAGAATCCCTGATGCTGACCGATGACGAGAACATCATCGACATTCAATTCGCCGTGCAGTACTTCCTGAAGGATCCCGCTGAATATCTCTTCAACAACCGCAATCCGGACGAGAACGTGCGCCAGGCGGCAGAGACGGCAATTCGTGAAGTGGTCGGCAAGAGCAAGATGGACTTTGTGCTGTATGAGGGCCGTGAACAAGTGGCCGCCTCGGCGACCAAATTGATCCAGGAAATACTTGATCGCTACAAATCTGGGATTCTGATCAGCAAACTGACGATGCAGAACGCGCAACCCCCGGAGCAGGTTCAGGCAGCCTTTGATGATGCGGTCAAGGCCGGCCAGGACAGGGAGCGGCAGAAGAACGAAGGCCAGGCGTATGCAAACGACGTGATCCCTCGCGCAAGCGGAACCGCCGCGCGTCTGATACAGGAGTCGCAAGGTTACAAGCAAAGCGTGATCGCCAATGCTGAAGGTGACGCCAGCCGGTTCAAGCAGATCCTGGTTGAATATCAAAAGGCACCCGCGGTGACTCGCGAGCGTATGTATCTGGACATGATGCAGCAGGTGATGGGCAATGTCAGCAAGGTCATGGTCGATCAGAAGAACGGCAACAGCCTGTTGTATCTGCCGCTTGATAAACTGATGGAGACCACACGCGGGGCCGCTATGGCACCGCCTGCGCCGGCACCCGCCACGTCAGAATCAAATGATAATACCTCAACGCAACGCGCACGAGACTCGTTGCTGACACGCGACAGGGGGACACGCTAATGAAAAGGAGTGTGGTAAATGTATCGATAGCGGCAGTTGCCGCGCTGATTTTGCTGAGCATGACTGTGTTCGTGGTGGATCAGCGCCAGAATGCGATCGTGTTCCAGTTGGGTGAGGTGGTGGGTGTCAAGACCGAGCCGGGTCTGAATTTCAAGGTGCCGTTGATGCAGAACGTGCGCTTTTTTGATTCGCGTATCCTGACGCTGGACGCAGGAGAGCCGGAACGTTTCATCACAGCAGAAAAGAAAAACGTAATGGTGGATGCCTTCATCAAATGGCGCATCGTCGATGTAAAGCAGTATTACATCAGCGTGGGCGGTGATGAAGAGCGCGCCAAGACGCGTTTGTTACAGACTGTCAATTCCAGCATGCGCGAGGAGTTTGGCAAGCGCACCATCCATGAGGTGGTGTCGGGTGAACGCGAAAAGATCATGGATGTGCTGCGCACAAAGACCGATAGCGATGCACGCAAGATCGGTGTGGAAGTGCTGGATGTGCGCCTGAAACGTGTGGACTTTCCATTGGAGATCAGCGAGTCGGTATATCGCCGCATGGATGCAGAACGCAAGAGGGTGGCGAATGAATTGCGAGCTTCCGGTGCAGCCGAAGGTGAAAAGATCAAGGCCGATGCAGACAAACAGCGCGAGGTGATACTGGCACAGGCCTATCGCGAAGCGCAAAAGACCAAGGGCGAAGGCGATGCCAAAGCTACCGAGTTATATGCTGCCGCATTTGGAAAAAATCCCGAGTTCTATTCATTCTATCGCAGCCTGGAAGCCTACAAGCAGAGCTTTAAGGACAAGAACGACGTGATGGTGATAGATCCGAGCTCGGCATTTTTCAAATATCTGAAGAGTTCGGGCGGGTCGGGTAAGTAGTGTGCTCGAATACTGGCTGCTCGGCTTGGCGATGATGCTCGTGATCGAAGGTATCGTGCCGTTCCTCCTCCCCGAATTGTGGAGGGAGGCCTTTCGCAAACTAGTGTCGCTGTCGGATGGGCAATTGCGTTTCATCGGCATCACCTCGATGTTGTCCGGAATAATATTGCTGTATTGGATCAAGTGATGCAAAACTGGCTGCTCCCCGAACACGTTGAAGACATGCTTCCCGATGAGGCATGGCGCGTTGAAGAGATGCGCGCACTTTTCCTCGACCTGATGCGCAAGTCAGGGTATCAGCTGGTCTCTCCGCCGCTGCTTGAATATGCTGAATCGCTGCTTATCGATGGCAGTGCCGACATGGATCTGCGCACCTTCAAGCTGGTCGATCAGTTGAGCGGACGTACACTGGCACTTCGCGCCGACATTACCCCGCAGGTAGCGCGCATCGATGCGCATCTGCTCAATCGTCAGGGTGTTGCGCGCTTATGTTATGCCGGAAGCGTGTTGCACACCCAGCCGGTCGGTTTGACACGAACCCGAGAGCTGATGCAGATCGGTGCCGAGTTATACGGGCATACCGGTCTGGAAAGCGATCTTGAGATCCAGCAACTGATGCTGCGATCGCTGGCTTTGCTGGGCATCAATGATGTGCATCTGGATCTCGGTCACGTCGGCGTGTTCCGCGCCCTGGTAAGCCATGCAAAGATCGGGAACGGCTTGGAAAGTGAATTGTTTGCCGCGCTGCAAAGCAAGGACAGCGCATCTTTGCAGGCTTTGGTTGAACCGCTGGATGCCAAACTGCGCAGCGCCTTGCTGGCTTTGCCGACCTTGTATGGTGACTGCGCCGATGTGCTGGCGCGGGCGCGCAAATTGCTTCCAAAGCATGCGGATATCGCTGCCGCTCTGGATACGCTGCAAATCGTATCAGTTAAATTGCAACCCCTGGTATCCAGTACCGGCATAGACCTCGCCGATCTGCGCGGATATCACTATCACAGTGGCATGGTATTCGCCGCTTATCATGCAGGCAGCCACGATGCGATCGCCCTGGGCGGGCGCTACGACGAGCTGGGTAAATGCTTCGGGCGAGCACGGCCCGCAACCGGATTCAGCATGGATCTGCGCCAGTTGTACCGCTTGCTGCCTATGCGGCCAACTCCTGCGGGCGTGCGTGCGCCGTATCTCGACGATGTCGCTTTGCATGATCAGATCGCAAAATTGCGTGCAGCGGGAGAGTCGGTTGTAGTGGATCTGCTAGGCGAAACAGCTTTGCGCGGCGAATTGCACTGTGACCGGGAACTGGTGCAGCGCAATGGCACATGGCAGGTAGTTCCCCTTTAATCTTTTCATCATCAGAATCCGGAAACTCAAGTAATGGCAAAGAATGTGGTAGTGATCGGCACCCAATGGGGTGATGAGGGCAAAGGCAAGATCGTCGATTGGCTGACTGATCATTCGCAGGGGGTGGTGCGTTTCCAGGGTGGTCACAATGCCGGACACACACTGGTAATAAACGGCAAGAAAACCGTGTTGCACCTGATCCCTTCGGGCATACTGCGCGATCATGTGATGTGTTACATCGGCAACGGCGTGGTACTGTCACCAAAAGCCCTGCAAAAGGAAATGGATGAACTCAAGGCGGCCGGTATCGACGTCTATAGCCGCTTGAAAATATCCGAAGCCTGTCCTTTGATCCTGCCCTACCACGAGGCGCTCGACAAGGCCCGTGAGTTGGCCAAAGGCGCAGCAAAGATCGGCACCACCGGGCGCGGTATCGGCCCCGCCTATGAAGACAAAGTGGCGCGCCGCGCGATACGTCTTCAGGACATATTCTTCCGTGAACGTTTGGCCGCCAAGCTGGGTGAGGTTCTGGACTATCACAACTACGTGTTGAAGAATTATTTCCATGCCGAAACGGTTGATTTCCAGAAGACGCTTGAAGAAACACTGGCATTGGGTGAACGTATCAGGCCGCTGGTGATGGATGTGCCGCGCGCCTTGTATGAAGCCAACCAGGCAGGTCAAAGTCTGCTGTTCGAAGGCGCGCAGGGTACGCTGCTCGACATCGACCATGGTACTTATCCGTTTGTCACCTCGAGCAATTGTGTCGCAGGTGCAGCCTGTGCGGGTGCCGGCGTGGGACCGCAGATGTTGCATTATGTGCTGGGCATTACCAAGGCTTACACAACGCGTGTGGGTTCCGGCCCGTTTCCTACCGAGTTATATGATGCAGTAGACAAACGCGACCCGATCGGCGAAGGCCTGGCCAAGCGCGGTCACGAATTTGGATCTACCACCGGACGTGCGCGCCGTTGCGGGTGGTTCGATGCCGCGGCGCTCAAGCGTTCGATCCAGATCAACGGCGTTTCAGGTTTGTGTATCACCAAGCTGGATGTGATGGATGGCATGGAATCGGTTCAGCTTGGTGTGGGGTATCGCATCAACGGTGAGGAAAGCGATATCATTCCCTCGGGGGCGGATGCCTTGGAGGATTGCCAGGCAGTTTATGAGGAGATGCCCGGCTGGCGTGAAAGTACGTTGGGCATTCAGCATTATCAGGATTTACCACAAGCTGCGCGCAATTATCTGGAGCGCATCGCCAAAGTATGCGGCGTGCCGGTAGATATGGTTTCGACCGGCCCGGATCGCGACGAGACTATCGTTCTGAGGCATCCTTTCAAATAGTTTGTCGATAGCAATGGAATTGGAAAAGTACGCAGTGGCCGGTCTGCACTGCGTTCTTGTTTTTAGTAATATGATCTGGTTAGCGGAAGATGACTCGGTCACTTTGGCACGACCCCTGCATCCGATGCTGCGCAGTTGTTGCCGCTTTAGCGGCTTAACAACCACGGCGTACTCCTTGCCGGTGCATCGGATGCCCTTCGAGTCCTGGCGCGAAACACGCAGGTGTTTCGCTTGTTCCGGGCACAGAAAAGGAATGGCCCGCTAGCGCGAGCCAATTTATGTCATGGTGCCCAGAAGAGGACTCGAACCTCCACACCTTGCGGCACACGGACCTGAACCGTGCGCGTCTACCAATTCCGCCATCTGGGCTTGATGAAGGCGCGCAATTTAATTGTTAAAGGATACATTGTCAATGAAAAATAAAAATAACTTGCGCAAGCAAGACCCGTTTTTGGAACGCGAACGCGAACAATACGAAAACCCGCTGCCCAGCCGGGAATTCATATTACAGATACTCACCGAATTGGGCGCACCCGTCAGTGATGATGAGCTGTTGGGTATGTTGCGCATCGACAAGCATGAGGAGGATCTGTTCTCACGCCGTTTGCGCGCGATGGAACGTGACGGTCAGATCATGCGCAACCGCAAGGGAGCGATATGTGTGGTGGACAAGCTCGATCTGGTCAAGGGCAAGGTGCAGGGTCACCCGGACGGTTTTGGTTTTTTGATACCTGAGGACGGCAGCACCGACATGTTCCTCAGCGAGAAAGAGATGCACAAGGTATTGCACGGAGATGTGGTGATGGTGCGGCAATCGGGTGTTGACCGGCGCGGCCGCCCCGAGGCCAAGATCGTCGAAGTGCTGGAGCGCGCCAACAATCGGGTTGTCGGCCGGCTGTACGAGGAGCACGGTATCAATTTTGTTGTGGCGGAAAACCGCCGCATCACCCAGGACATCCTGGTTGCACCGGGCGAAACCGGTGCGGCCAGAGCAGGGCAGGTCGTGGTGCTGGAGATTCTTCAGCAGCCCGATAAACACGCTCAGCCTATAGGAAGAATCGTCGAATTGCTGGGCAACTATGCTGATCCGGGCATGGAGATCGAGATCGCATTGCGCAAGCATGACCTGCCATATGAGTTTCCCGTGGATGTCAAAAAACAGGCGAAAGCGATCGCTCCTGTCGTTTCGGCTGATGACTGGACTGGTCGTGAAGATATTCGCAAACTGCCCCTGGTTACGATCGATGGCGAGACAGCGCGAGACTTCGATGACGCGGTATATTGCACACCGGAAAAAGGCGGTTACCGGCTGGTGGTGGCGATCGCCGATGTCAGCCATTATGTCAAAACCGGCAGTGCATTGGATAGAGAGGCAATAATGCGCGGCAATTCGGTGTATTTTCCGCGCCGCTTGATCCCGATGTTGCCGGAAGAATTGTCCAACGGCCTGTGCTCCCTGAACCCGAAGGTGGACCGGCTTTGCATGGTGTGCGACATGCATATCAGTACCAGCGGCGACATCGAGCGGTATCGCTTCTATCCCTCGGTGATGCATTCGCAGGCACGGCTGACTTACACGCAGGTAGCGGCGATGCTGGCCGAACCGGACGGTGATTTGGCCAGGGAAAATTCTTCTGTGTTGCCGCATCTTGAGCATCTGCATGATTTGTACAAGAAGCTGCTGAAGGCGCGCGAGAAACGCGGGGCGATCGACTTCGAGACCGTCGAAACACAGATGATCTTTACCGACCAGGGCAAGATCGAGCGCATCGTGCCGGTGATACGCAACGACGCGCACAAGCTGATCGAGGAATGCATGCTGGCGGCGAATGTATGTGCCGCCGGATACTTGCACGAACACGGGCACACTGTCCTGTATCGTATCCACGAAGGGCCGACACCCGAGAAGTTGACAGCGCTGCGCGAATTCATGAAGGAATTCGGCCTGCAACTCACCGGCGGTGACGATCCGCAGGCGGCCGATTATTCCAAACTGCTCAAGCGGATCAAGGGTCGCCCGGATGCCGGGTTGCTGCAGATGGTTATGTTGCGCTCGCTGCGCCAGGCCAGATATGAACCGGAAAATGTCGGTCACTTTGGGTTGGGCTATGAGGCATACACGCATTTCACTTCCCCGATACGCCGCTATCCGGATCTGCTGGTACATCGCGCCATCAAGGCGGTGCTGCACGGAAAGCAATACAAGCCCTCCCAGAAGTGGTCCGAATTGGGCGCACATTGCTCGATGACCGAGCGCCGTGCGGACGATGCGACGCGCGATGTCGAAGCCTGGCTGAAATGTTTCTACATGCGCGACCATCTCGGAAGTGTTTTCTCCGGGTCGGTTTCTTCGGTGACCAGCTTCGGCATGTTCGTCTCGCTGGACGATCTATATGTCGAGGGACTGGTCCACATATCGGAACTCGGCAAGGATTATTTCCACTTCGATGCGACCAAGCACCAGTTGCTGGGTGAGCGAACCGGGCAACGCTATCGACTCGGCGATCGCGTGAAAGTGCGTGTGGTCAAAGTTGATATGGAAACTACCAAGGTCGATTTCGTGCTGCATGGCACAGTGGAAGAAGCGGAACAGGATCAAGTGTCCAAGAGAAGCAAGAAGTCGGGCGATGATAAATCCGGCTCGCGCAAATCCTCCGGAGGAAAAAAGCGCCGTGGCTGATCTGCGCCTGATCTACGGTTTTCATGCCGTGACCTCCCGCATCCGCCAGAATCCAGAAGGGGTGCTGGAAGTTTATCTGCAGGCCCAGCGCCAGGATCCGCGCATGCGCGACCTGATCAAGCTTGCTGAATCCAATGGCGTGCGTGTGATACCGGTGGATGCAAAGCGTCTCGACGGCATGGCCGGCAATGCTCGTCATCAGGGAGTCGCGGCGCGCGTCGATGCGGCACGTCGCGTGCAGCATCTCGAGGATGTGCTCGATACGCTCAGCGAACCGCCATTGCTGCTGGTGCTGGATGGCGTGCAGGACCCGCATAATCTCGGCGCATGTCTGCGCAGTGCCGATGCATTCGGCGTGCACGCGGTGGTCGCGCCGAAGGACCGCGCGGTCGGGATCACTGCCACGGTGGAAAAGGTTGCCTGCGGCGCTGCCGAGACTGTTCCCTACATCACCGTCACCAACCTTGCTCGCACGCTACGCGATTTAAAGGAGCGCGACATCTGGGTGGCCGGGGCGGCGGGCGATGCAGAGCAGGATTTGAACAGCTTCAAACACAACGGAGCCCTGGCGTGGGTGCTGGGTGCGGAAGGCGAAGGGTTGCGTCGTTTGACGCGCGAAACCTGCGATGAGCTGGTGCGCATCCCGATGCTGGGCAGCGTGGAAAGTCTGAATGTCTCGGTCAGCGCCGGCATATGCCTTTTCGAAGCGAGACGGCAGAGGAATGTCGCAGTATAAATTCGTACACACCCCGCGCCGTCTTCTTCAGGCGTAGAATATCCCTGCTCTTGATAAACCCTGATTTGTACCACCCTGTGTAATATTTGAGTGATTCGGGAGGGGGAACATGATATTCACCGACCGCAAAGATGCCGCGCACCGGCTGGTCAAGGAACTCGAACAATATCGCGGACAGAATCCCCTGGTGTTGGCGATACCACGCGGAGCGGTGCCGATGGCCAGGATCATCGCCGATGAGCTGGGCGGGGAAGTGGACGTGGTGCTGGTTCGCAAGCTGCGCGCGCCGGGCAACCCGGAATTCGCGATCGGCTCGGTCGACGAGAGCGGCTGGACCTATCTCGGCGATTATGCCGGGCGGGTAGGGGGCAGTTCACAATACATCGAATCCGAGAAAGATGCCCAACTCGAAGTGATGCGCGAGCGACGCGCCAGCTACACCCCGATACGTCCGCCTCACGACCCGACAGGACGCATCGTCATCGTCGTGGACGACGGGCTGGCCACCGGCTCCACGATGATCGCGGCACTACACGCGCTGCGCGCAAAGTCCCCGAAAAAACTGATCTGCGCCGTGCCCGTCGCGCCACCCGATACGCTGCTCAAAGTGCAACCTTATGCTGATGAGGTGGTGTGCCTGAGCGCACCGGAGATGTTCTATGCGGTCGGGCAGTTCTATGCGTCTTTCCCGCAAGTGAGCGATGAGGAAGTGATCGCGCTGCTGAGGACAACTGAATGACCTTGGTTTTGTGCTGATGCCGTTAAGGCAGCGCAAATTATATTGATTATCAAACGATGCTGATGCTGGCGGTGCCGTATCAGCTGGTGTCGAGAGTTGCTCCCCTGATCTGCGTCAAAGGTTTAGATTGTTCTTGACCGTGGGGAAACTACGGCGTCAATGTCTTGTTTGGCGTATCCGGCCGGTCTTCGTTGTAGATCCATTCGGCCAATAATGTATAGCACACGGCAAGTGTAACCGGACCGACAAAGATGCCAACCAGCCCGAAGGCGAACAGACCGCCGATGACACCGGCCAATATCAGCAGCAGCGGCAGATCTGCGCCCATCTTGATCAGTACCGGGCGCAGGAAGTTGTCCAGAATGACCACGATGACCGACCAGACCAACAGGAAAATGCCCCAGCCGGTGTCGCCACTCCAGTAGACCCAGATCACAGCCGGAAACATCACCAGACTCGGCCCCAATTGGGCGATGCACAGCACGAACATCAACGCGGTGAGAAGGCTGGCGAAATGGATGCCGACTATAGCCAATCCAATGCCTCCAAGCGCGGCCTGTACCAAGGCTGTAACTACAACGCCAAGTGCCACCCCGCGGATAGCCTGGCCGGCAAGCCGTACCAGGCGCTCGCCTTGTTCACCGTTCAGACGGCGGCCGAAGCGTTTGACAATATCTGCCGCTGTCTCACCCTCCGCATACATCACCACCGCGATAACGATGGTAAGGAGGAACTGCACGATCAGCAGCCCGATGCTGCCGAATTTAGAGATCGCCCATTTGGTCATGGCGCCCGCATAGGGCGCCAGCTTCTCCATAAGATCCTTGCCGCCGGAATCTGCTGCCTGTTGCCACAGTGTGGCTGCTTTGTCGCCGATAAACGGAAGGCCCGAGATCCAGTCCGGGGGAGCCGGAATACGGAAATCCGCAATCAATTTGGTCCATTCGACGAACTGATCGGAGTTTTGCTCGATGGTACCGATGGCCAGGATCATCGGCACCATGAACAGCATGAGCATGATCAGCGTCATCGCGATGACCGCAAGAGCGCGTCTATTCCACAGCCTGGCTTGCAGCCACAGAAGTACCGGCCACGTGGTTACGACCACCATCGTTGCCCAAATGATTGCAGCCAGAAATGGCTGCAACACCCAGAACGATGCGGTGATCAGCGCCACAATGAAGAGTACGCCCAAGGTGATGTTGGCAAAACCGTTTCGAGCAATTGTCATAGTTCAGGATACCGTGGCGATACAGTGGGGGATCATTGGTTAACTTGTTAAGTTTACTCTGAAGAGCTCTTTTTGTATGCGAGTTTTACTGGCGAAATGAATTCATGATCATCCCCATTGATTGATCGCTTCGTCTGTAAATCCGGTTTCATTGATGCCGTCTTGAAATTGAACTAGTGCAACAAATATTGCACGAAACGAGAACGGTTGGAAGGCTTTGTCCTCATGGTGGACGAACTGGCAAATCGCGATATCCTGAACCAAAGTTTTCTTGAGCTTGAGACTGGCAAGAATGCATCGGTTCAACACAAGGATGATCGTGCGTCCGTCCATACTCCGGTATATTCTTGACGGGCGCGCCAGGTTAGGAAGATACTTGACGCGGGTGTGCTCAAACACGTAACGATCTTCGCCAGTGGAGACCTGGACGAATATGCGCTCCGCGACATGTTTGTCTCAGTGGTGCCGTTGGATGGTTTTGGTATAGGCACGCGCAAGGATACCTCGAGCGACGAACCTTATCTCGACTGCGTCTAATGCGTATCAATTTACAATATCCGGTGCGCTGCATGATCTAGCCGGACAGGTCGACCGGGAAAATACCAACCATCAGGGAGGCACATAACCATGAATGAAAATTCTGATACACCGTCCGACAAGCGCAATTTATGGATACGCGGATTATTCATGCTGCTGATGTTGCTTGCGTATCATGTATGCGCGACTTTATTGTGCATCATTGCATTCATTCAATTTGTGGTCATGATGCTTAGCGATACACCCAATGAGCGGCTGGTTGCATTTGGCCGGAGCCTGGGCGGTTATTTGCGGCAGATCGCCAATTTCCTGTGTTTCTCAACTGAAGAAATGCCTTTTCCTTTCAGTGACTGGCCATCGGGTGACTGATTGTTACAAAACGAATCTTCCGGCCTTCAGGTCCGGTTTTAGTGAACTATCCGTGACGTGGCTCACATGGCTACTGGTTTGTCCGTGAAAACAAGATACTTGCGCCATGGCGCCAAATACACCAGAATCATGGCATAAACAGCGGTTTCCTTTTTCTCAGGAACCGCGCCCCACCCGGCTTCGACAGAATGCTGCAACCAGAGAGCACCCGGTTCCAGTCCGTTTGAACATTGCCATGTCTCAACGACATCAAACAGGAGGGAAACTCATGATACGAAATCCGATCGACATCGCCACCCGGGTAAGCCCGGAACTTTCCGGCCTCATTGAAGCCATCATCAGCCAGTTGGATGACGGCGAACCGTTGACGCTGGCCGGTGTCCGTGCATTCGTCAAGCATGATCAGCCTACCGATCTGGATGAGATAGAACACATGCATCATTTCGATGTCGACGAATCGATATCCGATGAACTGGATGAACTGATCGAGCAATTCGGCGAATCAGCCGCGGCGATGGATTTTATCTACGCCTTTGCCAGCGAGCCGCTCACGCGTGTGATCGAAGAGGTGCTTAACGACGAGAATCGCGAAAACCCGCCGACGCTGGATGACATCAGGGATGCGCTGCTCGACGGACTGGGCGGCAGCCTGGTGGGCGAGGGTGTCCTGGAAGACGATGAGGAGTACATGCTGATGCCCGAGATCGATGAGATGATCGAGATTTATGGGGCTGATGCCCTGGCCGAGGATTTCCTGCGTTACGAATAGCTGTGCTGCGCGGCACAGAATCGCATCCGTGTGGGGATGCCGACCCTGTATTACCCTGGTTCTCAGCCCCGCGTGTGGGGTAGCGTCATCTGTTCCTTGCATGCCGCGGACAATTCGCCTTCATGATACTTGAGGCACCTCATGATGCGGCCTTTCCCGGGTTCGACGTCCTTGCAGAGTTTATTCGCATCAGCTTGGCAGGCTTCGGCAACCTCTTTGGCTTTTTCCTTCATTTTTTTAATATTTGCCTTGCAAGCGGGAGACAATTCCTTTTCATGTTCCTTCATGCATTGCGCGATGCGTCCTTCCCCCGGCTGAACATCTTTGCACAGCTTTTTCGCGTCTGCCTTGCAAGGTTTATCCACTTCTTCCGCAGTGACGCTTGCTACCAGTGATAAAAAGACGATCCCTGCGCCAATCGTCAGACGATACATTTGAATCCCGGAATACACGGCCCAGTTCTTCATGCGTTTCACTCCTTGGTAAGGTTGATCGATCAAGCAGACAACGATGCATCGACACAGTACCAAATTCACGGCCATTTGCAACGATCTTCCATCAACGTGGCAGGCCTGCGTTCCGATGTCATGCTCATACAGGCCTGAACGGGCTCCGTTCATTGAGCTCGCCCACATATTCCGCAATGGCATCGGTTTCACGTTCAAGATAATTTTCGATCGCGCGGGCGAATTCTGGATGCGCCAGCCAGTGCGCCGAGCGGGTGGTTACCGGCAGGAACCCTCGCGCCAGTTTGTGTTCGCCCTGCGCGCCGCCTTCGAAAGTCCCGATGCCGCGCGCGATGCAAAATTCGATCGCCTGGTAGTAGCAGGTTTCGAAATGCAGACCGGAGTGAAATTCGAATGTTCCCCACGAGCGCCCATACAGCACATCCGCGGTCACGATATTCAGCGCGCTCGCGATCATCTTCCCATCGCGTGATGCGATCACCAGCAGGGTGTGGTGCGGCAGGGCGGTGCCGATGCGCTGAAAAAATTCTTCGTTCAGCGCGGGCGGCGAATGGTGTATCCGCCGGGTATGCGCATAGCACGAGGCAAAGAAAGCCCATTGTTCGGCCGTGGCGACATCACCGGTGATGCATTGCAAATGGATGCCCGCTTCCCGCACCTTGCGCCGTTCCTGCCTGATGTGCTTGCGCTTGTCGCGGCTCAGCGCGGCAAGGAATTCGTCGAAATCCCTATAGCCCCGATTTTGCAATTGGACTGAGTTCTGCCAGTGGAACTGCACATCCTGGCGCAGCATCATGCCCTGCGTCTGCGCCTCGCGCATATCCGCTTCATTCAGGAACAGGCAATGCAGCGACGACACCCCGGCATCCCTGGCGAATTGCAATGCAAAACTCAACAGCCATTTGCGCACCATGTCCGCCTGCGCGCCCGGTGTCACCAGCAGACGCGGCCCGGTCACCGGCGCAAAAGGTACCGTGCACACCAGCTTTGGGTAATAGTGCAGTCCGTGACGGTGATAGGCATCTGCCCAGGCCCAGTCGAACACATGCTCGCCGTACGAATTCATCTTCAGATAGAGCGGCATTGCGCCCAGCAGTCGCCCATCCTG
>Ga0210099_1000479_pt1 | contig 13189 bp, 10 predicted proteins | sample Joice_ThreeSqA_D_4_FD_184872 | JGI IMG/M metagenome (GOLD analysis project Ga0210099, IMG submission 184872) | Wetland microbial communities from San Francisco Bay, California, USA, that impact long-term carbon sequestration - Joice_ThreeSqA_D2... | ecosystem: Environmental > Aquatic > Marine >...
TGTAACATTACCGTAAGCAAAAACAGAAGCAATGAATCCCATCGCCTCGATATCTTTTTCATTTTTATATAAATGAAGAAACTGAAGAGGATCCGGAGAGATGCTGGATTTGTCAAAAGCTTTATAGTGATAATCGAGTTTCTGTTTTAACTGCATTTTAGTGAATTACAAAATCTTAAATGATAAATTGCTATTCAAAAAATAAAAAAATATCTTGACGCAATTGTTGTAAATTTATAATCAGAATGAATGTTTTAAAATCTTTCTTATTAACTGCTTTTATTATAGTGAATATTTCATCTTTATCTAAGGGGGAAGGATTAAAAGATATACTCGATTCTGATAAAAATAGTATAACTGAAAATATTACTCCAAATATAAAAGTTCCTTTATCATTAACGATTTCTAATGATCCGGCTCCGATGCTGCCTGATGGAACTCTATGGCGTGATAAATCAGATATTGATTATTTAAGATTTGGCGGAGTTGCAGCCGGGGTTCTCGCCGTTGACATAGGAGGATATTTCAAGCTTAAAAATGAATGGTATGATCATCCTACGACAAAAATGCATGCGGAAGATTTCCAGCTCGATATGAAACTATACAAACAGATGGATAAGTTCGGTCACATGATGCACGCTTACTTTGCAACAGGACTTCTTTCGAGATTGTACAGGTGGTCAGGTGTATCGGGAAAAAATTCTGTTTTGTACGGTGCATTAACCGGCTGGTTCTGGATGCTGCAAATTGAAATTGCAGACAGTTTCTTCGAAGAGTGGGGATTTAGCTGGGGCGATTTAACGGCTAACACTCTTGGAGTAGGTTTTTCTGCTTTACAACAGCTTTATCCCGATGAACTCGGCGGTTTACAATTAAAATTCAGTTATCATACCTCTGATGCTTTAAGGGCGAGAAGATATAATAACGGTGCAAAAATGTGGGTAGATGATTACGAAGGATTAACCTGGTGGCTGGCAGTAAATGTTTATCATTATCTTCCTGCTGAAGTTCAGCAAAATTATCCTGAATGGCTTAAGCCTTTTGGATTTGCGATAGGACAATCTGCTCAGAATATTGCCGATGATCCTTTGCATGGACAGAGAGAAATTTTTCTTGGACTTGATTATGATTTTCGAAAACTTTCAGTCGGAGATGACAGCAGTATAATCAGATTTTTGAAGAATGAATTAAACATTATAAGACTGCCGTTGCCGGCAGTTAAGATTACTCCTAACGGAGTCTGGTACGGTTTATATTTCTAACACTGTTCTAAATTATTTATCAACTAAAGAAGGAGAGAATAATGAACGGTTCTTCTACAGTAACCCCAACCCCAATGATGCAAATGACAGTCAGCAAAATGTCCGGCGATATGCGCTTTGTTGGAATATTTTATATCATAATGGGAGCATTAAACTGTTTATCGATTATCGGTGCAATTATAGGTATCCCGTATATTATCTGCGGACTAAGATTAAGAGAATCCGCAGATGCTTATAACAGTTATCTTGGTTCTAACGATGTCAATTTACTTGAGAGTGCATTTGAAAAACAAGGAAGCTTTTTCTTTATTCAAAAAGTGCTAATGATAATCGGGATAGTTATTGCAGTGCTTGCTATTATTTTCTTTATTGCTTTCGGTGCAATGATTTTCAGTTCTTTCGGCGGGCACTATTCATATTCTTAAACTTTAAGTTGTAGGCAGTTCAGTTTTGCTGAACTGCCTCTATATTTTTTTAGTATCTATATCTTACATTGAACTTCAAAATAGTTTCACCATCCTGAGAAACCGGAACTTTGAATATAATATTTTGAGCATCTTTCTTTTGATAATCGATTGAAGAACTAAGAATTTCCCAGTTCAAGCCAAGAAATCTTTCTACTTCAACGGTTATATCTTCTTTTTTCCTGTTCTTGAACTTTACTTCGTACGCTTGTTCCCAGACTCTGTCTGTAATCTTTTTATTTTCAGTTTGAACATCTTCAACTACTACATCGAAAGCCTGTCCTAATTTTAGTCTTACCTTTTCATTTTTTGGAGTGTGGTCTATTAAATCTTCGCCGATAAATTCAAGAGTTTTTCCATCCGATTTATACATTCTCACTTTACCCTTCGGCATCGGCAGTCCCATATTATTTTCTTCTTTATTTTCAAACTCAACCACAACATCTACTTTACCGGTTTGGCTGGTATTTGAGGAATAATAATTTCGTCCGCCATCATAGAAATACTTTTTAACCGCTTTAACACCGGAAGTTTCAAACAAAGATATCTGCTTGGTTTCATTGTTTGCTAGGGTAGTCGGTCTCTGAAGATTATAAATATGATATTCAAAAAATTCTTTTTCCTGGAATTGTGGCTGTGAAACCCCCATACTTTTAACCATCATTTCCTGCGGCTGATAATTAACTCTTTGCTGGTCTTTAACAAGGTTTACATCTCCTGCTACAAGTTTAAGTATAGCATCTTTATAAGTTGTCCCGGATTTATTCTCAATACTAACCCAGGAATTCAAATCGAGTTTTGTATCATCGCTATTTAATACCGCAACATATTCTGCATGCCAGTTCATTCCGGAGGTTTGGTAGGAAATTTCAACATCCTGTTTTCCACTTTTAGGAGAATTAACTTTCCATAAAAGTGTAGGTTTAGTAATTAATCCTTCCGGTAAAGTACCGACGGAAAATCTATATTTTGAAAGATTGGGAAGCATAAGCAAACCGCCTTCTTTTTTCTGAAGAACAATTTGTCCCCCGAATGACGACAACAGCTTTCCTTCGATAAGTTCACTGTTTTCGCCGATTAATTGAATATCCTTATCAATATATTTCTGAAGAATTTTATCCAGGCTCACAAGATCATATTGATAATTTTGTTCAATCACTTCCCCATTTAAATCAATGTGAACGCTTGTGGGATCGATGAATTGAGCAACATCTGTTATGGCAATTTGCGATGTTCCGGAATTTATATCAATTGTCCTCAAATCTTTAACAACGCCGAGGTTCGAATTATAAACTGTAACTGCTACAGACTTTTGATCAGCCTGCTGCGCAGAAAGGAAATTTGCAGAAAGCAAAAGAAAAAATAGTAAAAGAAAACCGGATCGTTTTTTCATGATTTTTCTCCGTTATCTTGATTAGTAATTTTATGGTTTGTTTAACTTCCTCAAAATAAAATAGTTCCTTGGTAAAGATTTCTTAAAATGAAATAAATAGATTTTGACTCGCTTAAAATGTAAATTTCCTAAGAAAATTAAATATAAAACAGGCATGCTAATGTTATATGATTTTTTTATTAAAAGAAAACATTTTTTAAAAACGATTCTTCCTATGCTTCTAACGTTTGTTTCCTGCTCAAATGCACAGGCACCATCATCCGCACAGGCACAGTGGGAAGACAGAGGAGCGCTTCAACTTAGTGAGATTAACGAAGCTTCCGGTATTGCCTCAAGCAAGAAGAACATCGGAGTTTTATGGACTCATAATGATTCTGGTGACAGCGCAAGAATTTTTGCTATAAATACTCATGGCAAAAATCTCGGAATTTTTCATATTGATGGAGTTACAAACAGAGATTGGGAAGATATCGAAGTTGGTCCCGGTCCTGTTGAGGGGAAAGAATATATTTACATTGCCGAAACTGGAGATAATTTTGCTCAATACGATACCAAATATATTTACAGAGTTCCGGAGCCGGATGTCGATTCAAACCAGGCTCCTGTCTATGAAACTCTTAAAGGTTGTGAAGTTATTACATTCAAATATCCCGATGGACCAAGAGATGCCGAAGCTTTAATAGTCGACCCATTAACAAAGGATATTTATGTTGTTTCCAAAAGAGAGAAGAATGTAAATGTTTATCTCTTAAGTTATCCTCAATCTTTAACGGATACAATTACAATAAAATATATGTTAACTCTCCCATTTACTATGATTGTAGCGGGAGATATTTCCTATAACGGAGAGGAAATTTTATTAAAAAATTATGATTCGGTTTATTACTGGAAAAGAAATGCAGGACAATCGGTAGCTGAGGCATTTACAAATAAATATTACACTTTGCCTTATGTGCGTGAACCGCAGGGAGAAGCAATTTGCTGGAGCTACAACGCCCACGGTTACTACACAACCAGTGAAGAAAGCGAGCTTCATATTAGAGCTCATCTTTATTTTTACCCCCGCTTAAAATGAAATCTCAAAATTTTTCCTCTTTCAGGAATTTAATAAAAGAGTTCGCCACAAAAGAGATAAAAATTCTTTTAGTTCTTCTCACTTTCTTTTTAAGTCTCTTTGTTTTTATAAACGTGGGAATGCTTGTAACCAACGGAACCACAAAACAATTTGATGAATCAATAATAAAATATTTCAGAGTGGAAGGAAACAACTCTGAACCAACTGGTCCATATTTTTTAACAGAGTCTATGCGGGATATTACTTCTCTCGGCGGTGAAACTATAATTACAATTATTACAATTTTTGTTGTGGGATTTTTGTATTTCCAGAAACGCTACAATACAATGTGGCTTCTCCTTGTAGCTACTATTGGCGGAATTCTAATTTCACTTGGTCTCAAAGAATTTTATGGAAGGGCACGACCGGATATAAGCTACAGACTGATAAGTGTTACCCCGTTAAGCTTTCCTAGTGGTCACTCTATGATGTCTGCAATTGTTTACCTTACACAGGCTGCAATAATTGCAAGAATTCAGAAAAATAAAAAGATAAGAATTTACATTCTCTCTGCTGCATTATTTTTAGTATTTATTATCGGATTCAGCAGAGTTTATCTTGGAGTACATTATCCAACCGATGTCATTGGCGGATGGACGGTCGGTCTGGCGTGGGCTTCTTTTTGCTGGCTTGTTGCCTGGTATCTACAAAAGAGAAATAAATTAAAACAGCAAACGAATTAAACGCATTGAATTACATGTGTATTACTACCTAAACAGTTACTCTAAATCTCACTATATTTATTATTCTAATTAAAATTTTCAAAAAGGTAAATCAAATGAAATATTTTGTATCGGCATTTTTTCTTATTGCCTTTATTTTACAAGGATGCGAACAGAAAAAAGAGGAAGTAAATAAAAATGAAACTGAGGGAATTGAAATGGTAAAAAAAGAAATTGCCAATTTTTCACCAACGGAACTTAAATACGATGATAGTATTCTCGATGACAGGCAAAAAATTGTTGTTGAAAAACTTTACCGCGCATCTAAATTAATCGATAGTCTTTTTCTCAACCAGGTTTATTCAAAGAATGAGGAAATAAAAGCTGACCTGATGGGTCAAAATAGTGAAGAAGCAAAATTAAAATTAGAATTGTTCAATATTATGTTCGGACCATTTGACCGTTTGGAACATGATAAACCATTTATAGGAACTGCGACAAAACCTGCAGGAGCAAATTTTTATCCTGAAGATATGACCAAAGAAGAATTTGAAGGCTGGATAAAAATTCATCCTGAAGATCAAAAAAGTTTTACGAGTGAATTTACAATGATAAGAAGAGATAGCGATAGCTTAGTAGCAATTCCTTATAGCGAATATTTTAAGGACAAACTAACAGAGATATCAAATATATTAAAGGACGCAGCCGGTTATGCTGACAATCCTTCACTTAAAAAATACTTACTTACCCGTGCTGCTGCTTTCCTGAGCAACGACTACTATGAAAGCGATATGGCATGGATGGATGTAAAAGATAACGATATAGAAGTTGTAATCGGTCCATATGAAGTTTATGAAGACAATCTATACAATTATAAAGCATCGTTTGAAAGTTTTCTTACAATAAGAGATCCTAAAGAGAGTAAAAAGCTCGAGGTCTTTAAGAAATATCTCAAAGATATGGAATTACATCTTCCTATTCCGATGGAGTATAAAAACCTGGAACGTGGATCGGAATCACCTATTGCAGTCGTAAATGAGGTTTTTGTCGCTGGTGATTCCAAAGCGGCGGTGCAAACGCTCGCTTTTAATCTCCCTAATGATGAAAGAGTTCGTAAGGCAAAAGGTTCTAAAAAGGTTATGCTTAAAAATGTTTCGGAGGCAAAATATGAAAAGCAATTAATTCCAATTGCTAAAATTGTTTTGGACCAGGAACAATTTCAATATGTAACTTTTAATTCGTTCTTCACTCATGCACTAATGCATGAAATGTCACATGGTATCGGTCCCGGGTTTATAAAAGTTAACGGAAGAAATACAGAAGTCAGGATAGAGCTTAAAGAAACTTATGCAACATTAGAAGAATGTAAAGCCGATATACTTGGAATGTATAATAATGTTTTTATGATAGAGAAAGGTGTTTTCCCAAAATCATTTGAAAAAGAAACTTATGTATCATTTCTTGCGGGTATTTTCCGCACGGTTAGATTTGGAATTAACGAAGCACACGGCGGCGGCAACGCAATTATTTATAATTATCTTCTTGAAAATGGTGGATATGAATACGACGAAGCTACACAAAAAGTAAAAGTAAATTTTGAAAAGGTAGGAAAGGCATTGAAAGATCTGGCAAACATGATTTTAATGATACAGGCAAAAGGTGATTATAACGCAGCAAAAGAATTAATTAAAAAAGATGCAGTAATTTCTCCATCGATGCAAACTTTGATAAATAAACTATCGGATATTCCTGTTGATATTAAGCCGGTTTTCCAAATTGAAGAGATGCTGAAGTAATAAATTAAAACCCCACCCGTCCTCCCCTTTGGTAAAGGGGAGGCGAGGAGGGGTTTCAATGTTTTTAAACTCTACTCTACCAAATCAATCACTGTAGAAAGCTCTTCGACAAGCTGGTCAGTGTTTCCCTCAAAACCAATACTCACAAATCTTATTTTGCCGTTCTTATCAACTACAAATTTTGTAGGAATGCCTGCAACTTTATAATCCCCTATCGTTCTATCGTCATAATCCATAAGAATATGGAAAGGATAATTATTTTTCTTTAAGAATTTTTCCACGCTTGCTTTCCTGTCTTTTTCTCTTTCCCACGCATTAACAAAAAGAAACTTCACATTTTCATCTTTGGAATATTTCTCACGTGCCTTCTCCATTCCGGGAAAAGAATTGATACACGGTCCGCACCATGTTGCCCAGAAATCGATAACAACTGTCTTTCCTTTCAAACCAGAAAGAGAAACTTTATTCCCGTTTAGGTCTTCGAGTGTAAAGTCGGGTGCTGGTTCGCTTATTATTTCTTTGGCAAGCTTATCCTTTAAATTTTTCAATGAAGTAGATTCTAGTGTTGAAAGATAAGCCTGGAAACCATCATCGGAACCGTTTTCTGTTCTATAAACATTCTTCAAAACATCAATCATTCCTGCAGTACTTTTCCCATTCTTTATAAAACCTTCAATAACCGTTTTTGCTTTCTCGTTATCTCCGTTTTCATAAAGCAGCTTTGTGTATAGCTCATTAATATCACCTTCCTGGTTCTTTGTTAAGTCGGCAGCTCTTTCAACATTTTGCAAAGCATCTTTCTTTTTCCCTGAAAGATAGAGGCCATCTCCATAAGAATATAAAACAAGACCGAGATAATATTCTCTTTCTTCCTTCCATTCTTTTTCCGTAAGAGATTCAGGCTTCTTGCCATGAGGATTGTTGAGTTCTTTTTCTCCCCTATCGACTCCCATTTTTGCAATTTCAATAGCAGTATTTAAATCCGCATTTTCAGAATACATTCTTTGAGCAACAGAATAAAACCTGAAAACGCTCGGGCGATTTATGTTTTCAGCCAAAAAATCTTTTAGCGGTTTGTATAATTTTTTATCCCTGTAAAGATTTGCAACAAGATCATACGCAGCTTCAGTGTATTCATTTTCAGGAAAGTCTTTTGCAAACTGTTCAGTCATTGCTAGCTTCTTATTCAAATCCTGCTCGGCACGAATTTCTTTGTATCTCTTTACCTGTAAGTATTTACTTTGTGGAAATTTCTCAGAAAGGATCTTCTTATAATTGCCAGATTTTTCTTCGTTATTTATTTCTCCATACCATTTTGTTAAAACTGTAAGATTATCGTCGGTAAGGGCATCCTTCTTTTCAAGCCGCATAAGTTCCGATTGTGCAACGGAATCAACTTTATCAGGATAAACCTGTTGATAAAGTGAAAGGTACTGATCGAGATAATCATCCTTTATTTCAGGATGATTTTGAAAATCTTGTTGAACATATTTAAGACCTAATGAAAAATCCCGGTCAAGTTCCAGGTAATATGAACCCCAGTTAAGAAGAGCGCCTCCGAGTCCTGCCTTACTTCCAGGTAAAATTTTACCATCATTCCCATATAAATAAATTACATAACCTTTCTTGGAATTATTATCTACATCTTCATTGTGCTTAAATTTAATAATTAATCCGCGGGTTTCGGGAGTGGTTTTAATTTTACCTTCCCAGCCTTCTTTAGTCTTAATCATTTCAACACCAATAGTGTTATCGAGATCCTTACTATAAAGATAAGCAATAAGCTCTACGCTATCGGCCTTAGCAAGCTTTGTACTATCAGAATTATAAAAGACAGTTATTTCATCACCAGCTTTCGGTTTTTCAGGATTGTAACCAAATGTTCCCTCAAATTTTGGCTTAGGTGAACAAGAAGATAAAACAAACATCAAAAATACGGCTGGAAAGAAAAACTTAAACAAGGTTTCAATTGAAATAGTTTTCATTGGATATTCCTGATCATGTTAATATTTTTTATTTCTCCCGCGACAATTAAAGTATCATTTTCTGTAATAACGTAACCCGGGTTCGGAATCGCGTTTACCTTCTCCCCTTTTTTTATTTTAGTTTTAATAGATAATACATCTACTCCGAATTCTACCCTGATATTCAGATCACGGATCGATTTACCGATGAAAGATTTTGGCGGATTGATTTCAGCAATCGAATAACCTTCCATGAAGTTAATGCTTGCCGTTTCATCTTTCATTGTTATACTGCTTGCAAGGTTTGATGTTATTTCAACCCTTTCAATTTCTACATCATATGCATCCTGAATATCTTTTCTCCAGATCATACCTATAACTTTTTGGGAATCATTCTCTTCAACCACCGGCAAACCGCTGTATTGAAGGGCTTTCATTTTATCGAGTGCAACTCTGCAGTTTTCAGAAGGAGTTATCGTTTCAAAATTTTGATTCGCAATATCGCCTGCAATAAGGAGGTTTTGCAGTGAATCTTTTTCATATAAATAATCTTTAATGTCATTAAGACATAGCATACCCCTGATTTTTCCTTCGGCATCGATTACAGGGAAATCGGAATCTTTAGCACGAAGAACATTTTTAACAAGCTTGCTGAAATTTTCCAAAACATTTATTGAACTAAATTTTTCATTATAAACATCTTTAACATAAATTGATTCCAGCACATTTGTTTCAACTCCCTCTTTAATTCCAATGTTCTTTAGAACAAGCTTAAGAGTGTAAATTGATTCCCTAGAAAATCTTGATGAAAGAATTGTGCTGATTATGCAGGTTACCATCAAGGGCAAAATAATTTTGTAATCATTTGTTAATTCAAAAACAATAATAATTGCGGTGATTGGTGCTCTTGTTGTGCCGGCGACTAATCCTCCCATTGCTACGAGAGCGTAAGCGCCGGGCGTAGCCGTGGTTTCAGGAAATACTGAATGCACAAGATAACCGAAAAAGTATCCAACCATTGCGCCCATAAATAGTGAAGGCGCAAATATTCCTCCCGAACCTCCCGAACCAAGAGTAATCGATGTCGCAATTATTTTTAGAAAGACTAATGCAAGTGCAAGTTCCCAGACCATCTTACCATAGAGAGCAGCATTAATTGTATCGTAACCGACACCCATTACGTATGGAAAGAATAATCCTATAATTCCCACACCGAGTCCGCCAACGGCAGGTTTCAACCATTCGGGAAAATTAAATTTGTTATCAAAAAAATCCTCAGTAAAGTATAATGATTTAATAAAGGCGAAGGAAGCTAATCCGCACAATCCACCAAGCACAAAATAAAATATGATTTCATAGGGAGAAGCTAACTGGTATTTCGGAACCACAAAAGCTGCAAAGTCGCCTTCAAACATTCTTGAAATAACAGTTGCCATTACAGAAGAAATAACTATTGGAGAAAACTGTGCAACTGCAAAATCCATCAGTATAATTTCAACCGCGAACAACGCCCCCGCAATAGGAGCATTGAATGCAGCTGCTATACCCGCAGCAGCACCGCATCCTACTAAAGTTTTTAATCTTTTGGGAGGTACTCTCGTAAACTGCCCAACCATCGAACCGAGGCTTGATCCAATCTGGATAATCGGGCCTTCTCTTCCTACAGAGCCACCGCTTCCTATTGAAATAGCAGAAGCAATTGCTTTAATAAAAGCAACCCTTGCACGAATCGCTCCTCCTTTCAATAAAATTGCCTGCATAACTTCAGGGACACCGTGACCTTTTGCTTCGGGAGCAAAAAAGTAAATAATTGGTCCGACAATAATTCCACCGACAACGGGCGCAAGTAAAACTATATACCATGGATTACTCATTATATTATCCAGAACTGTCCCCGGTCCCGGAAAACTTATCTCCGAAATACCTTTAATCATTGCACGAATGCCAACACCGGCAAACCCGCCCAGTACTCCGATAATAATCGCAATGATTATAATCAGGGTGTGCTCTGACATCCTTGCTCTTTCCATAGCTTTATAAGATTTGGAGGAGATTCGGGTTGAAAGATTTTCGAAAAATCTGGAACTCACTTAAATATGTCTCTTGTGTTCATTCGCATATAACATTTAAAAATAGAATTATCCTCTTAATCTTACAAATTTTGATGAACTGTTTTTGTAAGTGCGATTATTTGTAAAATTCTTCTCATTATTTTACTATATTTTGCGGGTCTAATACAATTTTAAGTAAAGTATCGATTTGAATTCAATTTTATTCAAAGGCTATTTAGCGTTCTGGCAGAGAATTCCTGTAAAATACCAGTATAGAATTTGGGACTGGCTAAAATTCAGATTCAGTCCGAATACACTTACTCCGGGTTTACCGCGCGCTGCTATTATTGATCCAATTAATATCTGCAATTTAGATTGCCCGCTTTGTGCTTCAAAAAATCAGAACTATGAAAAAGGCAAAATGAGCTTTGAAACTTTTAAGATGGTCCTCAATAAAATGCCTTCTATAAAAGTTGTAATACTTTTCAACTGGGGAGAACCACTTCTTCATCATGAAATATTTAACATCATTAAAGAAACAGCATCAAGAAATATTTATACAATCACTCATACAAATTTCAGCATAAAACAGAAACCAGAATTTTTTGAACAGCTTGTCGAATCCGGTTTGCATCAATTAGTAATCTCCGCAGATGGTGCTTCCCAGGAAAGCTATGAGAAATACAGAGTAAAAGGAAACTTCGATTGGGTTGTAAACAATATTCGCTATACTGTTGAAGCAAAAAAGAAATTAAGAAAAAGAGATCCGAAAGTTGTTTGGAAATTTATAGTTAATAAATACAACGAACACGAAATAGATTATGCAAAAGAGCTGGCAAAATCTTTAGGTATTGAGATAATATTTGATAAAATGGGTTTGTCAGATGACGTCCCGGACATACAATTTCCCGGGACACTACAAGAAAGAAAAGAAGAATGGCTTCCTAAAAACCAGGCATTTGTTTTAGATTTTTATAAGAATGGAAGATACACTCCCTTGAACGATCGTCCCTGTAACCAGCTTTTCAACTCGACAGTTATTAACCCTGATGGAAAAGTCACTCCCTGCTGCTGGGTAACGAGTAAAGAAAATGTCTGGGGAGATTTAACTAAAGAAACTTTTGCAGAAATCTGGTATAACGATAAGTATAAATATTCGAGAAGCTTATTTAACAATCTTGACTATAAAGGGGAAACAAAAAATACAGTTTGCACAAAATGTGATATTTATAAGCGGCTGCGTTAGCTGACAACCTTCAAGGTTAGGGTTGCTATAGTAAAACCCCTGAAGGTTAGCTACTTCTTCTCTTCAAAAACCGAATCCGGATTTCCTTTATTTACCTGCATTAACCTTCGAGGTTAGAGTTCCTTAAACGGTATGTTAACCTCGAAGGTTTTCACTTCTTTTCCTCAAACACTGAATCAGGAATTCCCTTATTTACTTTGTAATTACTATAAGTAACATAAACTTTCCCTGTTGTCTTTTTTTTCTCGTCTTTAGATTTATTCTCATTCAACTCACCTGCCATTCCTTTAGGAAGATTCATCCTTTCAATATTAAAAGTAAAGATCATAGAAGACGGGAGAGGATATTTCATTGAGTTATCATATTTCAATTCTATAGCAAAAGTACCGCCCATCTTCAGCGTTGATTGAACTTTCCTTATAATATATCTCGATTCATCGATCCATAAAGTAGTTAGCACAACATTAGTCTCATCGACAAGAGGAATGACTTTTATCACATCTGTTTTATAGCCATCTACCGTATCTGCTTTTTCATAGATTGCTGTATACTTTTCTTTAAGAAATCCCATTGGAGAAAAATCCAATCCTTCTTTTGGAAGCATAGCAAAACTTTCAGATTCAAAGTGAACCTTATCAGGCTGCTTAAAATAGATAGTTGCTTTTGTTTCAGGTGCCTTAATAAAATCAACATCGACTTTTATATTGACATCGACTACATAATCCTGAACCTTGTTAAAAGTTCTTTTTACTTCATCAAGAATATGATCAGGATCTTTTTTCTGAGGATTTGAAACTCCCAGGCTAATTGCTAATAAGATTAGTAATATTTTCAACCTATCTCCCTTGATCTTGCCCTTGAACCCGTCTTCGTTGAAACTTCGTCGGGCAGGCTTGCTCTTGCACTTACACTTCTCATGCTCACGTCAAAATATCCTTTCTTTTAAAGATGCAAGCAGCAAGTCCGTAAAAGAGTACAATATGGCCAAACAAAACTGCAACAGATTTCAGAATTTCACTCACATCAACCGGATCGTCAAAAAATAGCCGCCAGGATAACATATAACTTGTAAACAGGTAAGGTCTTATCGCTTGAAAAATATTTATTTCAATTGCCGATACAATCAAAAATACAATTATCGAGCTAAAATAGTAAGTTTTAATGCCCTGAAGTACCTCGCACTCTTAAAATCTGTAAAAAATCCTGACCGTTTGTACATTCGAGATCAAGCCGCACA
>Ga0210099_1000480_pt1 | contig 13176 bp, 14 predicted proteins | sample Joice_ThreeSqA_D_4_FD_184872 | JGI IMG/M metagenome (GOLD analysis project Ga0210099, IMG submission 184872) | Wetland microbial communities from San Francisco Bay, California, USA, that impact long-term carbon sequestration - Joice_ThreeSqA_D2... | ecosystem: Environmental > Aquatic > Marine >...
GGATATTAAGCTCTACTCTTGCTAGCATTTTCGAGAGTTTTCAAATGGTATTACTTCTGCTTTAACTAAACTACATAAAGAGGCACGCAGATGAAAATCAAAACTATTGCAATCGCCGTAATCAGCTTAATTCCAGTTGCCGTCATCAATCCATCTTTTGCTGCATCCAATACCGGCCAGCCGCTGACGGTGAACATCAAACGCTTGTCACTAGACACTGCAATGAGAATCGGCAAGGCGGCGATCGACAAATGCCGTAAGGAAGGCATCTCGATCACTGTGACCGTCGTCGATCGTGGCGGGCATCCGCAAATTGTATTGCGCGATACCCTGGCGATGGATGTCTCGATCCCGGTCAGTTTGAAGAAAGCCTACACTGCGATGGAATTCAATTCTCCAACCTCTGAAATGGAGGATCGCTTCAAAGGATCTTACAATGTGCCGAAGATCGATGAGTTGATCGTATCGGCAGGTGGTATCCCAATCAACATCGCCGGCAATATCATGGGCGGCATCGGTGTCAGCGGCGCTCCATCCGGAGCGACTGATGAAGCCTGCGCAAAGGCCGGGTTGGCTGCGGTACAGGACGATCTGGAAATGGAATGATGCTGAACGGACAGGCTTAACCTGTCCGCAGCAATTAGAATCAAACTTTGCGTCTGCCAGAAAACCGGGAAGGTTAAGCTTGCGTTTCTCCATCCAGGCTCAGGCGTCCGGCGCCAAATATCGTAAAGGCCAGCAGGCCGCCCGCCATCGCGACATTTTTCATGAACATGATCTGCTGCATCTGGTCTGCGCCGGAATGGAAAACAAATCCCGAAATTATGCAGAATCCCGCCAGCAGGAGTGCCACCAGTCGGGTCTGAAAACCTAGCAACAGCGCGAGTCCGCCGCCCAGTTCAAGCGCGATCACCAAAGGCAGAAGTTCGCCGGGAACCCCGACCGAGGCCATATAGCCTTGCGTACCCGCGTAGCCGGCACCCAGCTTGCTGAATCCGGCAGTGATGAAGATCGCCGATGCCGAAATTCTTGCGATGATGATCAGCAGTCCGCTGACTATGTTATTGGAAACCAATTCTGCGATGCCGCCATTGAATCGTTTGAAAATATTTGTATTGCTCATGTCATGCTCCTTTGTAAATTAAATTAAAAAATGTCTCGGGCAAAATGCTCGCTGTTAAAACGAAGTTTCGGTTGAGGCTTATCATTGGCATCGCCGAAGTTAAGCGAAGCGGCCGGAACCAAAATCATTCAGTGCCCGGTGGATCTCCTGCTGCGTATTCATCACGAACGGCCCGTACTGCACGATGGGTTCGTTGAGCGGCTTGCCTGCGATCAGGATCATGCGCGAATCACCAGTCGAAGTGAGTGACACACCATCGGCATCCGGTGAATTGCCCAGGATACCCATGCGGCGAGATTCCACTTGTTTTCCATCGATCATCACCTCACCGCGATAGACATAGATAAAAGCATTATGCGTATCCGGTAACGCGGTCGAGAACTCGGCACCCGCAGGAATATGGATATCGACATACAACGGTTCAGTGATCTCGCGCGATACCGCACCGGCAACGCCGTTACTGGTTCCGGCGATCACCCTCACTGTCACACCCTGTGGGGTTACATATTCCGGGATTAGGGCGCTGGGGAAATCGCGATACCACGGGTCCTTCATCTTGTTCTGCGCGGGCAGGTTGAGCCAAAGCTGGAAGCCTTCCATCAACCCGTCTTCCTGCTCCGGAATCTCGGAATGGATCACACCACGTCCTGCGGTCATCCATTGCACCCCGCCGTTTTCCAGCAGACCTTCGTGTCCTGCACTGTCACGATGGCGCATATGGCCGGACAGCATGTAAGTCACTGTCTCGAAGCCGCGATGCGGATGATCCGGGAAACCGCCGATATAATCGTCCGGGTCGTCGCTGCTGAAGGCGTCCAGCATCAGGAAAGGATCAAGACGCTTCTGCAACTTGCCTGAAAGTACCCGGGTCAGTTTCACGCCCGCGCCGTCCGAGGTGGCAATACCGTCGACAATGCGCTCGATGTTGCGCGATTTATTTAATGCGGTTGGTTGTATTGTGTTCATGTTGACTCCTTTCATGTCGGATCATTAGTACTTGTTTCAGGCAGGTGACAATTCCATCAAGCTGCTTACCGCTTCGATCAATTTAATCTTTAACTCTTGACTCTTGAGCGTGCCGCGCTCCACATCGAAATTCTCGTAAAAATTCGGTACTGCAAGGCTCGCTTTTACGTGCCCGCCGAAAAATGGCGCGGAGCCGGTCGCTGCCGCCAGGACGCTGGCGCCGCCACGTGCACCCGGTGAAGTTGAAAGCAGGACAAGTGGCTTATCGTGAAATACCTTTTTGCTTATTCGCGAAACCCAGTCGAACAGGTTCTTGTAGGCTGCGCTATACGAACCGTTGTGCTCGGCAAAGGAGATCATCACGGCATCACTGGCTGCCACTTTAGCCATGAAGATTTTGGCCAATTCAGGATGGCCCAGCTCCGCTTCCCTGTCCTCGCTGAACAACGGCAATTCGTAATCGTTCAGGTCCAGGATCTCAACCTCTGCGCCGTCTATCAGGCTGGATGCATACGTCACCAATTGCTTGTTGATCGATTTCCTGCTGTTGCTGGCGGCAAACGCTATCAATTTCATGATTGTTATCTCCGGTGTCAGTAAGTGGGGGCATCTTAGGCGGCTCAGAACGATAGATAAAGCCGGGTAATTGGGATAGACTGTTCCATATATGGAACAAAAGAATCATTCTGCCGACGATTACATCCTGTTCGTCACCATCGTCGACCAGGAGAGCATGGTTCGAGCCGCCGAACATCTCGGCATGCCCAAAGCCACAGTTTCACGGCGCTTGACGAATCTCGAAGCGGCGCTGGGGCAACGGCTGTTGTTGCGAACCACGCGCCGCCTGACACTCACCGAATTCGGCCAGGAATTTCTCGATCACTGCCGTCGTGTCGCCGAAGAGATCGCTGCAACGCAGGATTTTGTGCGCAGTCAGGAAGAACGGCCGCGCGGGCGTTTGCGAGTTTCGATGCCGGGTGAATATGCCAGGCAGAATTTTTCGCGCGCCTTCGCCACCTTCATTGAAACCTACCCGGAGATACACCTCGAACTGGACATGACATCGCGGCGCGTCGATCTGATCGGCGAGCGCTTCGACCTGGCGATACGCATGGGAACGCTTGACAGCGATTCAACGCTGGTGGCGCGCAAGATAGACGAACAAAGTTTCGGGCTGTACGCCAGCCCCATCTATCTCGCACTTCATCCGGCACCGAAACATCCCGACGATCTGGAGCATCATGCATCGCTGCGTTTGCTGTCCGGGCGCGGAAGTGCGATCCCATGGAAACTGTTGCACGGCAAGGCCGTGTGGGAAGGAGTTCCGCCCGGCAGGCTGACGCTGAATTCGCTGGACGTGATTCAACAGTTGATGCTGGACGGTGCCGGCATCGGCGCCTTGCCCGATCGCTTTGCGGCAGAGGATGTGCGGCTCAAACGTCTGGTGCGGGTTTTGCCGCAATGGTGTTTGCCCGCCGTTCCGGCCTGGGCGGTGATGCCGATGCGCCGCTATCTACCCACCAAAACGCGCGCCTTCCTGGCGCATCTTGACCAGTTCATGGATAAGGGTTAGAAATCACCCGGAAATCGGTGCGTATCTTTCTCTTGCCGCAAGATATATTGAGCCTCAACCATTTGAATCACAGTTGATCACCCGCAAAGGAACAAACAATGCGTATAGGATTTATCGGTATCGGCAACATGGGCAGCGAGATGGCGGGCCATCTGCTCGCCGCCGGCAATACCCTTACCACCTATGCACGCAGTGAGCTTTCACGCGAACGTGCGCGCGGCCTTGGCCTGGATCTGGTCGACACAGCGTCCGAGGTGGCGGCGACCAGCGAAGTGGTGTTTACCATCGTCACTGCAGGCAGCGATGTCGAGGCCGTCGTGCTCGGACCGGAAGGGATCGTACATGGCGCGCAACCCGGATTGATTGTCGTGGACATGAGCACGATCTCGCCGGGTATCACGCGCCGGGTCGCGGAGCTATTGCGCGCACGCGACATCGCGATGCTCGATGCGCCGGTCTCGGGCGGGGTGGCGGCAGCGAAGACAGCGTCGCTGACCTTCTTCGTCGGCGGGGATGCGGCCATCTTCGAACGCGTACGGCCGCTGCTGGAACAGATGGGCAAGGCGATCTTTCACATGGGCCCGTCCGGCACCGGGCAAGTGACCAAGCTCACCAACCAGATCTGCCAGCTCGCCAACCTGCAAGGTACTGCCGAGGCACTGTTATTTGCCGGCGCGCAGGGCGCGGACGTGGGCAAGGTGCGCGAAGCGGTGATGACCGGCTTTGGTGCCAGCCGCATGCTCGATGTGCTCGGCAAGAAAATGGTGGATCGCGATTTTGCCGCCGGCATCGTAGCCGCATTGCATCACAAGGACATCGGCGTCGCCATGGACATCGCCCACGAGGCAGGACTGCCGATGCCGGTCACTGCGCAGGTGATGCAACAGCTCAACGCACTGATGGGCAGCGGCTACGGAGGACAGGACACGAGTTCTCTGCTGTTGATACTCGAGCAGATGGGGGGACGCAAGTGATCCCGCTTCAATTCAATTTCCCTGTCCATGATGGAACATTGCCGGTCCTGACAACCTGCGCCCCGGAAAAGATGTGCTTTGCATAGCCCCTGTCATTGACAAGTATGTGGTTTGCCAACCAGCCCTGCATGAAATCGACGATCTCGATCCTGGCTTTCTCTTTCAACGCGAGGCGTTCGATATCATCCAGCTTGGCAAAGAAATGATGATGTTCCTTCTGATGCGAATCCGATCCCGGATAACCGAACATGCGCATCATCGCCTCCTCGAAGGCGAAATGCATGTGCGCGATCTTGATCAGTTCGACGATCGCGTAGTGGGTATTGGACCAGCCCAGATCCGAGGTGATTGAATCTTCGATGACGGAAAATCCGTTCATCAGAAGTTTATGCTGGTTGTCTATCTCGAGTATTCCCAGAGAATACTCATCCTTCCATTCCATGATGAGCAAGCCCCTTTCAGGAAGTCTCAACACCCCTGATTCTGGACTTGTGAAATGGAATAATCAACACTATAGTCAAAGAGGGGAAGCCGGCTCATCCGGTCCGCCAGCATGATCGATCCGGGTCGCGAACCTATGTCCAAATCCGTTAGAATGAACTCCATCAAAATTACACTTTCAATTTCTCGCGATGCCAGACATTCCAAGCAACGACACCGGAAACAATCCCGCCGCTGAAGAGGTTCAGGAGATCGAACTGACCGACGAGGATATCCTGGATGCGATGCAGCACATTCCCGGCTACCTCGATATCTCGACGGAAGATTTTCGCGAAATCTATCACCTGGCCCATCTGCATGCACTGGGTCGCATCTTCGGAAAGATCCGGGCTGGAAATCTCATGCGGGCAGGCATTGAACCGCTGCATCCCGACATGCCGCTCGACGAGGCGGCAAATGCTCATGTCCGGACCGGTTACAAGGCGCTGCCCGTAGTTGATGCCAATGGCTGCGTCATTGGGATACTCACCGAAAGCGACTTCCTCCGGCGTCTCAAGGTCGATACGTTTCTGGAATTGCTGCTGGGCATGCTGGACGAGGCTTTCCAACTCAAGCACCGTTGCCACGAGACGCCCGTCAGGGCGGCAATGACCTCCCCCGCCGTAACGGTCGAAAAGGAAGCGGGATACAGGGAAATCTTTGCCGCATTCCACCAGCATGATGGCCGCAGCCTGCCAGTCGTGGATAAGGAAGGCCGGCTGCTGGGCTTGCTGTTGCGCAAGGATTTCATCAATGCATACCACCAGGAAAACTTGCCATGAAGGTCCCCGAATATCTACGCAAGATGCGCGGCACCACACGCGGCAGCCCCCCGCGGGTAAACAATCCGGAGATCGTATGGTCGTGGATCGGCGCATTCCTGGGCATTGCAGCACTGGCATGGGTTGAACGATTCTTTATCGAAGGAACCGATCTGACGCTGATGATCGGTTCCTTTGGTGCGTCTGCAGTACTCGTGTATGGCGCGGTGCGCAGTCCTTTGGCACAACCGCGCAATCTTGTGGGCGGACACATCCTTTCCGCGATCGTCGGCGTCGCTTGCTGGAAGTTGCTCTACCAATATCCCTGGCTCGCTGCAGCGTTGGCTGTCGCCACAGCGATCGCCCTGATGCACCTCACCCGGACACTTCACCCGCCCGGCGGTGCGACGGCTTTGATCGCGGTGATAGGCTCTGCGGAGATACACAAGCTGGGATTCTTATATGTACTGATACCGGTCGGCGCTGGCGCGCTGATCCTGTTGGCGGTTGCGGTACTGGTGAACAACATTCCCAAATCGCGACGTTATCCGGAAATCTGGTTTTGATCGAGAACTGAATAGGCGGATTCGAATTGTTTTCCAATTTGTAAATACATGATCCCCTTTTCCATCCTGGACCTGTGCCCGATCACCGAAGGCGGCGACGCCGCACAGTCATTTCGCAACTCGCTTGACCTTGCCCGGCACGCAGAGCGATGGGGTTACAAACGCTTCTGGCTGGCTGAGCATCACGGTATGCCGGGCATCGCCAGCGCCGCGACGTCCGTGTTGATCGGGCATGTCGCCGGCGGTACCTCGACGATACGCGTCGGCGCAGGCGGGATCATGTTGCCCAACCATTCACCACTGGTGATCGCCGAACAGTTCGGCACACTGGAATCGCTGTTTCCCGGTCGCATCGATCTGGGTCTCGGGCGCGCGCCGGGCTCCGACCAACTCACCGCGCGCGCCCTGCGCCGCAACCTCGACACCAATCCCAACCAGTTTCCCCAGGACGTCGTCGAACTGATGGAATACTTCGCCGCGTCAAAGCGTCACGCGGTGAAAGCCGTGCCGGGTGCAGGACTGCATGTGCCGATATGGATACTCGGCTCGAGCCTGTTCGGTGCGCAAGTGGCCGCCGCACTGGGTCTGCCTTACGCATTCGCATCGCATTTCGCGCCGGAGCAGATGATGCAGGCGATCGCCCTGTATCGCTCCACCTTCAAACCGTCCGAACAACTGGACAAGCCCTACGTGATGCTCGGTTTCAACGTGTTCGCGGCGGACAATGAAGAGGAAGCGCACTTTCTCGCGACCTCGGTGCAACAGGCATTCGTCAACCTGCGCAGCGGCCTCCCCAAACGATTGCAACCTCCGGTGGCTGGTTATCTTGATAGCATCACACCGCAATTCCGCGACATGCTGGACGATATGCTGTCATGCTCCGCGATTGGTTCGCCCGATACAGTCAAAGGTATGTTGGGGGATTTCATCGAACAGACCGGCGCGGATGAACTGATGATCACATCGATGATATTCGACCATACCGCCCGCCTCCACTCATATGAGATCACTGCAGAAATCCATGAAACGTTAAAGTAAATTGATCATTCGATGCTGTATCAGAGAATCCAGTTGTCAGCTCATGTCAAGCCGAGCCACAAGTCCGGAGGACTCCAGACTCTTTTCGATCGCATCTGAGATCGCGCGCGCTTTGGTGGCATGTTGTTGTGCGGCTTTAGGCTGACCCTGTACGGCAAGCAGGCGTGACAGCGCGTCCTGTGTGTCCATATGCAATCGTACCCGGCCGATATCCTGCGCCTGCGCAGCAGCACGGGATAATTCAGTATGCGCACGTTCTAAATCCTTTTCTGCAAACATCGCCTCTCCGCGCCAGCGCCGTGCGACTGCCTCGAGTTCGCGCAGGCCGTTTGGTTCGGCGATAGAGAGCAATTCGTCAGCATATACACGGCAGCCGCTTGAATCGCCGGCTGTGAGCGCGATCTCCGCCAATCCCTCAAGGCAGCGCACCATCATATAACGCTCCGCTGTGCGGCGCGTCTGCTCGAGTGTGGTCTGCAACGCAGGCATGTCGACCTTTTGCCCGAGCCGCGAGCGGGCAATGGCAAGGTTGGTTTCGATTGCGGCGCGCCAGAACAGGATGCCGGTGTCGCGCCCGAGAGCGAGTCCGCGCTCCAGATATTCGGCCGCAAGTTCGTTCAGGCCGAGATCGAGTAGCAGATGGCCGATGCAATCGATGGCGATGAGCTGATAGCGCGATTGATTGAGGCTCTCCAGCCAGTGCAGGGTCTTTTGCAAGTCGGTCCATGCCTCACCGTAACGACCCGTGCATTCCCGGACATGGTCGATCCCGATCAGCGTCGGGCCAAAGTGCCACTGCAAGTCCGCGGTGCGCGCGATGTCGAGTGCAGCCTCGAAGTTTTCCATGGCGCGCGGGTAATCGCCGAGTCCCTTGCTGCCGAGGCAGGCGTGGCCGATCATCATCAGGTTCTCTGATTCATAACTTTTGTCGCCGATTCCGCGGGCCAACTCGAGCGAACGGGTGTAACACGCGATCGCCGCCGCGGGCTCGGCGTTGGCAAAGTGCGCCTCGCCGCGGCCATGGTAGGCCTGCACCGCAACAAGATCGGTGCAACCCGTGCGCTCGCAGATCTCGACCGCCTGCCGGTGGAATTCGATCGCCTGGTCGTTCTGTCCGGTACTCCACGCGACCGTTCCAAGATGATAGAGGGTGTCGGCGGCGTGGCGCTCGTCGTTCATCGCGCGTGATTCCGACAGCGCCTCGTTGAGGCACGCGATCGATTCTTCATATTGGTCCGCGCGCCGATAGGCCATGCCCAGTTGGATCAGCGCGTCACGGGTCTTCTCGCGCTCGCCACCGGCGCGCAACGCTTCGATCACGCGGCGCATGTCTTCAACGGCTCCTTTCGTCTGCCCTGCCTGCGCACGCGCCGCGCCGCGCTGTTCGTAGAGCGCAAGCCGCTGTTGTGCATCCAGCGACTCCGGGTGCGCCTCGGACAGTGTTACCGCGCGATCCAGCCAGTGCAGTGCATCGCGCAGCGCGAACAGCGCCTGCGAGTGTTCCCCGGCGAGGATCAGGTAGTGCAGCGCCTTCGGCCAGATGTGGGCACGCTCGTAGTGCTCGGCAAGCTGGGCGACGCGTTCGTGCGTTGCACCTTCGTTGAGACGTTCCAGCGCTTCAGCCACTGACCGGTGCAACGGTCTGCGCCGCGCGCCGCCGATGTCACGATAGACCACTTCGCGCAGCTTGTCGTGGCTGAAGTCGTATACGCCGCCCTCCGGTTCTTCGCGCAGCAATCGCCGCTTGACGAGCGCCTCCACCGCGTCGAACAACTGCGTTTCCGGCTCTTGAGTCACGTCAAGCAGTGTGTCGAAGTCGAAACGCCGGCCGAGGACTGCAGCGGTTTCGAGTACTGGGCGGATCGTTTTGGGCACGTGAGCGAGTCGCGCGCGCACTGCGGCGCGTAACGCATCCGGGAGTAGTCCCGGCACGTCGCTCGCGCGGGTTTTCAACTGTGTCTCGCCCTCGCTCAGGGATTGTATGATAGACATCAGAAAGAACGGATTGCCATCGGTCTCACGCTGCAATCGCTCGGCCAAACCGGGCGCAGCGAAGTTCATTCCGGTATTCGCACCGTGATTGGCGTTGGCTAGCGCCGCGATGAGGCTCTCGGTGTCTGCATAACCCAGCCGGGCGAGCGACAAGCGATGTGCGCCGGTATCGCGGCGCAAACTCTCGATAAGATGTGCAAAGCGCTCATCACTGTCAACCACTTCGTCGCGATAGGCATAGATCACGAGTACCGCACGATGGGCAGCCTGGCGCGCAAGATAATGCAAGACTTGTGCGCTGGCATCATCTGCCCACTGGATATCGTCCACCATCAGCACCGCCGGACGACCACTTCGGGATGTCTCGATAAGCTGATCCACCGCACGGGATAAACGCGCCTGCCGGGCCTCGGGAAAATCGTTCGACAATTGCGGCAGATCCGGAAAACGCTCGCGTATTTCGGGGACCAGGGCGGCGAGTTCAGCGAGCGACACCGGCGCAAGCGTGCGCAATGACGTATCGGTCACGCGGTCCAGTGCGCGCATGACGAGGTCGATCACGGGTTGATAGGGCATCGCGCGTTCGATCTCGTAGCAGTTTGTCACCAACGTCGGAATTTCCTGGGATTGTGCGTAATGTGCGACCTCGCGCAGCAAACGGCTCTTGCCAATCCCCGGCTCACCTTCGATCAGCACCGTGTACCCGGAGCCGGTGGTGAGACGCGCGACGAGCCCGATGAGCAATCCGTATTCATTATTGCGCCCAACGAAGGGTGTGTTATCGCTCGCGGTGACTGCTGCCGCACCAGGTGAAAGGTTGTCTGCCGCGGACCCGGAAGTGCGCGCATCGCTGTCGACTGGGGAGGGATCCATGCGCAAACTCCGGGTGGCGTTCAGCGCCCGTGCCGCGTCGAGGAAGTCGCGCCGCTCTGCCTCGGGTATCGCGAGCGCCGCGGCGAGCCGTTCGGCGAGCCACCTGGAAGGGCGTCGCTCGTCGGCTTCGATCTTTCTTATGGTGAAGCCCGAACAGAAGACCTGTTCGGCGAGCGCCTGCTGGGTAAGATCCAGCGCCTTGCGCCTGCGCCGCAACCAGTAGCCAAACGAATCTGTCCTTTCCCCCATGTATTTCATTTCTCCTCGCTGCCGAGGCGGTCGATTCTAGCAGCTTGGCATGCGCATTTGTCCCGCTTTTTGTCCCGCTTTGCGTTACCCCACGCAATCTTCCTTGGAGTGTAATGCACGCGTCGACCGGCAACATCAATCCCGGAACTGACGACGCGCAAAAGGACCGCGTTGCTACATATAGACAAGTCCTTATCCAAACTTTAAGGAATACAAGACATGAGCAACGAAAAAACCTACAAAGGTGGCTGCTTTTGCGGCGCGGTTCAATTTACTGTCAGCGGCGAACCAGCCGCAATGGGTTATTGCCATTGTGAGTCGTGTCGAAGCTGGTCGGCAAGTCCAGTTAACGCCTTCACATTATGGAAACCCGAAGCGGTGCGGATCACTCAAGGACAGGACAATATCGGCACCTATAACAAAACACCAAGAAGTTATCGCAAATGGTGCAAAACATGCGGGGGCCACCTTCTCACAGAACATCCCGGCTGGGGGCTTACCGACGTTTACGCAGCGGTTATACCGGATTTCCCCTTCCACGCCGGGATCCACGTCAACTATCAGGAGACGAAACTGCGATTTATTGACGGATTGACCAAGATGAAAGACGTCCCGAAGGAAATGGGCGGCTCGAATATCAGCATTGCGGAATGACAACGTGCATCCCCTAACCTGTTCGTATCGCAATTGGAGAAATAATGTCCTCTATTATTGAACATTATGACAAGCACTTGGCATCCGTCTACTCATGGATGGCGGGTGATATCGGCAATGCTGTCTCTCGCGGCCAGCTAGAACTGACAGATATAGGGTTGCTGAATAACGGTGCCAAGTACGCAGTAGATTTGGGCGCCGGATTCGGAATGCATGCAATTCCTTTATCGAGAAGCGGGTGCGATGTTCTGGCGATCGATTCTTCCGCGTTCCTGCTGGATGAACTGAAGGACTATGCTGGTGATACGCCAGTCGTCACAGTACAAGATGATTTGCTCAATTTCGCCAGCCATTTGTCCGATAAGCCGGATGTTGTCCTGTGCATGGGCGATACACTTACCCATTTGCCCCGAATGTCATCGGTAACGGCGCTGATTTCATCTGTCTGGGAGCATCTATTGCAGGGTGGCCGATTCATCATCACCTTCAGGGACTACACCAAGGCGCTGGAAGGCACGAATAGATTCATTCCAGTGAAAAGCAATGAATCCAGGATATCCACATGTTTTCTGGAATATGCTGAGGACACTATTCAAGTGCACGACATACTGCATGAACGTAAAGATGGCATTTGGATTTTACGTGTAAGTGCCTATCAAAAATTAAAGCTGGATCCCGGCTGGATCAAACAGCAGCTTGAACTTTGCGGTTTTGTAGCAAGTGTGGGTGCAGGATTGTCAGGAATGGTTCGTATAATTGCATCAAAAGAATGATCATGCGGTGCGGCCTTATTTTCAATGATATTACGAGGCCATCTGTTCGCTTAAACGCAGTCAGGCTTAAAACGGAGAGTTGGGCATGGATATTCGTCTCTCAAATGATACAAATGATATTTCCTGGGAAGAACTTGCAAGGGTTTATGAACTTGCGGGTCTTGGAAAAATTCGTGTTCCAGACAAGATTGAACTGGCGTTCCGGAACAGTCTATTAAAAGTGTTTGCGTTCGAAGAAAATCGCCTCGTTGGTGCCGGCCGGGCACTTTCAGATGGCGTGTGGAGAGCCGCGATCTATGATGTAGCGGTATTGCCGGAGTATCAAAGCCTGGGCATAGGGAGCAGAATCATTGAGTACCTGGTTCAGAACGCTTGTGTAGATGTCATCACCTTGTACGCAGCTCCCGGAAAAGAAGCTTTTTACGAACAATTCGGATTCCGAAAAATGAAAACGGCTATGGCAATAATGCCAAATCCGGTGGAGCGCAGAGAAAGTGGTTTTATCGAATAAGCCCAACTGTTTGATCAGCGCGGACAGAGCATTGGTGTTGCTTCGTCGCTCTGGTTTTTTGTTGTCGATAGACTTGAATTAGTAGCTATGGGAAGGGGAAGCAATGCTTGAACTCAGACCAACTTGCGAAAACTGCAACAAGCCGTTACCGCCCGATTCGCTTGAAGCACGAATCTGTACTTATGAATGTACGTTTTGCGCCGCCTGCGTTGATTTCGTCTTGAGTAACGTATGTCCAAACTGCGGAGGCGGCTTTGTACCCAGACCAATCAGACCGTATAACAACTGGAAAGGCAATAATTATCTGGGCAATGACCCCGCAAGTACTGAAGTTAAACACAGGCCGGTAGATCCGGAAGTTCATACGCGGTTTGTGGAACAGTTCAAATCTGTTCCACCAGAAAAGAGGTAACTAAAATATACCGGCGACCAACTATTCCCTCCGGTGTGTGAGTGCACCGCCATGTGCTACTTTTTCACGGCGATTATGGTGAAATTTGAATGGCTGCCTTCGAGGAACATACAAAGTTTTGTTGCTACTGTCCGTATTATCACTACATATCCGTACGAATCTGTCATATACATAACTGCCAGACGTCGCAAATGCCTCCATGAAACCTTTCTGCTCAGTTTTTATCGCTAC
>Ga0210099_1000481_pt1 | contig 13159 bp, 15 predicted proteins | sample Joice_ThreeSqA_D_4_FD_184872 | JGI IMG/M metagenome (GOLD analysis project Ga0210099, IMG submission 184872) | Wetland microbial communities from San Francisco Bay, California, USA, that impact long-term carbon sequestration - Joice_ThreeSqA_D2... | ecosystem: Environmental > Aquatic > Marine >...
AGGGGTTAACGCAAGCAGGTCATTTAAAGGTGCAAAACACAAGCTAACTTTTAATCCCGATGGTTCAGTACATAGAACGGGTATCGGTGACATGGAACAAACGGGGAAATGGAATTTTGATGAACAGGAGAATGCTTACTGTCTCGCCTTTCAAATGAAAAAGGGTTATGAAAAAAATTGTTATGCCGTCTTCCGCGCAACAGATGGAATCACCTATTTCGATTACGATATTGAAAGCGGGTTTTACGCACACGCATGGCGTCGCGCCAAAAAAGAGTGATACAGATCGACAGAAAATTTACGCCATTCGATTCAATTCGATAGTGTATGCGGGTGGCAAATTGTACTGGGGACATGGGCAGCATGTTCCCAAGTAGTGTGCTTGCCTGTGTAATCTCTCACTATGGAAATAGGCCGAGCGGTAGTCGATTGTCCTCAACAGTGATCTTCAACTTGATATTCAAACTGATTAACGGCACGATGTGCATGTGAACATTCATTATTTTCAGTTTCTTTAGGTATTTTCCATGTTACTTTTTGCCTTGGGGGCGATCGTTTCCAGGAAACATTATGCAGAAATTATTTCATCCAGATCCATCCGTTATTCGCGCGATGATACTTTAGAATTATGCGTACCAGATACTTGCTTCTGATATTCTTCGTTACATTGCTTCTAGGTGGACAGCGATCCTTGCTGCTTGCCGGCACGCTAGAACAAATACCTCAAGCTGAAGATTCCCCTGCTTTTTTGCTGGTAGCCAGCCAGCATATGGCAGACCCAAGATTCCGAAAATCAGTTCTTCTGGTAACACGGCACGGCAAATCCGGGCCCATAGGTGTCATCGTCAATCGTCCGGAAAAAATCACCCTCGACAAGATGTTTCCAGAATATCCTGCCGCCAAGGAATTAAAGCTGTTCAATGGGGGGCCGGTATATCCCGAACAGGTTTCCTATCTTGTCCGTGGAGGAGATGCCGTGGAAAGAACACTGGCGATATCCGGCGACGTTTATCTTGCCTATGACATTCCGATACTGGGCGAACTGTTGAGCGGAAAGCGCCGACACAAGGATCTGCGCGTCATGCACGGCTTGGCTTCATGGGCGCCCGGGCAGTTGGAGTACGAAATCAAGCTGGGTGACTGGGATACCCTGCCTATAGACGAAACTGTCATATTTGAAAGCAATCCATCCGAAATGTGGAAGGATCTGAACCGCCGCGCAAATCGGTATCACGAAATTTGAGGACCGCTTTGAGATCAGTAAAGAATCCACAAGGACTCGTCACAAGTAATCATCAGGTGTGTCGCCAAGCTCGCATATGAAAAACCTTCCATATCCCTCCGCGGATTCTCCGGGCATGTTGAGAAAGGTGGCCGCATTCGTTTTGACAATGGCTATGTTCGCTTTGGTATTGATGTTTTCGGTGGTGTTGTTTGCGATCGTCCTGACAGCCGGTGCGATTGCCATGGGTTATTTTTGGTGGAAAACACGTGAATTACGCAAACAAATGCGCGAACATCCACCGGGCGGTGCGGTGATAGAAGGCGAGGTCATCGAAGGCGAGGTGATTGAGGGAGAAGTGATCCGCGAGGCTGACTTCCGGGATGGTAAATAAGCGTGATAGAAAAGGAAGAAACAAAACTCGCGCCCACCGTTGAGCGTCTGCCCAGACCGGCATGGCGTCATCTGTTCAAAACTGCCGAAGGGCGCATATTGTTGCTGGGCGTTGCTGTCGCACTTGCGGGTCTCATCTTTATGGTACTGATCGCTTTTTGGTCGCCTCAGATCTCGCGCATGATCGGCATCATGAGCTTTTCCAACATCATCTTTGGCAGGGCTGTATCCATGTCCATGGGATATGCCGGCGGTTACGGTCATGCCCTGGTGGTTCCGGTGAATATGTGGGTGGAGACCGTGCTGGTATTGCTGTTCTATCCCGTGTTCGCATTAAGTATGCTTAAACTGGTGGAGTTTCCCAGATTGAAGCGCATACTCGAGAGCACGCGCGCCGCCGCCGAGCGCCACCACGAGAGAGTTCGCCGCTACGGCATTGCCGGACTCTTCCTCTTCGTTTGGTTCCCCTTCTGGATGACTGGGCCGGTGGTAGGCAGCGCGATCGGTTACCTGCTCGGTTTTCCCGCCTGGTTGACGTTGTCGGTCGTACTCGTCAGCACCTATATCGCCATGGCAGGTTGGGCCTATCTGCTGTTCGATGTCTATACACGTGTTGCAGTCTTCGGTCCCTGGGCACCGGTTCTGATTATCGGACTTATCATCCTGATGATCATCGCAGGTTACCGGCTCAATCGGCGTGGAAAAATCCCCAAACCGACGCTGTCTGAGTGAAAAAAATTAAATCGGATTCAGTACAGTATTTTTGATCAAGCGCGGATATATAAATATGTGTCCAAATGACGTCGTTCCATTTGAGTTGCTGTCACGATGAAAAACAAAGGTCGGCCTGCAAGATTCAGGAGATTCATTATTGATATCTCGGTGCACACACCACTTACTAGAATGGCGCTACTGCTGACCGTGTTGTGGCTGTTGTTTTCCGCTGGCATGTACCTCGCAGAGCGAGGCATTGAGGGAACTTCCATCAAAACTTACGGGGAGGCGTTGTATTGGGGAGTGGCTGCATTTTCAACGGCAGGGATCGCCGGCAAGCCGATTTCCGGTGCAGCCGAGTTGATTGGCGGGCTATGGATCGTTGTTGGATCGGTGTTGTTTTTCGGTACTATCGTTGCAACTGTCACAACATATTTTATGAGGCCGATGCAGCGCCCTCACAAAAAGATAATCGATACGATAGAGTACAACCTCGAACAGTTAAATGACCTGACACCCGATGAGCTCGATCTGTTAAAAGAGACAGTTGATACACTGATCGTGCATGTTGAGAGCTTGAAGAAAAAGCAGTTGAAGGGTTGAAACATGCGATCTATTTTGCGATAAAGGGTTGAAATGAACCCAATAGAAAATTCCGTTTCGATATCGGGATACTCTTGCCTATTGCATAGTAAAAAGGTAAAAGCACAGAAAATTTGAAGCTGCGGTAAAGTTCATGTATAATCAAACCCATGCTACATTCCGCTTCAGAAATTCAGCCCATCAAAGAGATTCTTAACTACCTGAGCAATCACGGTGAGCGGCTCGACACCGAGATCGCAGTGGCTACAGGTATCTCTCGTACCAATGTCCGCCTCTACTTGTCGGAGCTTGCCTCCAAAGGCGAGATCATGACTTGCATTTCGATCAAATACGAGAAAGGCAAGAAGATCGAGGGAATAAGCTGCCGCTTGACGGGATTCATCCCTCCTGCTTCACCGGGCCGGAAACCAAAGGCTCAGACAAAATCATCGTAGTTCTCCGCTTCATTATCAGCACCTTCAGCAATTCCCGGGATCAATTACAGTGTCTTTGTAGGCCAAGGCACTGGTTATAGTCCTGCATCCAGTTTCATTTTGGGAATTTTGTCTGATCTGTATTTGATCAGATCCCGGCACCTCATCGAGCGCCTGATTTTGTCAATTTCAGCCACTACTACCATCCTCACTCCCCAAACACGGACCGATTTTCTAGTTCTGTGATCCGATAAAGCAACACTAATCTACACGCATTTAAGACTTTCTTAAGATTCGAGTGATTCAATGGCCGCCATGTGCAGATCAACCAGTTTTACTGATACTGCATGTTTACGGAAATTTATGGCTTCTGGTCATGCTAATTCCGTGAGTGATGGACCCGTATCATCCTCGATCGCTAAAAGGAGTATCGACATGAAAATACGTAATATTGCTTTTGCTTTGGCTGCAGCAGCCTCATTACCTTTCATTGCTTATGCCAGCGACAACATGGATCCGATCAGCACCAGCTTTGACCGGGATATCAACCGTGAAATGTCTGTAAGTTACTTGCCGGTTGCAGCAACAGGTACCGACCCGCTGGATGTGGTCAACACCACTTTACGCAAAGGACCCGATCCGGTACTTGTGAGTTTTATTCGAGACATGTATCGCGAGCCGGTTGCATACAAAATCACGCCGACTGAAAGACAAACAGATCCGCTGGATGTGATCAACGTTGCCTTGCAGTGCGGAAATACCGACTTCGTCAACGCCGGTATCAACCTTGGACATAATCGTTGCTAGACTGATCGACCTGCAAGTCTCTTAACTCCTCCCAAGTCGTTAAGAGTTGGCCCCTGACCTCATCCCGGTTCAGGGGCCTTTTTTTCATTGGATTTTCAGTTTAATTGATCAACATGCCAGATTTAGAATGTCTGTGAATTTGTAGCATCAATATCCCAATGCCAGCCCGCTGTTGCGGCGCGGATCGATCGCACCATAGTAGCGGTACTTGCCCACCGGTTCGCCATCAAGTTTCGGTGCTCCCACCAGGATCGCCGCGACCTGGTTGGCCGGCGGCGGTTCGCCGAATTTCTGGCCCCAACCCTCAAGGATATTGCGTGTGTCGGGGCTGAGCGCATAGGGCTCGGCATTCGTCACATCCGGCAGCCATTGCTGGTGGAAGCGCGGTGCATCCACCGCTTCCTGAACGTCCATTCCATAATCGATCACATTGAGTATCGTGAGCAGCACCGTCGTGATGATGCGACTGCCACCCGGCGTACCGAGCACCATCACCGGATTGCCATCCTTGGTGACTATGGTCGGACTCATCGAGCTTAGCGGACGTTTGCCGGGTTCGATCATGTTTGCGCCGCCCTGTATCAGGCCATATAGATTCGCTTCGCCGGCCTTAATGGTGAAATCGTCCATCTCGTTATTCAGCAACACACCGGTCTTCGCGGCAGTGATCTTGGCGCCGAACCAGTCATTCAAAGTGTATGTCACCGAGACTGCATTGCCCCACTTGTCGACGATCGAATAGTGCGTGGTGTTGCTGCCCTCATGCGGTGCGACACCGGGTGCGATTTCATTTGAAACGCCGGCCTTGTCAGATGCGATCACCGCGCGGATCTGTGCGGCATAGCCCTTGTCGAGCAGTCGACCCAGTGGATTGTCTACGAAGTCCGGATCGCCGAGATAACTGTTGCGATCGACGAATGCATGGCGCATCGCCTCGATCTGGTATTGCACCGATTGCGCAGAGCGAAAGCCAAGCTCCTTGAGCGGGTAACCCTCGAGGATATTCAATATCTCGCAGATCGCTACACCACCGGAACTTGGCGGCGGCGCCGAAACGATACCGTAGCCGCGGTATTCGCACTCGATCGGTTCGAGTTCGCGCGTCTGATAACGGTCGAAGTCGGCCTGCATGAGTATGCCCTGGCCCGCCCAACTGCTCGCGATGATCGCCGCAGCGACCTTGCCTTTATAGAAACCGTCCGCGCCCTTCTCGCTGATGCGCCGTAGCGTTTTCGCAAGATCTTTTTGCACCAGCTTCTGACCGACTTTGAAAGGCTCGCCATTGTTCAGGAATATCTCCGCGGAGGCAGGGTCCTTTTTGAATGCATCGGTCGCGGTCATCAACATGTCGATGTCGCCCTGTTCGAGCATGTATCCTTCCTGTGCATACCTGATCGCCGGGGCAAGCAACTTGGCGCGGTTCATCGTGCCGTATTCAGAGAGCGCCATCTCCATGCCCGACACGGTACCTGGTACGCCGACAGCGAGATGACCGTAAGTACTCAAGCCCTTCACGACGTTGCCATCCTCGTCGAGATACATGTTTTCGGACGCCGTTAAGGGTGCCTTTTCGCGGAAATCGAGAAAAGTGTTGCGGCCGTCTGCCAGATGTATCGTCATGAATCCGCCACCGCCGAGATTGCCGGCCGCCGGGTAGACCACGGCCAACGTATAGCCGACCGCGACGGCAGCATCCACCGCATTGCCACCGTTCTTAAGAACATCGACGCCGGCACGGGTCGCCAAGTGCTGGGCTGTAACAACCATGCCATTCTCGGCGGCAACCGGTACTTGCGAAGCGGCTTGCGTGACGAGCTGGAAGAGAACCAGTGCCAAGGCGAGAAAATATTTTGCGAGGAGATCGATTTTCATGATGCGCCCCCATGAACAGGAGTAAGCGGCGGTATTGCCAAAGCGCGAAACCAAATTTTACACAGGTTATTTTGGAATTTGCTGTTTCGAAAAGATAAAAAATTTATCTGAACCTTTTAATACGACGAACAGTCAGATATGACTGTCAGTTAACGGTTAGTTATCGGCTGGAACGTGTTTCTCGATTCTCATATCGAGCCGGTCAATTCCGCGACCGTTAAAAAGTCTAAATTACCGGGTATTACATCCGGCAACTTGATAGATCGGTCGCAGGACCTCTTCGATTACATGGAAAAACTACTGGTACCCTGATCCATGTCAGATACGAGTATGTCATCGCAGCATAAAAATCATCAGTCGGTAACAAGACTGCTGATTCTGCTGACGGTCTCGGTATTCCTGATAGAACTGCTGGTGACGATTACCCTGGAGTCGCTACCTCCGATGCCGAAGACAGTCATGTTCCTGCTGGATTCGACAACGCTGGCCACGCTTAATTTTCCGATTTTCTACTTTCTGGTTTTTCGTCCCCTGATGAAAAGCATTGCCGACCTCAGAAAGGCAGAAGAAGAATTGCGTACCGTTTCGGTAGCCTTCGAAAGCAAGGATCCCATCCTGATCACCGATCCTCAAGCCAACATCCTCCTGGCCAATAAGGCATTTTTAACCATGACCGGCTATAACCCGGAAGAAATCATCGGAAAAAATCCTCGTATCCTGCAGGCAGACCGTAATAGTAGGGATTATTACAAAAACATGTGGGACCATTTGCTGCAAAATGGCTCCTGGGTATCGGATATTCGTATCAAGGACAAACGGGAACGTGAATTTACAATGGGCATCACTATTACCGCCGTGAAGAACGAGCACAGGGAAACCACGCATTACGTAGCTACATACCAATTGTAGCCGGACCACACATTTCGCAAAGGCAGCGATAGACACATCGCAGTAACGACAACCGGCGAATTCCTCTGGAGGACATTCTTCCCGGCATGTATTAAAATAACGGGCAGTCAAACAAAACAGCCGGATCGACCATGTATCGATCGCATTTCATGCATTCGCATCACTCTAGATTTTATATTGCTGACCGGCACAAACTTCCAACCGCCAAGAATATTCCGGAGAACTTTTATGTCCATCAATCTGAAAAGCATCAAATACGGTCTTGTTCTGGTAATGCTCGGGCTGATCTTCGGTATCGGTCTCGGCGTCACGTTCGGGGTGAACGAGGATCTTTTCCAGACATATATCGAGCAAGGGGTCGCCGCTCACCCGGAAGTTCATGACGAAAAAAGCCCGGGCAAGATATGGCGTTTTGCACAGCGGGCGCATTTTCACGCCACCGGGATCGCCGCATTTTCCATCGGCTTGTTGCTGCTTGTTGCTGCATCCCGCCTCAAGGAGAAATACAAACAGATAGCGGGGATATTGATCGGCCTCGGGAGCTTTTATCCGCTCGCATGGTTTACGATATTTCTACTGGCACCCTCCATCGGCAGAGATGCAGCACATGAACATCCGCTTACGGAATTGTTGGTCATTGTCGGCGTAGGGGGCTTGTTGTTGGGCTTGGTTATTTTGCTCGCCAACCTGTTTCTTGGATTATTCAGCGAGACCTGACTGCCTCCATTGATTTCCGGGTGCCTTCGGAATCAACTCGCCAACTGAAGTCTTAAAACTTTTTCCAGCGTAAGCAATATACGCGGCATTAGTAGCCATGAATGGTGGTGATACAGATGCACCGTGCATGAGACCGGTGCATCCAGCGCGCTGCGGCCGGTATCGAATCCATCCCATGCGATCAAGGGCAGCGATGTCTGATGACTGTGGTAGCCGACCCAACAGGTGTTTTCCAGCACGATGTCGATCGCCAGACCTTCCAGTTCCAGCTCTAATGGATTGCCGATACGCAACAATGCAAGCCTGGCCCGGTTATAGAGAGCGGCCTCCAGCGTGTGGGGGATGCTGCGGATCGGCGTCATGTCGCGCATCAGATTCATGACCGCTCACTGTTTGTTGTTGAACGTCTCATGGCTTGTCGATAGCCCGGCTATTTTTTGTCTCCTTCGCCGAACACCCTGCTTAGCACGATATCCTCGGCCTCTATCGTGATGAGATCGGATTTGTTCAGTTTCTTTCCGCTTGAGGCGAACAGCCGGTTGGCCTGGCGCAACCGCGCACGGTCCAGCGCGTTGCGTATAGAGCGTGCATTTGCAAAATGCTCCAGCTTCATGCGCAACGGGATGTATTCTGCAAATGCCTTCTCGCCCGCCGAACTGAAGCGGTAGTTCTGTTGCGCCAGCATCAGCTTGGCGATCGCGAGCAATTCGTCCGCGCTGTAGTCGGGGAAATCGACATGGTGGGCGATGCGCGAGCGCATCCCGGGATTGCTGTTGAAGAACTTGTCCATGCGATCCTTGTATCCGGCGAGGATCACGACCAGATCGTCGCGATTGTTTTCCATCACCTGCAGCAATATCTCGATCGATTCCGCCCCATAATCACGCTCGTTTTCCGGTTTGTATAGGTAATAGGCTTCGTCGATGAATAGCACGCCGCCCATCGCTTTTTTGATGATTTCCCTGGTTTTGGGCGCGGTATGACCGATGTATTGCCCGACCAGATCATCTCGTGTGACGGAGACCAGATGGCCTTCGCGCGCATAACCCAGGCGATGCAGGATTTCCGCCATGCGCGAAGCGACGGTGGTTTTCCCGGTGCCGGGATTGCCTGTGAAATTCATGTGCAAAGTGGGCGTTTCAGAACTCAGTGCGAATTTCTTTCGCAGGCGATCGACCAACAGCAGAGCGGCGATCTCGCTGATACGCGTCTTGACCGGCTTGAGTCCTATCAACTCCCGGTCGAGTTTGTCCAGCACCTCTTGTACGTTGGATGCCTCCAGTTCCGCCTTCAAGTCTACCGGGGTGTCGTCCGACAGCATTGAATCAGTTTGTTTTGCTTCACTCATGAAAAATTCCGATGACCGGGTTGAAAATGGCGGGCTGCGATATGACCCGCCATCGGGATAGCAGCATCAAACAAGTCAATACCGCTCACCCTCAGGTTTGTCGGTGGCATAGGAGTGGATAGTGTAATGGACGCTGCGTCCACTTCCTTCCTGCCGAGACAGGCCGAATCCCGGCTCTATCTTGGGGCGATTCACGAGGTAGGACATGGTCGGGCTTTCCACGCCACGGATGGAGTTGAACGCCGTCACGCGAATGTAATGGTTGGGAAAAGTTTTGCGGCAACTGTTGATCTCCATCATGATCCCGGCTGGATCCTTGAGGTCGAACATCGGCATGCCGAACATTTCCCAATAAGTGTTGCGCGGGTGCGGATCGTCGGTATATTCGACACTGACCGCCCAGCCGTTTTTCAGCGCGTATTTGATTTGCGCGGAGATCTGTTCGTCGGTCAGGTCGGGTAGGAACGAAAATTGCCCCTGTGTGAGGCGATTGCCCGGATTGGTCATCATGATTTGTTCTCCTTGATAGTGATTACACGTTGGCAGTGACGGATGGAACGAAGTCAGCGGTGTCGGTTGAATCGTAGTTGAAAGTGATGTCCTTCCATGTATCCAGTGCGGCCTTGAGCGGGGAGCACCATTTCGCGGCGGCTTCGAGGATCTGCGGACCTTCCTTCAGGTAATCGCGGCCTTCATTGCGCGCCATGATCATCGCTTCCAGCGCGACACGGTTGGCGACCGCGCCGGCCTGTATGCCCATCGGATGGCCGATGGTGCCGCCGCCGAACTGCAGGATGACATCTTCGCCCAGGTAATGCAGCAACTGGTGCATCTGGCCGGCATGGATACCACCGGAAGCAACCGGCATCACCTTGTTCAACGAGGCCCAGTCCTGTTCGAAGAAAAGTCCGTTCTCCAGGCTCTGCGGCGTGTGCGTGTCGCGCAGCGTATCGTAGAAACCCTTGATCATCAGCGGATCGCCCTCGAGCTTGCCGACCACAGTGCCGGCATGGATGTGGTCCACGCCCGCCATGCGCATCCACTTGCAGATCACGCGGAAATTCATGCCGTGATTCTTCTGGCGCGAGTAAGTGGAATTGCCGGCGCGGTGCAGATGCAGGATCATGTCGTTCTTGCGTGCCCATTTGGCCATCGACTGGATCGCGGTGTAACCGATGACCAGATCGATCATGACGATGCACGAACCGAGGCTCTTGGCGAACTCGGCACGCTCGTACATGTCCTCCATCGTGCCGGCGGTGACGTTGAGATAGTGGCCCTTGACTTCACCGGTTGCGGCGGAAGCGCGATTCACCGCTTCCATGCAATACAGGAAGCGATCGCGCCAGTGCATGAACGGTTGAGAATTGATGTTCTCGTCGTCCTTCACAAAGTCGAGTCCGCCCTTCAGGGCCTCGTACACCACGCGCCCGTAGTTGCGGCCGGACAAGCCGAGCTTGGGCTTGGTGGTCGCGCCGAGCAGCGGCCGGCCGAATTTGTCGAGACGCTCGCGTTCCACCACGATGCCGGTGGCGGGACCCTGGAAGGTCTTCAGATACGCGACCGGGATACGCATGTCTTCGAGGCGCAACGCCTTCACTGCCTTGAAGCCGAACACGTTGCCGATGATGGATGCGGTCAGGTTGGCGATTGAGCCGGGCTCGAACAGGTCGAGGTCATAGGCGATGTAGGCGAAGTACTGTGCTTCGTTCTTGGTGCCCGGACCGGTGTTCGGCACCAATTCACTCTTGTATGCCTTGGCACGGTACAGCTCGCAGGCAGTCAGCCTGTCGGTCCACACCACAGTCCATGTGGCGGTGGACGATTCCCCCGCGACTGCGGCAGCTGCTTCTTCGTGATCGACGCCGGGTTGGGGGGTGATGCGAAACAGTGCGATGACATCGGTATCCTTGACCTTGTAGTCGGGTTCCCAATAGCCCATCTTTTTGTAAGGTATCACACCGGACTTGTAGCGTTCTTTTCCTTCCTTTAATGTTTCAGATGCCATGATTATCTCCTGATGTTGAAAACCCGCGCTGGGCAATACCGGAATTCGAGCTCAGCCATTTAGAGGCCGGGCTGGTATGCAAGTCATCGCGTTGGTTGACATCATGCAAAAAAATAACTATCTATAACAGTCAATTATTTCTATATTTATGATAGATTAATATCTATACATCAGAATCTATACGCCATGCGCCACAGTACTTTGCGCCAACTTGAATTGTTTGAAGCCATCGCCCGGCTGGGCAGCTTTACGCGCGCTGCCGAGGAGATGTTTTTGACCCAGCCCACGGTATCGATGCAGATCAAGAAACTATCCGATACAGTCGGATTGCCGCTGTTCGAACAGGTGGGGAAGAAGATTTATCTCACCGATATTGGTCAGGAGTTGCATCGAACCTGCCGCGGGATATCCGAGCACCTGTCAAATTTCGAAATGATCGTGGCGGACATGAAGGGGCTCAAGACCGGCAAGCTCAGGCTTGCCGTCGTGACCACGGCAAAATACTTTGCGCCGCGCCTGCTGGGCACGTTCTGCCAGAAGTACCCCGGAGTGGACGCGTCGCTGATCGTGTCCAACCGCGAGCGCGTGCTGGACAGGCTGGCCAACAATCTGGATGACCTGTATATCCTGGGGTTGCCGCCGGCAGATGCGGATGTCGTGGAGGAAGCCTTTCTGGAGAACTTCCTGGTGGTGATCGCGCCGGCCTATCATCCGCTGGCAAACAAGAAAAAAATCCCGCTGTCGAGATTATCCAGCGAACCGTTCTTGCTGCGGGAAAAAGGATCGGGGACACGCATCGCGACAGAGCGGTTGTTCGACGAATCGGGACTCAAAATCAGGATGCGCATGGAGTTGGGCAGCAACGAAGCTATCAAGCAGGCCGTGATGGGCGGGTTGGGTATTTCGGTGTTGTCTCGCCATACCCTGGAGATGGATGCGCCGAACCGACAGTTGGCGGTGCTGGATGTTCAAGGCTTCCCGATCAAGCGTCAATGGTATTTCGCCTATCCCGCCGGCAAACAGCTGTCCATTATTGCGAAGACTTTCATCGATCATCTCAGGCAAGCGAGCCAATCCGGGACACAAAAACCAAAATCGCCAAAAAACAAAGCGGGAACAAGGAACCGGTCGAAATGACCCGGACAACTATATACCAGGTCGAAATATATTCCGGTGCTGGATGAAGAGCATGTTGTGTTGAAAATAACTACGTTTTATTCCGGCTCGCGTATCCGGTTGATCGCCGCCGCCGCCTCATGCAGTCGCGGCAAGGCAAGCGTGCCGGTTTTCCATGGGGACAATATATCGAGTCCTTTTTCTTCCACGTCCTTTAGAACCAGCTTCAGGCCCGCTGCAAGGTTTTTCGTTCTATCAGCATAGTTGACTGCATAATAAAAAATGATCAGACCGATCGCGAGTGTCTGGCCGATATCGATCAACTGTTCTACTTTGCCCAGATCGATTTCATGCTCACCATAAAGCAGCGTATCAACTCGCCGCGATTCGATACAGACATCCTTGTTTCCGCGACGGGGATCCAATCGTTCTGTATCCGGCCGTCGTGCTGATATATCTACGATAGGAGGAATGTCATTCGGCAGTTCCTTTACCCTGACACGGTCTACAAGAGCATGCGCCTGGAGGGTGACATCCTCAGGTTTGTACGCATCCATCATGATGACCGTATCGCTTACCTCGAAATAATCCCCGGAACCGCCCATGACGATGATGGAGGACACGCCAAGATCGCGATATAGCTCCCGAACGCGATGCAGAAACGGGGTGATCGGTTCCTTGTCCCTGACAACAAGCTTTTGCATCCGGGCATCGCGTATCATGAAATTGGTTGCCGATGTATCTTCGTCGATCAGCAGCAACGATGCATCGTCTTGCAACGCTTCGATGATGTTCGCAGCTTGTGATGTGCTTCCGCTTGCGTTCTCCGTGGAAAAACTTGTGGTATCCCTGCCGAAGGGAAGCCGATCGATGAACGCACTGATATCGATATTCGAAACTGCCCGGTTGTCTTCAGCACGGATCTTGACGGCGCTGGGGTCCGTGGCAACCAGTTCCCTGCCATCGCCGGGAATATGGTTATAGACACCTCTTTCCAAAGCATGAAGGAGTGTTGATTTGCCATGGAAGCCTCCCCC
>Ga0210099_1000482_pt1 | contig 13159 bp, 13 predicted proteins | sample Joice_ThreeSqA_D_4_FD_184872 | JGI IMG/M metagenome (GOLD analysis project Ga0210099, IMG submission 184872) | Wetland microbial communities from San Francisco Bay, California, USA, that impact long-term carbon sequestration - Joice_ThreeSqA_D2... | ecosystem: Environmental > Aquatic > Marine >...
GCTTTTAATCCAGATTTGCCATTACTTGAAAAGGTAAAATTCATTTCTATTTTCTTCTCAAACCTGGATGAATTTTATATGATTCGTGTCTCTGGTTTGAAAGAACAGATTGCCGCAAATATTCTTGAACCAACAATTGATGGTTTAACACCAGTGGAGCAGGTTCAGAAAATTGAAAAAACTTTACTGCCAATGCTTAAGCAATTTGACAATTACTGGAATAACGAAATTGTTCCTGCACTCAAACAGAACAATATTCACTTATTAAAATTTGAAGACTTCACAGTCGAAGAGCAAGAAAGATTAAAAGAATATTTTAAAAAAGAAATTTATCCTATTCTCACTCCGCTTGCATTCGATCCGGGGAGACCGTTTCCTTACATTTCCAATCTCAGCCTGAATCTCGCAGTAATTATCCGGGGTCCCAAAGGTGAAACACATTTCGCAAGAGTTAAAGTGCCAAGCACTCATCCGAGGTTACTTCCGGTTGATGACATTATCAATCCTTCAAGAAAGCCAAATATCAACGGAGGATTTGAAGCTAAGTTTATCTGGTTTGGTGATCTTATTAAAGCAAACGCTGACTTGCTCTTCCCGGGTATGGAAGTAATGGAAGCTTACCGCTTTCGCGTGACACGAGATACTGATATTGAACTTCAGGAAGATGAAGCCGATGATCTTTTAAGTGTAATTGAAGAAAATATTAGGCAAAGAAGATTTGGAAGCGTCGTAAGATTAGAAGTCGCAAGTAAAATGCCTGATTTTATGCTCGACACTTTAGTTGAAAATCTTCAAATAAAAAAAGAAGATGTTCATGTACTCCATGGTCCCCTAGGACTTAGCGATGTTATGTCTTTGTACGATTTACCTTTGCACCAGCTAAAATCAAAACCCTATTATCCGGTAATACCAAAAGTATTTGAAGAGGAAGATGATTCCTTTAGTGTGATAAAACAAAAAGATATTTTGCTTCACCATCCTTATCATGCTTTTGCACCTGTTACTGATTTTATAAAGCAAGCTGCACAAGATCCAGATGTCCTTGCAATAAAACAAACATTATATAGAGTTGGTTCAACATCTCCAATAACAGAATATCTTATCGAAGCAGCTGAAAGAGGAAAACAGGTTGCAGTACTTGTGGAATTAAAAGCCAGGTTTGATGAAGAGAACAATATCTTTTGGGCGAGAGAGCTTGAAAAGGTTGGGGTTCATGTTGTGTATGGCTTGGTTGGATTAAAAACTCATGCAAAAATGACTCTTGTTGTAAGACGGGAAAGTGATGGAGTTAACAGGTATGTGCATATGTCAACAGGAAATTATAATGTAACAACTTCCAAGCTTTATACAGATATCGGATTTTTTACAAACGACCAGGACATCTGTTCCGACGTGTCCGACGTTTTCAATTACTTAACTGGTTATTCAAAACAAACTGAGTTTAAGAAACTCATTGTAGCTCCGATTAATATGAGAGAAAAATTTCTCGATCTAATATTAAGAGAAGTTAACAATGTACAATCTGGCGGAACAGGAAGAATAATTCTTAAGCTGAATTCTCTTGTTGATCCGGCACTTATTGCAGCACTTTATGAAGCTTCAAATGTTGGAGTAAAAGTTGATCTTATAATAAGAGGCATCTGCTGTTTAATTCCTAAAGTTCCGGGTTTAAGTGAAAACATAAGAGTTACCAGCATTGTAGGCAGATACCTTGAACACAGCAGAGTTCTTTACTTCCAGAATAATGGGAAAGAAGAAATTTATTTAAGCAGCGCAGATTTTATGCAGAGAAACTTAGATAGAAGAGTAGAGATTGCCTGGCCCGTTGAAGATCCGAAAATAAAAAGTGAAATAATAAAAAGCCTGCTCAGCGTATCAATGAGAGATAATATTAAAGGGAGTGAACTCCAGCCGGATATGAATTATATAAGATGTCACGCAAATGGAAAAGAGAAAAAAATAAACTCGCAGGAATGGCTTATGGATTATGCAGTGAGATCTTCTGCAGGATATTCAAAAACAAAACCCTCAGCTATACGATAATGGGTAAAAAGTAAACCACATAGAAACATAGTTTACATAGAAAACTATTATGTTCTATGCACCTATGTGGTTAAAAAATGTTATTACTACTCACTCTGTCAATTCAATTTTAGTTATAATTTTACTAATTTCATCAGGACTGATTAATTTAAAAAAAGGCAAATGATGGCTGATTTAACAAAGAATGGAATTCTAAATTCAATAAAAAAAGTTGACGATAAACGAATTGATAAAAATCATCTTATTCTAAATTCTATTAAGAACTTTGAAGTAAAAGAAAATATTCTCCATCTTGATTTATCCCTTTCTATTCCTCAAACTGAGGTTAAGGAAGAATTGAAATCAAAAATTATAAAAGCAATAAAAGAAGATTTTTCTGATCTTAGTTCAGTAAAATTAAATATTCTTGCTAAGATTACTCCTCATACAGATAAAAGAAAAGATGCACTTCTTCCCGGAGTTAAAAATACAATTGCAGTTGCAAGCGGAAAAGGTGGAGTAGGTAAAAGCACTGTCGCAGTTAATCTTGCAGTTGCTCTTGCAAAAGATGGTGCAAATGTCGGATTGATTGATGCAGATATTTACGGACCAAGTATACCTCTTATGCTTGGAGTAAAAGACAGACCACAGGTATATCAGAAAGATGGAAAAGTTATAATGCAGCCGCTGGAAAACTACGGAATCAAAATGATCTCCATCGGTTTTCTTGTTGATGACGAAGCTCCTGTAATCTGGCGCGGACCAATGGCAAGTGGTGCAGTAAAACAATTTATGTCCGATGTAAACTGGGATGATCTGGATTATCTTGTGTTCGATATGCCGCCAGGAACGGGCGATATCCAATTAACTCTTGTTCAAACTATTCCTCTGACCGGAGCTGTAATTGTAACTACTCCTCAGGAAGTATCTTTAATTGATGCACGAAAAGCTTTGAAAATGTTTAATCGTGTTAACGTACCTGTTGCTGGAGTCGTTGAGAATATGAGCTACTTTATTGCACCTGATTCCGGTAAAAAATATGATATCTTTGGATTTGGAGGAGGAGAAAAATTGTCAAAGGAATTACAAGTTCCTTTTCTTGGAGAAATTCCCATCGATCCAAGAATAAGAATTGGCGGAGATAAAGGAATCCCTATTGTTTTTGATTTACCAGATACCGAATATTCCGAAATAATTACAGGGATTTCCCGAAAGCTTGCGGAACAAATAAATCTTATTAATCTGAACGCTTCCTCCAAAGTTGAAATTTTACTTGATGACGAAGAACAATGAGAGAAAAAATAGAAAAATCACTTGAAGCAGTAAGACCATATCTACAGGCTGACAGTGGCGATGTTGAACTTGTCGAAGTAACCGAAGAAGGAATTGTAAAAGTGAAACTAACCGGTGCATGTGGACTCTGCCCTCTATCCGTCCTCACATTGAGAGCCGGAATTGAAAGAACTTTGCTTCGTGAAGTTCCCGGCATCAGAAGAGTTGAAGCTGTAGCACAATAAAATTATATGACTGAAATAACATCAAGAAAACTTAGTAAAATATTTTTGTGGACATTGGGAATGCTATTGCTCCTACTATTGGTTTACCTTTTGTCCGATATTATCATAATTTTTATTATATCAGTTCTATTGATGTTTATATTCCATCCCCTTGTAACAACGCTGGAACAGGAAGGATTTAACAGGCTCGCTTCAACGCTTTTTATTTTTATAGGAGTTGGTTTATTCGGATATCTTGGGTTATCTTTTTTCATTCCAAGATTTACATTCCAGATGAATCAATTGATAGCCAGTCTTCATGTTTACTCGCTTCATGATCAATTATTTAAAATTGAAAAAGAGATATATTCCTTTCTACCGTTTTTCCCATTGGGTGAATTATCAAAAAGAGTGGAAGATTTCATATCGAACCAGATTATAAACTCATTTGATTCCATAACGGTTCTTCTATCGAGCCTTGTTTCCGTTATTGCAATACTTGTTATCGTACCCTTCATAACTTTCTTTTTATTGAAAGACAGCAGACGCATTCTACAGGGAATTCTTCATGTTATGCCAAATAATTATTTCGAAATTTCATATTACATACTGAAAAAAATTAGTGTGCAGATTGGAAGATTTGTAAGAGCATGGATATTTGATGCAGCTTTTGTTGGAACTACCTGCGGCCTTGGCTTCTACGTAATAGGAATTGAAAATGCTTTAGCTTTAGGTTTAATTGCCGGAGTTGGTCATCTCGTTCCCTACCTGGGCCCCATTCTAGGAGGTTTACCCGCAATAATAATTTCAATTATACAATTCGGGGATTTGTCACAGGTTCCGTATATAATTCTATTGATGGCTCTTGTTTATACTTTAGACAATGGTTTTGTACAGCCTTTTGTTTTTTCAAAAAGTGTTGATATGCATCCCATCGTTATCATACTACTTATAATTACAGGTAGCCAGCTATTCGGAATTTTGGGAATGCTTCTTGCAGTACCGACTGCAGCCGTAATCAGAACGCTTACAAAAGAAGTATACTTTGCCCTTAAAAATTATAAGATTGCAAGAATTTAGTTTTTTCTTTTAGGTAGAAGATTTAGATAAGAAAGAGCGGATATAAAATCCGCTCTTTTCATTTTATAGAATTATAACGATGAAAGCATTGCTTTAGCTTTTGTTCTGGCAAATGACTGGTTCAGGTTATTTAATGAGTTGAAGTTAATTGCTATTTCGCATTGTGATTTTGCATTTTCCTTATCATTCATTCCTTTATATGCTTTTGCAAGCCTGTAATAAGTATAAGGATTTTGCATATTAGATTGCTTGAATTCCTGTTCAGCTTTATCATAATTTTTCTCTTTTAGCGCAATAGAACCTTCAAGTTCATGGTAAAGCCATTTCTGGAAAGTATTTTTGGCAGCTTCAGCTTTTTCTCCAAATTCTTTAGATTTTGCTTTTGCAGTCGCAAGATCATTTTTCATCAAAGCAACGCGTGATTCATTATAAAGAGCAAATCTTCTTGTATTTTCTTTCACTTGTTCAGATAGATTAGATTCTTCAATTGCATTGAGTGATTTGTTATAATTAGATAAAGCTTCGTCATACTTTCCAGCCTCAAAAAGTATATTACCTATTGTATTCAGATCTGCAGACATTGCAGCGGGATCGTTGATTTGTTTGCCAATCTCGTATTCATCTTCCAATTGTTTTACTGCCATATCATTATTCCCTTCATCGGCATAAGAGACTGCCATGGAAAATAGTGCAAGACGTTTTTCTCCCTCGTTCCTTGCCATATCATATAATTTCTGCAGTTCATTTCTTGCTTCATCATACTTGTCGAGATAATTATAATTATTTGAAATCCCTACGTGAGAAGCAACAAAGTTAGGATCGATGGATAAGGCCTTTTTATACTGTACAATTGATTCTTCATATTTGCCGGCTTTCATTAATAATTCACCATAAGAATCATAAGGATTGGGATCATCAGGAATCAATTCTGTATACTTTTTGAAAGCTTTTTCTGCCTCATCATATTTCCCCAAGCTCTTTAGAGAATATCCCAGCATATTGTATGGTGAGGAATAATCCGGGGCAACTTCATTTGCTTTTTTTAACTGTACAACTGCATCATCATATTGCTGTAGACCGAAATAGTATGTGCCGAGTAAAGTGTGTGCCCTTTCATCATTCGGATAAAGCTCAACAAGCTTGGTTAAGTATTCTTTTTGTTTTGCCGGATTACCATAAGCCCCTGCCTGGGCAGCAAGTATAACCAGTTTCTCTCCTTCAGATACTTTGTCTGAATGAGCAACAGCATTGTCTATTTGCTCAAAGAATTTTTTAGCTGTTGGACTCGATAGTGCGCTATAATAATATGCTAATGCAAAATCTTCATCCTTCGCAACAGCATTATCAAAATATTGAATAGAATTCTGAGCTCTTAATTTATCAAACAATTCTCTCCCCTTAAAAAATTCTTCCTTGGCTTCTGCCGAAGTAGTAGTTACAGGAATTTTATCGACGGCATCACTTCGTGAACATGCCGGAACTACCAGCAGTAAAAAAAGCAGAGAAAACAGATTTGTTAAAAAAGAACGGTTCATGAAACCTCCTTTATTGTTAAAATAATGTTTTAAGAAATCAGTGATAGAACTTCATCTCTTAGAAAGATTTACTTTTTACCCGCAAGGATGGAAAAACTTAATTAGTAAAGAATGAAAAGGCAATGAAGATAAAAAGTATACGGCAAAAATTGTGATGAGCGGTAAAATAGCTGCTGTCAACTGAGAGAATTATAGCGACTACTTTCTCTTTAAGGATTTATCAAGAAAATTAACTACATATTTAAATGCTTGTTCAAACCATGGATGAAATAACCAAAAAGGATGGGGAGTTTCCGGAATGGTATGAACTTCATAATATATATTATATTTTTTTAATATCTCTATCATCTTCTCACGCCCTGCATGAAATCGCGGGAGTGAACTGTTAATGAAAGCAATAGGAGGAGTATCTTTACCAGTATATGTAAGTGAAGATGCTTCTACCCAAATTTCGGGATTTTCTTTGTATGAATAGCCCAACCATTTTTTGCCTGCCGAAGGTTTAAGTGGATCACTATCTTTTCCGCTTTCATTTGGATCTGTAAAATCAAGAACGCCATCAATATCGATAATTGCCTGAACAGAATTTGAACGATTTGAATTAACAACTTTATCTTCAAATTTATTAAGTCCACTAGTTGCACCGACTAAAGCAGCAAGATGTCCTCCGGCCGAACAACCAAGCACGGCAATTTTATTCGTGTCCGTCTTATATTTTTCAGAATTAGCTCTAAGCCATTTTATTGCATCTTTAATGTCATAAATAGCAGCAGGATATTTTGCTTCAGGAGAAAGTCTGTATTCTAGAGATGCTGTAACATAACCTTCCGCTGCAAGTTTTTCTGCCATTGGAATTAAAAGAGATTTGTCGCCTGAACTCCAGCCCCCACCATGAATTAATAAAACAGCAGGATATTTTTTTTTGTCTTTAGGATGAAAAATGTCGAGATGTAGTTTTCGATTCTTTAATAATTTATAAACAACATCCTTTTCCGCAATAACATTTTCCGGAAGTTCCGGTTTTACAATTTTAATAAAAGGATAATCTTTAACTGCTTTATTAAAGGCACTGAAAACTGTAAATGAAGTATCCTTCTGAACAAAATCATCTTGTGCATTGATCAATTGCGGTCCAAAACAAAAAATTATCAAAAATATTTTGAATGCAAAGATTTTCATCGTTTTAGTTTTAAAATAGTTTAACAACAAGATAAAAAAATCCTGAGATTATTTGTATTTTTTAATTTGGAATTTTTTATGACTAAAAACTACATTGAGGAAATAATGATTTTCGAACACTTCGCATTAAATGTTTCAAACCCGGTTGATATGGCTGACTGGTATGTAAAAAATCTAGAAATGAAAATTGTACGGTCATATGATAAAGCACCTTTCGGACGTTTCCTTGCTGATAAAACAGGACGAGTTGTTCTTGAGCTTTATTCAAATAGTTCTGTAAAAATACCTGAATATAAAAATGCTCACTCTCTTGAATTTCATTTTGCATTTATGGTAGAAGATGCAGCTTACCTTAAAGACAAATTATTAAAAGCAGGAGCTACTCTTGAAGAGGAATTAAAACCTGAGGATGGTTCACATCTCGTTATGTTACGGGATCCTTTCGGCGTGCCGCTTCAGCTTTGTAAAAGGGGAACACCTATGATGAAACTTTAAACAAAATTTATTGTTTTACATTTTCTTCGGGAGCCCACTTTTTTTGCCATTCCGGGTAATGGTCAAGTACAGTTTGAGGTGAATAAACATACCACGCATATCCTGTTCTTCTTTCTCTTTCAACATCGGATAACTTATAAACTATTTTCTTATCACGACGGCAAAACATTGACCTGTGGGTACCGAGTTCATAAAATCTTGTCCATATAATTGGTGCTGTTGGATCTTCAACAACAATAACATCTGAGCTAGTTGAATGATATTGATAATCCGCTTTTGGAGCTTTTATCCTTTTAGTTCTTATTCCAAGAATTTTTGATTCTTCAAACCACTTTACAGCACACTGGATGGAATTAATAATTTCATCACTTGGATTATCAATCGACATTAGCACTTTTACAATGTCTGCACTTTCCTCGTTACAAATTGCAGCAGGTTCAAATGTGCGTGCATTCTGAGGATGAAAATCTATATTATCATGCTGCTGACACCAGGCTGTTAATACTCCATTTTCTTTAATCTGAGTTTTAAGAATACAATCAATACCCTTTTGAAATGCTTTGTTAACTCTTTCATAAAGATCGTTCTCAACAAAAGAATATTCCGGTGATTTTTTTACAATGCGAAGCAATACCTCCATTGTTCCGACCATTGCATCATCATTATAAGTGATATACTTTCTATAGCCGCTTGTGTCAGGGTGAAATTGCGGCCAACCGCCATTATCATATTGTGCTCTAAGAGTGAATTCAATTCCTTTAATACATGCTTCTTTATATTTCTCAATATTAGTCTCTGTAAAAACTTTCGCAAGATATTGAATCTGTGAATGTGTGGCTCCATTATCAAAAGTGGTGTTGGTTTCATCTTTTGCTTTCAGAACCGCTGCTTTTTGTTCCTCAGTTAAGATCGCCGTCATATCATAATTTTTTGCCCAGCCTCCATTGTTTTTCTGAAAAAGTACAATGTTATCTGCTATCTTTCCTATTTCAGATGAATTACATCTCTTCTGGTCCGGAAGTGGATAGATTATTTTATCTTCGTCATTAATGTCATACCAATGATGAGCACTATCATAAAAACCATCTACACTAATTGCTTTAGAATTATGCTGAGAGCAGCCAAAACCTGTAATTGCGAAAACTAAAGCAAGTACTTTTGTTATTAAATTCAGTTTATACATGATTATTTAGTATCGTATTTTTTAATAACAAGATATTTTAATTCGGTATCACCCATATTTTTAATTCCATGTTCAGAGTTAGGCGGACAATAAAAACTTGTTAAAGGTCCCGCAACTTTTCTTTCTCCGTTCAGATAAAATTCAGCGGTGCCTTCAAGAACAAAAAAGAATTCATCTTCGTTATGACTATGAGGTGCATGTGTTGCCTTATGAGGAGCAACTACACTCATTTTCAAAGTTCTTCCATCTGAGAAATTTTTATCAGCAAACCAGTATTGGTACCCAACTTTAGTATCAACTGCTCCGGCCCGGTTAAACTCATTTACACAATTCTCTATGGTAAATTTCTTTTCTGAAGTGCTATCTTCCGATTGGGCTTTTATATCAGTAAAAAGTAAAGTTGATAAGAAAAGAGAAAGTAATAAAATCTTTATCATAATTTACTCCACAATTAAACTTCGATAAAAATTTAATGTTGAAACAAAAATAAATATACACAAATACCAACAATTTTATAAAGCTGGGTGGGAATTCGTTCTAGGATTTTATCAAAAAATGAAATTGTAAGTTCCGGTTATATCCTTTACAAACGGGCAAATTTTTTTTGAATCAAACAACTTCCAGAGATACAATAGTTAAATCATCACTGGGCGGATTGCCCGCAATAAATGTTTTTACGTCCTGATATAGTGTTTCATAACTAGCATTGTTTTTTTTAAGACTTACAAGAAGTCTTTCATCATCAAACATTTCATTTTGAGAGTTCATTGCTTCAGAAACACCATCTGAGTAAAGAAACAATTTATTCCCTTTTTCCATAGTAAGGTTATATTCCGGATAAGGAAATTCCTTTATACCAAGTGGCAGCCCGGATTTTGTTTTTAAAAATTTAGCCTCACAATTTGAATATAAAACAGGATGAGGATGACCCGCATTTGCAATAGTTACTTCCCTAGTAGCAGGATCAACTACTGCATAAACCATTGTAATAAATCTTGATGAGGGAATATCAGGAGTTAATAATTCATTTACTTTTTGCAGCAGCTTTGCAGGTGATTCTTCCTGCATTGCAATCATTCTTATTATCATTCTTGCTGAAGACATAAGTAAAGCAGCACTCAGACCTTTGCCCGATACATCAGCTAGCACTACTCCAATTTTACCCGAAGGCAGCTGGATGTAATCAAACCAATCACCGCCAACTTCTTTGGAAGGTTCACACATCCCCGTAATGTTAAAGTTTTCGATCTTAGGAGAATTTTTAGGAAACAGCTTTTGTTGAATTTCCCGAGCTTCTTTCAGATCTCTGAGTATTGTCTCCTTTTCCCTCTTTTCCCTTTCATAGAGTTTCGCATTCTGAATTGCAACAGAAACATGAGCTGCAAGTGCCTTTAACACATTTATTTTATGCCTGGAAAAACCATTTACATTATTATGCTGTGCATTAAAAATCCCGATAATTTTACCTTTGGAAATTAAAGGTATATCAATATGTGATCTACTGGTAAAATCGCAATGAATCTCATCAGGGAATTCGTATATATCCGGGTAGTAAATTGATTTCTGTTTATGGAAGGCTCTCCATACAACTCCTACATTTTCCTTAAAACGTGCCCCTACCTGGTGAACTTTATCTTCCCAACCTGTAACCGCAACCAGTTCAAACTCATTAGCCTTTTCATCGTAAAGGAGGACACCGCATTTTTCAAATCCTAAGGTTTTGGATGCATCTTTTATAATTTGATTCAATAATTCTTTTAAATCCAGTATTGAGTTTATTCTTCTAACGACCCTTTGAACGAGCATGAAATCTTTTTGGTAGAAAAGATCGTCGTTACTCAAAACACTTTCCTCAATTGTTTTTCGGTTTGTCTTTATTTTAGAGTTTGTCTGTAACATTTAAACATGGTTATTTAGTTTTTATAATATCTTTTTTCAAAAGCACTTGATGTTGCCTTTCCATATTAGTTGCTTTTTAGGAACAAACCAAATAGTTCTTTACTCCCTGATTAATGGAATAAAAGTGGTTTCCTAAAACCTAAATCGCTGAAAAGATTAAAATTTACCTTAAACAATTATTAATGACGCTGAAAAAATACAAAAAGTCAAGTACCTGATTGTTTTTTATTTGATGAATGGCAATTATTTCTGATAGAAGAAAATTGGAACGAGATATGGTTTATATATTGCTCTGAATGAGGTTTAAAGCTTTCCTTAGGTTTACCTTTCGAAGTTATTAAGTATTACGGTCCTCTTTGTTTAATAATTTATAAAGAATTACAAATGCCCGGGATTTGAAGGCCATTCCCAGACAAGAGTTTCATCAGTTTTATTATTCAGAAAATCTGAGAATTCATTTTCTGTAAATTCAATTTTATTCCCGTAATAATCATATACTTCACAATACATACAGGAACTTATCGGTATCATAATATGATATACATAATTGCTGTTCCAGGTATACCTGTAAACTTTGGCTCGATGGTAGAATTGATTTACAGATATACTGTCAATTTTTTCTTTGAGCCATTCAGGTGTGTCTCTTTCATAATTGTAAGGTTGAGTTATATCTCCTTTATTACAACTGATAAATGCCAGGAAAAGAAACAAAGAAATAAATATTACCTTTAACATTGTTGCCCCTGCTTTCCAAAATATTTATTATTATTATAAATTTTCACTTCCCGATTTTTCTTCTTCCATTTTTTTATTTGCTTTCATTTCAACGATTTCTTCAACGGCTTCTCTTTTATCCTTATTTAAGAATTCGTAAGTCGATGCAAACATAGTTGTAGTTAAACTTCCTCCGTATTTTCTTATTCTTAAAGCGATCTTAATAAAAATAAAAATGACGAAAAGAATTAAAATTATTACGAAAGAAATGTTTGATAAATCATTATTCATTTTAATTCTTTTACTAAAACAAACAAATAGCTATGAATTATTTGGGGTCTTATCTTAATAACAAACCATATTCTATTAAAGTATCATATATCCTTTTATCATTTCTTAAATCAGGGTTTGTACTATCCCATGATTTTTCTATTGTTAAAACCCTAGATAACTCAGTAAATGTAGTATTAATATGAGGAAAAGTTGGAGCAATCGAAGAAAATGCAAACCAGAAAGATCCGAGATAAATTCTTTCCTGATCAACTGTTACAACAAATGGAATTCCAAAAACTGTAATATTGTTCTCGCAAATGTTCCGAATTATTTTAGCTTTGTTGGAATCGATACCAAAAGAATGCTCTTCCCAATTGTAATGTATTAAATCCTTATAAGTAAGAAATGGTTTTTCAGCAAGACTTAAATCATTAATATCTATATTAGAGGCTTGACTTGCAGTAATAGTAGAATTTTTTAGCAAATAAAAATTAAGTCCGTTTCCGAGATAAGCCTCAGTAATATTGTTATCCGAACAAGAACAACAGATAAAAGAAAAAAATATTATGGAACCCCAAAATTTCTTTTTCATATCAACCTCCGTCAATATTATTAATAATAAAAGGGAAGCTATAGTTTATGAATTGTGATGGATACTTTATGTAGTGAACTGAAGACATTCGCCCCTGCCTCATCAATTTTATTTCATAGCAAACTTATTATTTTGCTTTTCAATAAGCAAAGGTAAAAAGAGGGTTCAATTGATAAAGAGCAAATATGAACAAATGTAAAGTTAAGAATTAACTTCTTTGATAAGTCTTGTTATTACTTCAAGAGATGTAATTCCATCTGCTTCGGCATTAAAGTTTGTTATAATTCTATGGCGCAAAACAGGAATCATAACTGATTTAACATCATCAATGTTTGGAGTATATCTTCCCTGCATAACCGCTCTTGTTTTTGCACCTAGAATTAGATATTGTGATGCTCTCGGTCCGGCACCCCACGTTATCCAGTCTTTTATAAATTGCGGAGAGTTTGCATTGGAAGGACGTGTTTTATTTGCAATGTTAACAGCAAATTCAATTACATTATCAGCAACCGGAACTTTTCTTACAAGCTTTTGAAAATTTATTATCTCTTCAGCATTAAGAACTTTTTTTAATTCCGCTTTATACTGGCTTGTAGTGGTCTGAACTACTTTTACTTCTTCTTCAAAAGAAGGATAATCCAGCCACAGGTTGAACATAAACCTGTCCAATTGTGCTTCCGGCAGAGGATAT
>Ga0210099_1000484_pt1 | contig 13126 bp, 7 predicted proteins | sample Joice_ThreeSqA_D_4_FD_184872 | JGI IMG/M metagenome (GOLD analysis project Ga0210099, IMG submission 184872) | Wetland microbial communities from San Francisco Bay, California, USA, that impact long-term carbon sequestration - Joice_ThreeSqA_D2... | ecosystem: Environmental > Aquatic > Marine >...
TATAAATCTTTCACGAATAAAAGAAGTTAAAGTAGTATCAAGAACAAACTCGATGAGATATAAAGGAAGTGAGAAAGATATAAGAACAATCGGAAGAGAATTAGGAGCGCGATACATTCTGGAAGGGAGCGTAAGAAAATTCAGAGATGACCTGAGGATTTCGACACAATTAGTGGATGTTGCCAAAGGTTTACAGCTCTGGGGTGAGTCTTATAAAGGAAAACTTTCGGATATATTTGATATCCAGGAAAGTGTTTCCAAAGAAATTGCCGAAGCTTTACGTTTAAAACTTTCTCCATCTGAAAAAATTGTCCTTGAAAAGAGACCTACATTGAATGGAGAAGCATTTGATGTGTATCTGCGGGCGAGGGATTTCTTATACCGAATGACTAAAAATAACATTCATTTTGCTATTCAACTATTTAATAAAGCAATTGAATCCGATAAACGATATGCTTCTGCATATGCAGGACTCAGTGAAGCTTATGCTTATTTATATGCTTTTTTTGAACGAACTGAAGACTTACTGGAGAAAGCTATTGAATCCGGTCTTAGAGCATTGATGTATGATCCCTCTCTTTCAGAAGCTTATTCTGCTCTTGCAATGGCTTATTATAATAAAAAATTGTACGATGATGCTCTTGATGCTGGAAGGAAAGCAATTGAACTTAATCCTGAAAGTTTTACAGCATATTGGATCCTAGGTCGAATATACCACAGTACAGATAATGATATTGATGCAATTAAACTTTTCGAGAAAGTTATTGAGATAAATCCTGATTTTTATGCTGCATATAAAGATCTATCCTCTAGTTATGAACGTACCGGGAATATTGATCAACATAACAAAGTGCTTCAAAAGTCAATGGAGGTTTACCCCAGGTATTTATCCCAGCATCCGGATGATGCAAGAGCTTTGGTTTTTTACGCCGCCGACTTGGCTCAGTTGGGAAAAATCGAAGAAGCAAGAGAAGCAGGTAAGAAAGCTTTTGAATTAAGTCCAAATGATGCATTAATGTTATATAATCTTGCTTGCGTATTTTCACGTTTAAGAGAAAAAGAATCAGGAGTGGATTACCTTAAAAAAGCGATAAATGCTGGTTACCAGAATTATGAATGGATTAAACGTGATGCTGATTTTGAAAATATCAGGAATGAACAGGGGTATATAGAGTTAATGAAAGGGAAATAAAAAATAATAGTTAAAACGAATAAGAAATCTTGAAAACAGAGAGGACAAATTATGATAGGTGAGACAATTCTTCATTACAAAATTTTGGAGAAATTGGGAGAAGGAGGAATGGGCGTAGTTTACAAAGCCCACGATACAAAACTTAAACGCGATGTTGCAATTAAGTTCCTTCCAAACCGTGTATCATCTTCCAAAGAAGATAAAGAACGTTTTATGGTAGAGGCCCGTGCCGCTGCTGCATTAAACCATTCCAATATTGCTACTATTTATTCAATCGAAGAAAAAGATGATCAGACTTTTATTGTGATGGAACTTATTGACGGCGTAGAGTTGAAAGACAAAATAAACAACGGACTCATGAAAGTTGATGATGCAATTGATGTTATTATTCAAATTGCGGAAGGTTTGGGAAAAGCCCATGAAAAAGGAGTAATTCATCGCGATATAAAAAGCAGCAACATAATGATTACAAAAGATGGTAAAGTAAAAATTATGGATTTTGGCCTGGCAAAGCTGACGGATAATTCAGTAATAACAGTAAAAGGTACAACTCTTGGCACTGCTGCATATATGTCTCCAGAACAGGCCCAGGGCAAATCATCAACTTATCTTTCCGATATCTGGTCACTCGGCGTTGTTGCTTATGAAATATTAACCGGTGAATTACCATTTAGAGCAGAACATGCAGCCGCATGGACTTATGTTATTTTAAATGATGAACCAACTCTACCAAGTACGATTGATAAGAGAATTCCTCAGCAATTTGATTCTGTAATTTTGAAGATGCTGGAGAAAGAACCTGAACGAAGATACCAGAATGTTCAGGAATTAATAGAAAAGTTGAATGAATTGAAAGAAGAGCAGAAAGGTATTACAAAAGAAAAAAAGACAAAAGTTATCGCAGTTCTGCCTTTCGAAAATATAAGTCAGGATGAGGAGAGTAATTATTTTGGAGACGGCTTGGCTGAAGAATTAATAGTGAATCTTTCCAGGCTTAATGATGTAAAAGTTGTTTCACGCACAACAACAATGCAATATAAAAAAACAAAAAAAGATATTAAAACAATCGGCAAAGAACTCAATGCCAGGTATATAATGGAAGGAAGCGTCAGAAAATTCCAGGATAATCTTCGTATTTCTGCTCAGTTAATTGATGTCTTGAGTGATACACAACTCTGGGCTGAAACGTTCAAAGGTAAACTTGCCGATGTTTTTGATATACAGGAACAGGTTTCAAAACAAATTGTGGACGCATTAATGGTGAAGCTTACTCCGACTGAAAAAGTCGAGCTGACGAAGCGACCGACATTAAATGCAGAAGCATTTGATTATAACCTGCGTGCGAGAAACTTTCTTTATAAGCAGTCTAAAAATAATGTACAGTTTGCAATCCAGTTTTTTGAAAAAGCTGTAAAATTAGATTCCAGGTATGCAGAAGCTTATGCCGGAATGGCTGAAGCTTATGCTCTTAAATATGCTTATTTCGAAAGAAAAGATATATGGCTGGATAAAGCAATTGAATTAAGTTTAAAAGCGATTATGTATGATTCAACTTTGGCTGAAGCTTATGCAGCATTGGGACTTTCATATTTTTTTAAGGGGACATTCGATGAGGCACTAATAGCGGCTAAAAAAGCTATTGAATTGGATTCTAATAATTTTTTCGGCTACTGGATATTAGGCAGAATTTATTTTGCAACCGATAGAGATAATGAAGCGATTGAACCATTCAAAAAAGTAATTGAAATAAATCCTGATTTCTATACTGTTTACAGTGACTTAAGAATGATTTATGAGCGATTAGGAGACAAAGAAAATAACGACGAACTTGTGAGAACATCTCTTGAGTTCTACACGCAATACCTTGAAAAAAATCCCGACGATGGTCGTGCGAGAATATTCCATGCCCAGATGTTAATACTTGCTGATAAAATAGAGGAAGCAAAAAAGGAGACAACAATTGCACTTGAGCTAAGTCCTAATGATAATGTAATGCTCTATAATGCTGTTTGCGTATATTCAAGAATCAATGAGAAAAAATTAGCAGTTCAGACTCTAAGAAATATTACGGAATCCGGTTTTGAACATTACGATTGGATAAAAAGAGATCCCGATCTCGATAACATTCGTAATGAGCCAGAGTATATTGAGTTAATGAAGGACAAATAATTTATTAGTAATTATTGTTCCAAATCTTACAATAAACTAAATTCGAGGAAGAAGAGAAGATTATATACATTAAAATTCTAATAAAATATTAGAAGAACTTGCTTTAAGTAGGCGGCTGTGTTTTAGGAGAGCGCACCCCACTAAGTTCTTCCGAGCAGAATCTCATTTAAAATCGTAGAATGAAATTTCATTACTTATTGCAATATTATTTGTATAGAAACTTTTAGGATCTTTTGACAGATATTTTGAAAGGGAATATATGTTTGACTTAAAATCTAATGGAAATAATGAGATATACTTATCCGGCAGATTTGATGCCTCTCAGACGGATAAAGCCGATAGTAGTTTCGATTTAATTGATAATAACTGCATTATTGACCTTTCTGAACTGGAATATATATCCAGCGCCGGCTTAGGATCGCTGCTTAAAATTCATGTACGAATTAGTAAAGGTGGGTATAAAGTAACCCTTAAAAATGTAAATAAACACATAAAAGAGGTATTTAAATACTCTGGTTTAGACAAAGTTTTTGTTGTAGAAGAAAAAATTTAATAACCACACCAACTTTTTATATTCTCGATTGTAATTATGGATAGTGATGATAAAATTCTCGTAAAAGAGACCCTAAATGGTGACAAGAAAGCATTTGAAGAAATTGTTGAAAAATATTATAAAATCGTATATAGACTTGCTTACAGGATTATCAGAAATAATGATGATGCAGAAGAAATTACTCAAAGTGTTTTTGTTAAATCTTATGAAAATCTCGGTTCCTATAACCCCAAGTTCAAATTTTTCAGCTGGATATATAGAATTACAGTTAATGAATCTTTGAATTTTTCAAAAAGACAAAACTTTACAGAAGAACTAAATGATAAACATAGTACTAATGAAAAAAATCCGGATGTAATTTATGACCAGACTGAAAGAGGCGAAAAAATACAGGATGCTTTAATGGAACTGGATATGATTTACAGGATCCCGGTAGTTCTCAAACATTTTATGGATTATTCTTACAAAGAAATAAGTTATTTGATTGACATACCGGAAAAGACAGTAAAATCAAGGTTGTTTGAAGGGAGACATTTATTAAAGAATATTTTAATGAAAAAAGGTTTTAACGATGATAGACAAAAAATATATTGAACTAATGAATAAAGAAATTGACAAAGTCATTTCTGAAGATGAAAAAACAGCATTGCACAATTATCTATCTACCGATATAGAAGCAAAAGAATATTACAATGAACTACTTCTGACTAATGATTACCTTGATACATTACCTGATCCGGAACCATCTGAAAATCTTAAGAAATATATAATAAACTCAATAGATTTCAGCAGGTATTCTTCTTTAGAAAATCGAAAAAGCTTCTGGAACTTTTTGTATATACCAAAATTTAAATATGCATATATATTTGCGGCTGGTCTCATAGCAGGTATAATTCTCATCAGTATTTTTTCAAATAACCCCGACTTTCTGGATCCTGCTAAAAATATATCGGGCACAATGGGTGTAGATTCAAAAATAGTTAAAGAAATTCCATTAAATTTTTCAGATATATCTGGGAAAATCGAATTAATAAAAACAGGAAATAATTTTTCGGTTTATGCAAATTTTAACTCGGCTCAAAAATTTGATTTTGTTATTAAATATCCCAGCGATGTTGAGTTTCAAAGTATAAGTCCTGCGCCCGATAATAATATTGAATTTACAAAGGGTGAAAATTTGCTTAAGACAACAAATCTTGGATCTCAGCAGTACAGGCTCTTATTTTTGAAAAATAACACAAAAACTTCTACAATTCATATTCAGTTAGTAAAGTCTAAAAGTATTATATACGAAGATGAATTGCTTCTAAATTAGGGGAAAGCGGTGTTTTTTGTTAAATATATGACATTTGAAATTATTTGAAGATTTATAGAGTTCTTAACCAACTTTTTCTTTTTTGAAATGTATTTAAAGTAATGTTTTAAACAAAATAATAAATTTACCTTAGGAGGTATAAAATGTCGCAAAAGAATAAACAAGCAAATAGAAAAAAGAACGTATTGATAGGTGGGGCACTTATTGTGTTCGGCGTTGTTTTATATATAGTTGCTTTTTATCCATGGCCTATTTCCAGTAATTTATCAGGAACGATTGGTGGGGTTGAAAAGGTTCAGAAATATCAGAGCGAACAAATATCCTCAGGTGATGTTGTTTTGCAGAATACAGAAATTCAATCTTTACTGCAGAATGATAAAATTCAGCAGTTAATTAAAGACGATGAGTTTAAAAAAGCTATAAGTAATGATGCGTTTAGAGAATCACTTAAAGATAACGCATTTCGTACTTCATTAACCAGTCCGGCATTTCATACTGCTTTGAGTAATGATGCTTTTATGAAAATGATAGGTTATGATGCTTTCTTAAAATCAGCACCTGACAAGGCATTTAGAACAGCGATATCAAATGATGCTGCAAGAACTATGATTTGCGGAAATGCTTTCCGTACCGCAATCAGTGATAAAGCATTCAGAACTGCTCTCGCGACAGATGCGTTCAGAACTTTGGTTTTTGATAATGCCTTCAGAACAGCTATTGATAGTAAGGCATTCAGAACAGCCGTAACAAGTGATGCTTTCAGGACTATGTTAGTCTCAGATGCCTTTAAAAAAGCACTTGATGATAAAGCATTCAGAACTGCTTTGATGGCTGATGATTATAGAACAGCCTTAAGCCAGGATAATAGAACAGCAATTTTAAGTGATGCTTTCAGAACTTCTATGGATAACAAAGCATTCAGAACTATGGTAGTAAGTGATGCTTTTAGAACTATGGTAGCAAATGATGCATTCAGAAAAATGGTAGCCGGTGATGCATTCAGAACGATGGTAGTAAATGATGCATTCAGGACAATGGTAGCAAATGATGCATTCAGGACAATGGTAGCAAATGATGCTTTCAGAAAAATGGTAGCAACTGACGCATTTAGAAAAATGGTAGTAGATGATGCATTCAGAACATCTTTAATGAACGATGCATTTAGAGTATCTATCAGCAACGATGCGTTCAGAACAATGGTAGCAAGTGACGCATTTAGAACAATGGTAGCAAGTGATGCATTTAGAACTATGGTAGCAAGTGATGCATTCAGAACAATGGTAGCAAACGATGCATTTAGAACAATGGTAGCGAATGATGCTTTCAGAAAAGCTTTAACAAACGATGCGTTTAGGAATTCTTTAGTGACGGATTCATATAGAATACCGAAATAATTTTAGGAACTCGTTCTTCCTTTGAAAGGAGAAATCATTTATCTTAATATTGTTGATTTCTCCTTTTGTATTTTAAAACTGTTTTGAAGTATGATTAAAGTTTTCCACATTCTAAAGTCCTCTGGATATTATATTCATTTCATTTTTTTTTTAACCATCCTTTCTTTATTTCCTATTAAATCTTTTGCCCAATTATATACTGTTGACACTCATGACATGCGACTAATATACTATGGTATCGCAAACAAGTATCTTGTAAAATATGTCGCACAATGTTATGAAAATGCGATAGATTTTACATCAGGGCTTTACGATTATACCTCTACTGAAAAGACAACAGTTTTAATGCATGATCTAAATGATTTTGGAAATGCCGGAACAGGAACAGTTCCACAAAATCATATTGTCCTCGCAATAGCGCCCTTTAATTATGAATATGAAACTTCTCCTGCAAATGAAAGGATGAATACCACGTTCAATCATGAACTGGTTCATCTTGTTACTCTGGATCAGGCAACTTCATCAGATAGATTTTACCGGACAATTTTCGGAGGAAAAGTAAGTGAATCTTCAGATGATCCATTAACAATAATTTATTCATATATGACGGCTCCAAGAAGGAGTACTCCCCGCTGGTGGAAAGAGGGAATTGCAGTATTTCTTGAAACATGGATGGCCGGTGGAATCGGAAGGGCTTTGGGCGGTTATGATGAAATGGTTTTCAGAACTCTCGTCCTTGAGAAAAAAACTATATATGATTTATTAAGCTTTGAGTCAGAAGGGACCCAGACTGATTTCCAGGTTGGTGCGAATTCATATCTCTACGGAACAAGGTTTATGAATTACTTAGCGCTTAAGTATAGTCCTAAGGATTTGATTAAGTGGACTTCACGTCAGCAGGGTAGTAGCGCCTACTTTGCCTCTGACTTTGAGAATGTTTTTCATTTGTCTTTATCAGAAGCCTGGGGACAATGGATAAATTTCGAAAAGGAATTTCAGGAAAAAAACCTTGCTAAAATTCGTTTGAATCCTGTTACTGAATATCGTCCTTTAACCGAATTACCATTAGGAGCTTTATCCAGAACTTTTTATGATTCACTAAATCATAAACTCTACGCTGCGATTGATTTTCCTGGACAGGTTGCACAGATAGCCGAGATTGATACGAGAACAGGTGATGTTAAAAAGATTCAAGATGTAAAAGGTGCTGCTTTATATTATGTTACTTCTTTAGCGTTCGATTCCAACTCAAATACTTTATTTTATACAACCGACAATAATGATTTACGAAGTTTATATTCTCTTGATATAAAATCGGGAGATTCACAACTTTTATTAAAAGAAGAACGGATTGGTGATCTTGCTTTTAATTTTAAAGATAAATCTTTGTGGGGAATCAGACATTATAATGGTCAGTCAACTTTAGTGAGAATGCCATATCCATATACTGAATGGAATCAGGTTTATACCTGGCCGTACGGGCAGGATATGTACAATATTGATATTTCGCACGAAGGGAAATTAATTACAGGTGCACTTGCAGAAATTAATGGTCAGCAGTTATTAATAAAAATGAATATTGACAGCCTGATGGAAGGTAACTTTGCATACGACACTTTATTCAATTTTGAAAATACTATTCCAGCCAATTTTGTTTTTTCTAATGATGACAGATATCTATACGGGACGTCATATTATTCCGGTGTTTCTAACATTTACCGTTACGATTTCAATAAAAACGATATGGATATAATGAGTAATTCTGAAACAGGATTTTTTAGACCGATTCCTGTTAGCGAGGATTCGATTCTCACATTTAAATATACCAGCGAGGGTTTCTTACCAATTATGATTGCGAATAAACCTTTATCGAAAGTAAATGCGATAGATTATCTTGGTGAACAGGTAGTAGAAAAACATCCGGTCTTAAAGCAATGGATTGCCCCGCCGCCATCATCAATAAAAATTGATTCATTGATTACCGGGGAGGAAGATTATAATGTTTTCAAACAATTTGGACTAGTTTCATTTTATCCGGTTGTTCAGGGTTATAAAGATTATTTTTCATACGGGTTTCGGTTTAACTTATCCGATCCGATTGGATTTCAGAGTATAAATTTAACTGCGTCATATACTCCATACAATCATCTTTCTTCAAGTGAAAGATTACATCTGAATCTTAATTATTCTTATCTCAATTGGACTTTGAAATCGACTTTAAATGGTGCAGATTTCTATGATCTTTTCGGTCCGACCAAAACAAGCCGTAAAGGGTATTCATTCGGACTTAAATATCATGAAAACATTATTTATGAATCACCCTTAACAATGGGTTATTCTGTTTACACAAATTACTATGGTGACCTTGAGAGATTACCTTCTTATCAGAATATTTCATCTTCTTTCGATAAGTTATTTAATCTTGGGGCTTCTTTTAGTTACAAACATGAAGTAGCGTCTTTGGGAGCTGTTGATTATGAAAAGGGATTCAGCTGGCAAATAGGTCTGAATAATAACTTAGTAAAATCTAAAGTATATCCCCACATTCATAATGATTTTGATCTCGGTTTTGCATTACCCATCAACCATTCATCTGTGTGGTTGAGAAGTTCTATTGGTTATTCTTACGGTGACAGGCTTGAGCCTTTTGCTAATTTTTATTTCGGAGGATTTGGAAATAATTATGTTGATGACCAGGCAGAAAAAAGATACAGGGAGTATTACAGCTTTCCCGGTGTTGAGTTGAACAGTATAGGAGGTACAAATTATGGAAAGCTTCTATTTGAATGGAACCTTCCGCCTTTAAGGTTCGGTAATTTGGGTTTTACATCATTGTTTGCAAATTTTGCGCGGACTTCACTATTTTCAACTGCCATTGTAACAAATATTAATTCAAAAGAATATCGCAGATCTCTATTAGATTTTGGCGGACAGATAGATTTCAGATTTATAATGCTCTTTCACCTTAAACTGACTTTTTCAGTCGGGTATGCGGCAGCGATAGAAGAAAATCAAAAATTATCAGACGAATTAATGTTTTCTCTTAAAATTTTATAATTGTGAATGATCAGAATTGCAATAAGTATCCTACCTGTATTTTTATTTTTAGCGACTTTAATATATCTGGATAGCTTTAAGCTTGTAAAAATTTCTTTTGTCTTGAGAACTATTATAGCCGGGTGCGTAGCCGCAATAGCCAGTTATTTTATAAATATTTTTTTGTTAAATAACTTATGGGTAAGTCTCTCGACTTATACAATGTACATTTCTCCTGTAATAGAAGAGTTCCTTAAAGCATCTTTTATAATTTATCTTCTTGCAAGAAATAAAATAGGTTTTATGGTAGATGCTGCAATTTATGGTTTTGCAGTAGGTGCCGGTTTTGCATTCATAGAAAATATTTATTATTTGAGTTCTCTTAATCAAACAAATTTGATTATCTGGTTTATAAGGGGATTTGGGACTGCAGTCATGCATGGTGGTACTACTGCTTTATTTGCAATTGTAACAAAAAATATAACTGACAGGAAAAAAGAATTTAAGCTTTATCAAATAATACCAGGAGTTATATTTGCTTACTTATATCAATTATTGCCTGGTTTTTTGTTTGCTATGGGTATTCATTCATTCTTTAATCATTTTATTTTTTCTCCGGTCATATTAACAATTCTGCAATTAATTGCACTTCCTGCAATCATAGGTTATGTGTTCTATAGAAGTGAAATCTTATTGAAACAATGGATGGAAACGGGGATGGATAATGATGTGCAGTTATTAGAACAGATTAATGAAGGAAAATTTTCGGAGTCTCACGGAGGAACATATATTCTCTCGCTTCAGGATAAATTTTCCGGAACTGTTTTGGCAGATATGCTTTGTCTTATCAAAATTAAATTGGAACTTGCTATACAAGCTAAAGGAATGTTATTAATGAGGGAAGCCGGGGTTCCGGTAGTTCTAGATTCTGATGTGAAAGAAAAACTCAATGAGATGAAATATTTGGAAAAAAACATAGGTCCTACTGGTAAATTAGCTATCTCGCCAATACTTCATACTAGCACTAAAGACCTATGGCAAATTTATATGCTTGAGGAAGTTTGATTATAAATTTTAATAGTTATCCGAGCATTTTTCATAACTTTTTCTTAATATCCTTTACACTTTTAACTAAATTCTCTAGCCAAATTCTTTGTTATTTAAACCGTTTGGAATTCTATGCTTGTAAAATTAAAAGCTATTGGCTATACCAACCTGAAATTGTCTTACACTAATTTTTTAATAATCTTAAATAAATGGTTATGATCGGCTCAACAATTCTTCATTATAAGATATTACAGAAACTCGACGAAGCCCTACTTCGCTTAAGCTTCGTAGTACCAAGGGGCTTGTCAGTCGAATCATTTCCAAATGAAATCAGAGGTAACAAATGATAGGTGAAACTATACTCCATTATAAAATTCTGGAAAAATTAGGCGAAGGTGGTATGGGTGAAGTATACAAAGCACAGGATACAAAACTCGACCGCTTTGTTGCATTGAAATTTTTACCTTCTCAACTAACTGCATCTGAAGATGACAAAGCAAGATTTATACAGGAAGCAAAAGCCGCCTCAGCAATGAATCATCCGAATGTTTGTACAATCTATTCAATAGAAGAACATAATGGACAGTTGTTTATTGCAATGGAGTTTATTGAAGGGAAAACATTAAAAGATAAAAAAGATTCTCTGTCCGAAAAACAGAAATTGGAAATAAGTGTACAGGTTGCAGAAGGATTAGCAGCAGCTCACGAAAAAGGAATTGTTCACCGAGACATAAAACCTGAAAACATAATGATCCGCAAGGATGGCATTACGCAAATTATGGATTTTGGTCTTGCAAAATTGTGCACGGATAAAAATGCTTCCCGGCTTACAAAAGTCGGTACCACGATGGGAACACTTGGTTATATGTCACCTGAACAAATACAAGGACTCGACGTAGATCACAGAACAGATATTTTTTCTTTTGGAATAGTTCTCTACGAAATGTTTTCTGGTGAATCTCCATTTAAGGGAATGCACGAAACCGCAATAATGTACGAGATAGTCAATGTTGAAGCTCCCCCTCTTTCTACCATTAAAAATGATATCGATCCTGAGCTTGATAGAATAATTTTAGAATGTTTGGAAAAGGATAAAGATGAAAGATGTCAATCTGCCAAAGAACTTGCGAAGGATTTGAGAAAAGTAAAAAAATCTTCAGGCAACAGGAAAAGCCGGGTTTACAATGTTAATACTGATGCTTTCAAGAAACAAAATGTTGAGACTAAAATTTCAGGTCCATCTTCTTCGTTTTCAGTAGATGTAATGAATCGCCGATTTGATTTAACAAAATTATTTAAACTTAGTTATCTCCCCTGGTTGCTATCAGTAATATTATTAGTAATGGTCGTTTATTTTTGGTTGGGAAATAGTTCAGTACCAACAAATAACTTCATAAAGTTTGAACAGTTAACTGAACAATCAGGTGAAGAATTATATCCTGATATCTCCCCAGATGGGAATTATATAACTTACACAAAATCAGTTAATAGAATTCAGCATATTTTTCTGCAAAGAATCGGCGGAGGAAATACAATAGATTTAACAAAGGATTCGAAAGTTGACAATTATCAATCTGCATTTTCTCCCGATGGACAGTTAATCGTTTTTCGCTCGGATAGAGATGGTGGTGGTTTATTCTTAATGGGATCAACCGGCGAATCTGTGCGAAGACTGACGGACTTCGGTTATAATCCTGCCTGGTCGCCGGATGGCGAAAGGGTAATTTATGCAACAGAATTAATCGAAATTCCATATTCAAGGGTTTCAACAAGTGCCCTATGGATTACCGATTTGAAGACAGGCAAAAATCAAAAAATTTATGATGGTGATGCGGTACAACCAAGCTGGTCCCCTGGCCGTAAATGGATTGCATTTTGGGGACTTCCGAAGGGAACTGGCCAAAGGGCAATATGGACAATTTCTGCAACAGGTGGTAAACCAAATAAGATCACAGATGACGATTACATAAATTGGAGTCCGACATGGTCTGCCGACAGTAAATATCTTTATTTCTCAAGCAGCCGCGGTGGAAGTATGAATTTATGGAAAGTAAAGATAAATGAAAGTTCAGGGGAGACTGAAGGAGATTTTGAATCAATAACCACCCCGTCGATTTCCAGTTCTATGGCTAAGATTTCTCACGACGGCAAGAAATTGATTTATGTCTCGGAAGATAAGAGAGCAAATATTTATAAAATAAACTTTGATCCAAAAACTGAAAAAGCTATTGGCAATCCTGAACCCATAACAGAAGGTTCAAAACAATTTCTTTTTCTTGATATATCTCCGGATAACAAAAAAATTGCCGCAGCAAGTTTCGGGCAGCAGGAAGACTTATATACTATGAATATTGATGGATCCGGGTTATTAAAATTAACAAATGATATTTATAAAGACCGGGGTCCCAAATGGTCTCCTG
>Ga0210099_1000486_pt1 | contig 13080 bp, 11 predicted proteins | sample Joice_ThreeSqA_D_4_FD_184872 | JGI IMG/M metagenome (GOLD analysis project Ga0210099, IMG submission 184872) | Wetland microbial communities from San Francisco Bay, California, USA, that impact long-term carbon sequestration - Joice_ThreeSqA_D2... | ecosystem: Environmental > Aquatic > Marine >...
TGAAGTTGCCCCCGTTTCGACCGGACACCCCTGTTGCTGAATTTAAGTGATAGGAGTACGACTAGCCGTATGACTACCCCTAAGGATCGTCCTGGCATGGGTCCCATCGAGGTCATCACGTCTGTCCAGCGCCGCCGCCGGTGGTCGCCGGAAGAAAAGCGCTCTCTTTTGGAGGAGGCTGAACTGCCGGGGAACTCCCTCTCGGCGGTGGCCCGCAAGTACGGGGTCAACTCGAACCAACTCGTCCACTGGCGCAAACTGATGCGGGAGGGAGCTCTGGTGGCGGTCGGAGCAGACGAGCACGTCGTCCCCGCCTCGGAAGCGAAGCAGCACAAGGCCAGGATCCGGGAACTGGAACGCCTTCTGGGCAAAAAGACGATGGAGGCCGAGATCCTGCGGGAGGCCATCGAAATCGCCCGCGAAAAAAAACTGTTGTTGCGGGGGCCCTTGCAAAAGATAGGCGATTCCCGATGAAAGGAATTACGGACGCCTTGGGAAGAGCCTCATTCCAACGGGCCTCGATTCTTCGGATGCCGGGTGGGAAAACCCTACCCGGTTTTCGTTAAATAAGACGGGAAAATTTGCCGATAATCCCTAAATATGGACTCCTACCCGTTCATAGCTGCCAAGGCAAGTCTGCTCATTCTCGCCGCCGTCCTGATTGTCGAATACGCGATCAGGAGGAGGAAGTTAGGCAAGGAATTAATGCGGAACCGCCAGAAACAGCAACAGCTTGCGGCGTATTCTGAGGAACTGAAAAACCTCAAAAAGGAGTTTGCCCGAAAGAGTGAGATCGCCGAAAAACTTCCACTGATTACCAAGAAGATGACAGAGAAACTTCCCTCGGACGCATACCCAGCCATAACCGTTCGTTCCGTAAAGGAGTTCTTCCACGCCAAGAAAGTCGGATACTTCGCTCCGGCAAAAGGGTCCTCCGACTACACCCTCGTTGTCGGAGTAGGGTTCCCGCCCGATTGGCTGGGCAAGGTATGGATCCATCCCGGCGAGGGGCTCCTGGGCTTGGCGCTCCAGAAGAAGATGGTCATCTCGAGGATGGACCAGCATTCTTCTTCCGGCCGGAGACCTTTTTATCGGTCTCTCGAAGATATAGGAGTGGCACCCGACTTCGTCGCGCCCGTGTTCGGAATCTCCGGCACCGTCGGAGCGCTTGTAATCGCAGGTTGCCCCTTTCCACTCGACGAGGAGAGGGCCTACGTTTCCATGCTCGCGGATCAGTTCTCCACCATGCTCCAGAATGCCACGCTCTTCGATTTAAACCGGAGCGGCACGTGGGTGGATCACCTCACCGGCGTGGCAAACCGCCTCTATTTCCAGCAACGGTTCGAAAGCGAGATCCGGCGCACGGTGAACTATCGGCATGCCCTGGCGCTGTTCATGTTCGATATCGACGAATTCAAGAAGATCAACGACAGGCACGGCCATCATGCCGGCGACGTCGTCATCAAGAAAATGGCCGAAATCGTCAAGGAAAACACCCGCGGGTCCGACCTCGTAGCCCGATTCGGCGGCGATGAGTTCATAGTGCTGATTACGTCGACGACCGAGGAGCAGGCGGTCTCTTACGCGGAAAAATTGCGGGAGATGGTTTCCGCGGCCGATATAGCGATCCCGGGGACTGAAGTCCCCGTGCGGATCACCGTCAGCGGTGGTCTTGCGATGTTCCCCACTCACGGGCAGTCCACCGCCGAACTGTTCCGGGCAGCCGACGATGCCCTTTACGAATCAAAGCAGGAGGGAAGGAACCGGATCACGATTGCAGCGTCCGTCGGACTGGACAGCGGGATCGCAAAGGGTACGGATGCAGTTCGGGAAACTCCGGTAACGAAAGACATTTCTGTCGATACCGGATCGGATGTCGATGAATATCCCCTCGGGAAACCCAGCGGGGATCTTATTGCAGCACCTGCTCCCAGAAAGATTCAAGAGGGTTAACCTTCGTCCAATGAGACACAACGGTTCGAGCCAACCAACCGGGGAAACATTGAATTGCTTCCGGAGATGTTTCATTTGGGCACTCGCGGTCTGTCTTCTGACATCCTGTGGCGGGAGATTGGCATTGCGTCCCTCCCCTCCAGAACTGGACGTCATCCAGTGCCAACTTGCGGCGAACAGAGAATACGTGGGCGTCCGTTTCCGGGTGATTGGCAACGAAAATTTCGATCTCAAGACCATGGATGCCTACTTAATCGATGAGTCCACGGGGGAGAAGTTCCCCGTGGTTCGCCTGCAGCGCATCGGCCGATTGGCAGAGTTCACCGTTCCAGGGGAAAAGGACGTTCGCCAAATCATGTTCCGGAACCGGGAAGGGCAGTTGAAGGTTGGAACGCGCGTCACGGTGGTTATAGGTTCCGCCAGAAAGGGGGACCTGACGCTTCAGTAGGAACCGCCGGTCAGAAGATTCCGCTTTTCCGGCAGGGTCACACCGGACTCAATAAGGAAAACATCTCCCGCACTTTCCGGGATAGGGTCGTCGGCGTGATCGGTTTCGGAAGGAATGACTGTCGTTGGGTCATGTCCTTGAGATGTTCCATGGCATCCTCCGAGTATCCGGACATGAACAGGACCGGTATCTCCGAGCGGGAATCAAGAAATCTCCGAGCCAGTTCGATCCCGTTCATACCGGGCATGACCAGGTCGGTGATCAGCAGGTCAATCTTCTCCTTGTATTCTTCGCAGATCGAGAGTGCCTTCTCCCCGTTGGAGGCTGCAAGGACATTGTAACCGTATCTCTGGAGACTTTCGGTCGCAAGTTCAAGAACCACTTCCTCGTCCTCGACAAGGAGGATTGTTTCCTTACCGGCCAATCTCTGGTTCTTCGCGCTCTGCGGTTGCTCTTTGGCATCATTCCCTTCTTTGACAGCTACCGGCAAATAGACGGTAAACGCCGTACCTGCCCCTGGGGCACTCTCGACACGGATGAAGCCGTTGCTCTGTTTTACGATTCCGTACACCGTCGCCAGACCGAGGCCCGTACCCTTTCCCTTCTCCTTTGTGGTGTAGAACGGCTCGAAGATCCGGGATAGGATCGCTTCGTCCATGCCGCACCCGTTGTCGGCGATCTTCAAGGTTGCGTATCGGCCGGGGGGAATGGTCAATTCCCGCTCAACGAGCGGCGACTCCAGGAAAAGATTTACCGTGGAAACCACCAGCTTTCCGCCCCGGGGCATGGCATCCCGGGCGTTGACCGTAAGGTTCATCAGGATCTGCTCGACTTGGCTCGGGTCCGCGCGGACTGTCCATGGATCCGGGGACGCTTCCGTGACGAACTCGACGTTTTCCCCAATCAGACGTCTGATCATTTTCCCGATGTTTTCCACCACCTCCGGAAGCTGCAGGAGTTTCGGCTGCAGGACCTGGCGTCGGCTGAACGCGAGGAGCTGTCCTGTCAGGGCGGCTCCCCGCTCTCCCGCCTTGTGGATCTGTTCGAGTTCCCGACGCGCCGTATTTTTCCGGCCCAGTCGTAACAGAAGCAGCTCGGTGTACCCCGTGATCACTGAGAGGACGTTGTTGAAATCGTGAGCCACGCCGCCCGCCAGTTTCCCCACCGCCTCCATTTTCTGTGATTGGCGGAGCTGTTCCTCACTCTTCTTCAACGCCATCTCTGCCTGTTTTGAGTCGCTGATGTCGGCGATGATTGCCATCATGGCGACGACAATTCCGCCCCTGTCGGAGAGGGGCGCCCCCGAGAAGGAAAGAATAATCTCCGACCCGTCTGCCCGATGACCGCGAACCTCCCTGTTGGAGAATCTCTCACCTCGCAAAACAAGTTTGCAGATCGTGCACAACTCCGGATTCCCTTCCGCGGAGAGGAGAGGGTTCTGGAAACCGACCGCCTCATCTTCCCGCCACCCGAACAGGTGGGCAGCTGCGGCGTTCCACACGCGCACCGTGCCGGAAGAGTCGCTAACGATCACAGCCAAGGGAGATGCCTCTATCAGTGCCTCCAGGGTGTGACCGGTTTCACGCAACGCCTCCTCTGCGCGTGTCCGTTCCGAAAGGTGGTTCTTGATGGTTTCCAGCATTACGTCGTTTGCCCGCACTAACGTTGTGATCTCGTTCCCCCCGGATATCGCATCGACATCTATCCCGGAATACTCGCGGATAACCTGGAGCACCTTTCCGTACAGGCGGTTCAATGGCCGGATGAGAGTGAAGGTAAAGCCGAACCCCGCCAACGCGATGCTGAGCAGAAGGACAATCCCCCACTCCACCATTTTGGTCCGGTTTCCCGCCAAGAGGTCCTGTATCACGCTGATGTCCGTTTCGATTACAAGGCAGAATGTGTCGTCCACGATTTTCAGGGGAACGTACGTGTACGATCGGTAATTGGATCGATCCACTTGGAAAATGGGTTTCTGCCCGGCGAGGCTGATCTCGGCGAGCGAAGGGTCAAATGCATTTTGCAGGTCGCTTTCGTACGATCCCGCGATCACACGTTCGGGGGTACCAATGAATACCTGGCTTCCGGTTTCCTGGGCAATCTTTCTCGCGAACGTGTTGTCGATCCTACTGCCAAGGAAGATCATTCCGGAGGGCTTCCCCTTGCCAAATCCATAGACGGGAACGATGGTCCATATTCCCCATCCTTCAGGCCCCTGATTGGCGGTGATGACCTGTTCGCCCTTCAACGCCCGTCGAAATGCCGGCATCGCCCGCAGTTCCCCCTTCCGCATTTCCTTTCCCTTTCCAGCACGGTAAAGGATCTTTCCACGAGGGTCAGCCATGACAAATACTGACAAATTCATCTTCGGGTAGAGCTGATCCATAGCAGATTTCAGTGGCTTTGCGTCGCCATGGGTACCGATGTAGTGGAACAGCCCGTACACTATGTCCGTATCGTTTTTCAGGATGTTCGCAATACTCGAGATCCGCTTGACCTCGGTGGAAACTATGGACTCGATCGTCAGGTGGATATTGCGGGCCTTGTTGCTCTCCCTTTCCTCGAAGACGGAATAGAAGACAGATTTGTTGATGTAATAACCTGCTACAAGAACGACCATGGCAATGGAAAGGAGGATTAGGACAATTGGAATGGCTATGGAATTCCGAATACGGATCTTCCGGATTCGCATCAGGAAATCTTCACGCCAACCTAATAATACGGACATCATTTCTCCTAGTGGGAACCGGAAAATCCCTGGTATTCTTATCGGAAAAAAACCTCTCAAAATTCATCAGTTATCATTCCCGTAACCGTTAAATCCACCTACCCTTCCACGTGCATTACGCCCTCCCCACTCCCAGGAATCCCGGCCAGTGAGCCTACCCCCTGGAATCGGTCCGGTTTGCAGTTATGCTCTTAGACCGTTTGAGGAGGTAGCCATGCCGAAGAAGCGGTACCGACCGGAAGAGATCAGCAGACAGCAGCATGCGGAATCCGTATGCGCCGGGTTTACGTTCTCCTGTCACTTCCTGTCGACTTGACGGTGGACCTAACCGGCTGAAAACGCGTGAAAGACGGGGGGATACAGGAGGGCCCCACCACAGTTCGTAGTCAAGTGCTCTATCCAACTTTAGCTAAGGGCGCGTCCGAGAGGAAAACCATCAAACCGAAAGGGGTTTCCGGCGTCAACTACGGATCCGCAAACCCCCTGTTTCACCCCGAAAATGCCTGTTGTTTGCACGGGGTTTGCAGTCCGATCGGCTTCTCTGCCAGCAGCGCCCATCATCGTCCGCTATCGTACCGTAGAGGAAATCGAACCCCCACGGGTCTCCCCACCACCCCCTCAAGATGGCGTGTCATGCGTTGAATGAGCCTCCGACAACGGAGGATGACTGTTCTCTCAGCAGCAGGTCGGGAGTTAGAGTCTTCCCAGGCACGCCAGCTTTATCATTTACATTTCAATCCATTGCGGGCTCGGTAACTTCAGCCTTGCTCGCGTTTCTAACCTCTGTTCGCACATAGTTTGCATTCCGTCCCGCAGGGTATCCGAAAACGAACCGCGCCAGCAGGGCAAAATTGTGGAAGGAGCAAGAGAAGGTTGTATTCAAAATGGTCGCCACGTCTGAGTGCCCAAGTGCCCTCGATCAGAGTGAGACCGCATTGTGTCTTGGGCTACCGTCCGCCGGCTCCCAGAACGAGCGCATTCCCGGGCACGCGGCTTCCTAATTCCTTGAGTTCATTGGAGACATGCTGGAGGGTTCTTACGCTAAGATACGGGAGGACCGATCATGGGGGCTGGTCACCGATCTATTCGCTGTTCAAAGACTGCAGGAAACGCTCCCGGCGCTCTTTGGACCAACAGGCGCAATAGGATGGTTTCCTGTCCATGATCCGCTTCGTGCAGAAGGAACAGGAAGGGAGGCAGCGCACGATGGGCCCCGGGATTTCTCCCCGGGCCTTGCGGGGCCAGAGGGGATCCGCAAGCAGCACGCGCGCCAGCCCCACGAGGTCGGCCATGCCTTCCTGAAGCAACCGCTCGGCCGTCGCGGGGCTCTGGATGCGGCCCGCAGCGATGACGGGAATACCCGGCACAGCCCGCTTTATGGCATGTGCAAAGGGCGCCATGAAGGCCTCTTTGAGCTCGTCCTCCTTGTACGGAGAGGCCTGGAAGGAGTCGTAACAGCCGGTCATGACGGACAGATAGGCGGGATGGTGCCTGGCCAGTTCGCGGGCGAATGGGATCGTGTCGTCCAGGGTCAGGCCCCCGGGCATGTATTCGTCGGCCATGAAGCGGTAACCCACGGGAAAATCCCGTCCCACGGCCTCGCGAACTGCCTCCACCACCTCCAGCGGGAACCGCATGCGCCGCTTCGGGTCGCCGCCGTAGGCGTCGTCGCGGAGATTGGTGCGGCGGGAGAGAAACTGCGGGAGCAGGTATCCGGTGCCCCCATGCAGTTCCACCATGTCGAAACCGGCTTTCTGCGCGCGCCGCGCGCCCGCGGCGAAGGCAGCCTTCACGCGTTCGATGTCGGCCTGTTCCATCGCCCTGGGGAGGGCACCCCAAGTCTCCACCGCCGAAGGGGCGATCCGGTCCGGCCGGTGGGCATACCTCCCGGCATGATGGATCTGGAGCACAGCCCTGGCGCCCCGGCCCTTGATGCGCTCCGCCAGCCGGGCGAGGCCGGACAGGAAACGGTCGTCTGACACCAGAAGGGTACGCGGCAGCCCCAGGCCGCACGGCTCCACGGAAGCGTTTTCCACCACCACCAACCCCACGCCCGACGCGGCCATCTCTTCGTAATGATCGAGCACAAGGTCGTTCACCTGGTTGTCGACATCGGGGTAGGCCAGGTAGAACGGAAGGAAGACGAGGCGGTTCCCGAGCTCGAGCCCTCCCACGCGCAACGGGGAAAAGAGCAGGTCCATCATCATGCCACCCGGCCGTCGTCGACGACCGAACTCCCTGTCATCAAGTCCGCGGTTTCCGGCGAGAGGTACCTGGTCGCGCGCGTGGCGTCGTCTGGCTCCCCAATTTTCCCACCCCACTTTCGGACCATGGGCGCTCCTTCCGACAGCGCTTGTTTCCCTACCCGAAATCATAGCGGCAGGGACGCCCCCGATACAACACCCTCACATTTCCGGTCCCCAGAGCCGCCTCGCCGCCTTCTCTGGAACGCGGAAAATTTCATTGAGAGATAAACGGACCGCAAACCCCGCGCAAACAACGCCATCTATGGGGGTGGTGGGGAAGCCCGTGGGGAGTCGAGTCCCCCCTTCGGCACCATTGCAATCCTCGTAAGGAAATTTTGTCCCACGCCAAGTTCCCTTTTTGCGTAAGAACGGACCGAGCGGCTAAATTGTGGTTCGTGGGAACATTCACTGGCCCCGATGTCTCTCGGAAATGGGATGCTTTGGCCGGGTCCTTCTTGTTACGGTATGATTCAATCCCCGGAACCGCACCGAATCGTGATTTCATTTATAATCGTCCATGGTTTTCATATCGGATATCGTGCGCAAGTCATCATAGATGAACGAAACCGGAATGAATACGCCCCGCCGGGCCCCGCAGGGCGAATCGAGGAGATGATACAACCCCATGAAGAACGAGTATACCGCCATCAACGACCCGTTCCTGAGGAAGCTTACCTTCGTCGGGAACCAGATCATCCTGCACACGGACGGGATACTTTGCGGCACGACCACGGAGGTCGTAAGCAGCCGTGCCTTCCAGGCGATGCTGAACATCTTCCTCGACCACCTCATCGAAAAGGAAGACACGATCCTGGACTGCATGGCGACCGACGTGGGATCTTCCGAGGGACGGTCCCGCCTGCTCACGCTTCTTCGTCGCCTGTCCGAAACCCCCTTCATACACGCGGTCAAGGCAGTCCCGGGCGCCCGGACCTGCGCGGACACACCCCGCACCCTGCACCTGTTCGTGGAAAAATTCTACGATTTCTGGCGATCCTTCGACCGGTACCTTATCTGCCACTCCGAACAGGGGCCGCACAGCCACGATATCCGTCCCTACCGGACCTTTACCGTGACCGCCGAGCGGCTCAAGGATTTGACAAGGGGCCTTTACCGGGACCTTTGCGAGAACATCACGGGGGACCACTGCCGGATCTATCGGCAGGTCTCGGCCGGCGCGGACGTAGGCCTGATCGCCGTGCAGAAGAAGTGGGATCCTGTAATCCCCACCGCCCGGATCTTGAGGAATATACCGTTCATCCGACAGGTCCTTATCAATCCGCCGTTGATCATCGACCCCCCGGAAAACCGTCGGACCGGCCAGTTCCTCCGTATCGAATCCGACCCGCTCGCGGGACTTCCCCTCGAGGAAGGCAAATGGCTGTGCTACCCGGCCCAGGTGGGTCCTGTGGTGGTATTCGTCTACTTCCACCAGATGTTCATGGGGCTGGGATGCTCCCTGGCCAACCTGTTCGAGCTGGCCACGGATGAGCAGATCGCCCGGGGTCCCGACGCCTTCTATCTGTACGGGGTCGACCCGGGTCACCTGTCCGCCTACGGTGACGTTCCCACCGTCTTTTACGACAACGAGAACAGCGGCCCCCTGGTGGCGGCCGTTCCCGGAGAAAACCGCTTCGGTTACTTCGGCTATCTGAAGAAGATGGCCCTGACCCTGCACAACATCCTGATGATGAAACGGGGCCGTATGCCCTTCCACGGAGCCATGGCCAGGATCCTTCTCCGAAACGGAATCTCCGCGAACGTCCTGATCATCGGAGATACCGCCACGGGCAAGTCGGAGACGCTGGAGGCCCTTCGGGTCCTTGCCCGGGACACCATCCGCGGGATGACGATCATCGCGGACGACATGGGGTCCCTCGCGCTCCGGGATGACGGGCACGTGATCGGCTACGGGACCGAGATCGGGGCATTCATCCGCCTGGACGACCTGCAGCGGGGCTATGCGTTCGGGCAGGTGGACCGGGCCATCATCATGAGCCCCCAGAAGGCCAATGCCCGGGTCCTCATCCCCGTCACTTCCCTGGAGGAGATCCTCCCCGGATACCCGGTGGATTACCTCCTGTATGCAAACAACTACGAGCAGGTCGACGAGTTCCACCCCGTCATCGATCCTCTGCCCACGCCGGAGGCCGCACTGCAGGTGTTCCGGGAGGGGGCGGCCATGGCGAAGGGGACAACAACCGCGACGGGACTGGGGCACAGCTATTTCGCCAACATCTTCGGTCCCCCCCAATACCGTGACCTGCACGAAGAGCTGGCCCGGAAGACGTTCGAAGCCGCCTTCCGTGGGGGGACTTTCGTGGGACAGCTTCGGACCCGCCTGGCCGTCCCGGGATACGAGCAGGACGGCCCCGCGGAAGCGTCCGGCGCCCTCTTGCGGAAGATCCTGGACGTTTCCCGCGGTTGACCGGAACCTGCGCCCCGGTATTTGTCCGTGTCTTCCCTCGCGTCAGCGGTTCGGCACGGCAGTTAGACTTGTCAACGGTCTGCCGACACGATATATTCTTACCTATACATCCGCATTTATCCTTGACGGAAATGCGATATCGTTCCAGGCCGACATCGCAAGAGGTTACGGCGTTCATTCCGGCCCGCCCGAGGGGGTAGCGCTTGCCGTCTTTCCCTCCGAACCGACCACAGGGGTTATGGTGATGGAAATCGAATGCAGCTGTTGCCAGGCCCGTTATCGGATGAAAGAATCGATGATGAGGGGATTCCGGGAAGCGGAGGTACGCTGCCGCAAGTGCGGCGCAACGATCGCCGTTCTGACCTCCGGGACGACCTCACGGGCCCCGGCGGCAAAGGTCAAGGGTGACCGGCCGGGAGGGCCCCGGCCCGATTCCCCAAAGGATACGTTGCATCCTCTGGCCGCACGGCAGGGTCCGTCCGCGGAAAACGCCAGGCACGGGTTGGCGGGAGGAGAGGGAAAGACGCAGACACGCACGGCGCTCGCGGAAGAACCCGATGCGGCCGAGTCCGTCCCCGACAACGTGTATCCCCTCGACCTGTTTCGGGGGGGACATCCAAAAAAATTACCGACCGGGGGCTACGACATCTCCGGTTCGATCCTTCCGAATCCGCCCGCCTCCGCCGCGGGACGGGAATCCGCGGAAAGATCCCCGGCGGTTGCGGAACCCCTGGAGGAATTGAGAAGCATACGGTCGAGTCTCCTCGAGGAGGAGATCCCCTGGCGGAAAGAAGGCATCGCGGCTGCGCCCTTCGAGGCTCCCCTTGCTGCCCCGGAAAAAACGCCGGACTTCGAAAAGTCCCCCGCGGGCAAATCGCGCCTCCCGGGCAGGTTCTCTTTTTCTGCGTATCCCCGTCCGACCCATATCGCAATGGTCTATATGCTGCTTCTGTTCCTGGGAGGTTTCGGGTATCTGCTCGTCCGCTTCTTCTCGCAACTGATCAACGAGGGGGGCGGCTGACAATGAGGAAGGGAAACGAAAACCATCGTCAGTTCATCAAACCAACGATACTGATCCCCGGAGGTGAGAGGCATGGGTGACCTGGATATCGGAATGGCGATGGTTGCGGCGCGAATCGCATCCTCCGAGACGGAGAAAGGCGTAACTGTGCGGAAGAGCAGGTATGCCATCTTTCCGGATCAAAAACCTCCGGATAGCAGGAATCCGGCCCTGTCCGGCGTGAAAATGGAAGTGATCAAGGGGGAACTCCTCCTGATTCCCTCCGTCGAACCAACGAGAGGCAAGCGGGCGAGCGGGTGGACACTTACCCGGGAAGACGGAAGCGTCGTTCTCATCGATCCGGGCAAAATCGTCCAATCCCCGAAAAGAAAAGAGAAACAGCGCTCCGCCCGGCAAGCATAGCGACTTCTCCGCCGGGAACCGGTTCCGGTTGCCGGCCTGGCGGTCATCCCTTTTTCGATAGACGGTCCAGAAAAGAGGCCATCCGCGCAAGATGTGCCTGTTCTTCCCCCGCCAGTGCAAGGAAGACCTTTCTCGAACGCTCGTCCTCAACCGCCCTCCCCATCTTGATGTACCGGTCCAGGGCGTTCGCTTCCATAGCGATAGCGAGTTCGAGAATTTCCTGCAGCGTCTTGCCCCGGACCCACGTAAGCGCCTCTCCCAACGAAATCCCTCCCTCCAGAATACTTCCTGCCTCCACCCCTTCCGGGGGTGCGGGGTCTGCGTCCCTTCCGGAGGACAGGACGAAAAGTTCGCGAAGGGTTTCCTTGTGCCGTTCCTCTGCGAGAACCAGGGAACGAAAGAGCGCGCCGTCTTCCCCTTCCCCCGTCTCTCCGGCGATATGCTCGTAGAAGGCACGGTTTCCCTCCTCGAGAGCCCAGGAAAGCGAAATCAGCTCTTCCGCCCCCGAGGCCCGGGAGAAATACGCCAGGCCGGAATCGTAGTCCCCTTCCGCCACGAGGCCGTTCCAGGCGTCGATCCCTCCCGCCATGCTGTAGACCGGGGAAAACCCTGCCTCCTCCAGGGTAGCCGCAGCGGCACGGCTGCGGACCCCGGACCTTCAATAGGTGATGGTCGGCTTGTCCCGGTCGAGTTCATCGAGGCGACCCCCGAGTTTCGCCACAGGAATGAGACGGGCCCCCGGGATATGCCCGCTCTCGTACTCTCCCGGTTGCCGGACATCGACGAGATTGTACGAGTCCGTGCCCTTCTCTTTGAGGAATGCCCTCACATCGTCGGCCGTCAAAGTGGAAACCGGCTTGAAATAGTCGAATAATCCCATTCCTTCTCCCTCCCTTCCTCCTGCCTCATGCCCCCCCGGGGATTTCGCTGCGTTCTCCGGACACCTGGAATTTCCTCATGAATCTCCGGTCTATGGCATCCTTCAGTCGGAAGGCTATCGGGCCATCCCATACGAACCCCTTCCGGCGGAAAATCCCGCTCCCATCCCCCATGTTCAATATCGTGAGAAAGACGCCCCCGGGATCGAACCTGCGCAGAGGCCTTCCCTCAAGGAACGCCAGCAGGTTCCGGTGGAGAAGACGGTTCTGACGAACGGCGTATACACCGACCCTTTCCAGGGGAGTTCCGTCAATCGTGATGCAGTCCCCGCCTCCGAACAGATCGGGGTACCGGACACACTGCAGGCTGTCGTTTACGAGCAATCCCCCGTCCTTCCCCGTGGGAAGACCCGATTCCGCGAACAGGGAGGACGGCTTCACCCCTACCGCGACAAACACCATGTCCCCCTGGAGATTCGCTCCGTTTTCCAGTCGGACCACTCCTTCGCCGATTGACCGGGCACCGACCTCCTCGATCCGTTCGACCCCCCATCGGGCAAGGGAGCGCAGGACCATTGCCCGGGCCTTCGCGGGGTAATTCTCCAGTACTTTCGACCCGGAAACCAGGGTTATCCATGCGATCCGCCCGCTCTCCCTTCCGAGACGTCCCAGGGCGGCAGCGATCTCGACGCCCGCGGCTCCTCCACCCACCACGATGGCGCGAAGCCCCGTTTTTCCGGGGGTGTCCAGTACTTTCCTCCTCGCCGCCAGGAGGTTCTCGATCGGTTTGACGGGGAATACGTTGTCCGCGGACGGGTCAACGATATCCGCGGGAACTTCGCTTCCCGTGTTGAAGGATACCACGTCATACCGGATCTCCTCCCCCGATCCGAGGATGAGGGTGCGCCGCGCGGGCTCCACCTTGACCACGCGGTCTTCGAGAAACGCAGCGCCCCTGTCCTCCGCCATCTTTTTC
>Ga0210099_1000487_pt1 | contig 13067 bp, 13 predicted proteins | sample Joice_ThreeSqA_D_4_FD_184872 | JGI IMG/M metagenome (GOLD analysis project Ga0210099, IMG submission 184872) | Wetland microbial communities from San Francisco Bay, California, USA, that impact long-term carbon sequestration - Joice_ThreeSqA_D2... | ecosystem: Environmental > Aquatic > Marine >...
AATTGGCGATGTAAAAATTGGTGAAGGCTCGAGCATCTGGTACAACTCTGTAATAAGGGGAGATGTTAACTTTATCCGGATAGGTTCTTTAACAAATATTCAGGATAATTGTGTGCTTCACGTCACGGGTAAAAATCCACTTGTAATTGGTAATAAGGTAACTGTCGGACATTCAGTTGTGCTGCATGGTGCAACTATAAAGGATTTAACACTTATTGGCATAGGCGGTATTATTCTTGATGGCTCTATAATAGAAGAAAAATCTATGGTTGCTGCTGGCTCGGTTGTAAGACCGAATTTTGTTGTTCCTTCGGGAAAGCTTGTAGCAGGTGTTCCGGCAAAAATTGTGAGAGATCTAACCAAAGAGGAGTTGGAAGAATTTGAAAATTCTGCAATCAGGTATAGAGAATATGCAAAGAAAGCTTACGACTCAATCGAGAGGCAGGGTAAATGAAAAACCTCTCGGTAAGTTACAATGGAACAATAAAGATTGATAAAAGTTTAATTCATAAGATTGTAAAAAAACTTTCTGATGATCTGGATTTCAAAATATTAAGTATGCAGATAAACCTTGTAAATAGTGAGGAAATGAAAAAGATAAACAGCAAATATTTGAATCATAATTATTCTACAGATATTATAACTTTTAATTATGCAGAAAGTAATGACCTTGATGGGGAGATTTACATCTCTATTGATGATGCTGCATCTAATGCAAAAAGGTACGGTGTAAGCTTTTTCGAAGAAGTATTAAGAAATGTAATTCATGGCTTTCTGCATTTACTCGGATATGATGACAAGCAGAAAAAAGAAAAGGTAATTATGAAGAGACTTGAAAATAGTCTTTTTAATCAATATAAATTATTGTTTAAATATTAGGAAGAGTGGGATACGATGACTGAGATCACAAAAGTTTTGGAAGAAATTGTTCACAAACTGAATTCGGAGCCGGCAGAAAAAACTTTTAACAGGTTAAGCAGCAAATATAAATATGATAAAAACGCTGTTGCAGCAGCTTATAGCTGGATATATGATAAGCTCGTAAGAGAAACTTACGGGAATAATTTTCATTTTTCGGAAGATAACAAAAGTTTCAGGTTCTTTTCAAGAGAAGAAATAAATGCAATTGGTTTGAAAAATTATAATTATCTTTTACATTTCTATCATAAAGGGATATTAACAAGTAGCGATTTGGAATTAATCATGGAACAGGTTAAGTTATTCGGTGGCGAAGAAGTTACCATAGAACAAATAACTTTGATTATATTGTCCCTTTTTCTTGAATTAAATAATTATACATTACCGGGCAGCAGGTCGATACTTTTCTCATCCGACCTGATAAACTAAGAAAGTAAATGGCAAAAAATTTAGTATTAGTGGAGTCGCCGTCAAAAGCGCGGACGATAAATAAATATCTTGGTAAAGATTACAAAGTTGAGGCAACGGTTGGTCATATCAGGAATCTTCCTAAAACAAAGTTAGGAGTAGATGTTGATAAAGACTTTAAGCCTCAATATGTAACTATACGCGGCAAGGGCGATACAATCAAGAAGATCAAATCCCTTGCATCCAAAAGTACAAACATTTACATCGCAACTGATCCCGACCGTGAAGGAGAAGCGATTGCCCAGGATATTGCAGATATCCTGAACGGCAATAACGGATTTAAGCTTCACCGTGTTCTCTTTAATGAGATTACCAAAACCGGTGTTGCAAAAGCAATGAAAGCTCCGCGGGCAATCGATGATAATCTTGTTTCCTCACAAAGGGCAAGAAGAGTAATGGATAGAATAATCGGCTACAAAATTAGTCCTTTTCTCTGGAAAGCAATAATAGAAATCTCGGGAAGTACTTCAATATCCGCAGGAAGAGTTCAGTCTGTAGCATTAAAACTTATTTGTGATAGAGAAAAAGAGATTGATAAATTTATTGTTACCGAACACTGGTCAATATGGGCAATTTTCCAAACAGATAAAGGAGAAACATTCAAAGCAAAACTTTTCAGTATAGATGAAAAAGATATAAAGATTCCTCCTAAACCTGTAATGACGGATGATGATTGGAAAGAATTTCTCGAAAAGAATTTTGCAATTACAGATGAAAAATCTGCAACTGATATTTTTAACCATGTAAATAATAAAGATGTTTTCGAGATCACGAACATAACTAAGAGGAATACGAAGAGAAATCCTTCTGCTCCTTTTATAACGAGCACACTGCAGGTCGAAGCGTCGAGAAGACTAAGAATGCGCCCTAAGCAAACTATGATGCTTGCACAAAGATTATATGAAGGAATCGATCTTGGTGATGAAGGAACTGTCGGTTTAATTACATATATGAGAACCGATTCAACAAGAATAAGCGAAGAAGTTATTCCTGTAGTAAGAGATTTTATTAAAAACTCTTATGGAGCAGAATATGTACCAGAATCACCGAATAATTATGAAAAGAAGAATAAAGAAAATGTTCAGGATGCGCATGAAGCTATTAGACCAACATCCTTAAAATATACTCCTGAATTTGTAAAACAATTTGTAGATAATAAAACATTTAAGCTTTATGAATTGATATGGAGAAGATTTGTAGCATCACAAATGACCCAGGCACAATTTGAAACTACTGTAATTGAAATTACCGCAGATGAATTTTTGTTTAAAGCTTTTGGAAACGCAGAAATATTTAACGGTTTTCTGAAGGTTTATGAAGAGATATTTGAAACTAAAGCCGATGCCGAAGAAAAAGCCGAATACAGGAATGAGAAAATTCCGCTTGGATTGGAAAAAGGAAATAAGCTCGGTCTTCAAGAGCTTCAAAAAACCCAGCATTTTACAAAACCTCCGGCGAGATTTACTGAAAGCTCTTTGATAAAAGAATTAGAAAGCAGAGGAATTGGAAGACCGAGTACCTATTCATTAATTGTAAGTACAATTCAGGATAGAAAATATGTTGAACAAACCGACAGAAAATTAATTCCGACAAAACTTGGTATACGTGTAAACGAGATTCTTGTTGAAAATTTTCCTAATATAATTAATGAAGATTTTACTTCTCTTATGGAACATGAACTCGACCAGATTGCCCAGGGAGATATAAATTACGTGAAAGTTCTTAACGATTTCTACTATCCTTTTTCAGATGCATTAAAGCTTGTCGAAGATAAAGTTGATAAAATCATCTGTGATCTTTGTGGAAATGAAATGGAAATTAAAGTAGGGCGTTATGGAAAATATCTTGCTTGTACAAATTACCCGGATTGTAAAAATATAAAATCATTTCGTGAATTTGCCGCTGCAAGCAAAGAACCCGAATTTACAGGTGATACGTGTGAAAAATGCGGCAGCAGAACTGTTTATAGAGAAGGGAAGTTCGGCAGGTTTATCGGCTGTGAAAGATATCCTGAATGTGATTTCGTAAAAAATATAACCCTTGGAATTACCTGCCCGAAATGTAAAAAGGGCGAAGTTGTAGAGAGAAAATCCAAAAGGAATAAAATATTTTACGGTTGTTCAAAATATCCCGAATGTGATTTTGTAAGCTGGTATAAACCGGTTCTTAATCCTTGTCCAAACGGTGATTCTGAATATATGCTTCAGCGTTACTCAGTTAAAAAAGGAAATTACCTAAGATGCCCTAATTGTAGTGAAGAAGTAATTCCCGCTGAAGTAGAAGAAGTTGAAGAATAATTTTAATGTTGATTGAAAAAATCTTACAAGAATATCTTCGCTATCTGAAAAGTATCAGACGCTATTCTGATAATACAGTAAAATCCTACCGCGCCGATCTAAGTGAATTCTTTTCATATTGCTTAGAATATTCTAAAGAAAATATTTCTGAAATAAGCGAAAAGTTTATTAAATCGTACCTGATGGTTTTAAGCGAAAGCGGGATAACAAAAAAATCTATTTCAAGAAAAGTATCCTCGATCAAAGGATTATTTAAGTTTGCCTATCTTAATGAATATATAAAAGCAAACCCGGCTTCATCCATCTCAGGCCCTAAAATACCGAGAAAATTGCCCGAGGTTGCTTCCTCTGCTGCAATATTAGATGCCTACAAAGAGATTGATAAAGAAAAAGATTCTGAAAAGATAAAGGCAATGTTTGAGATTCTCTATGGATGTGCAATTCGTGTTGATGAATTATGTAAATTAAACTATGGCGATCTTGACCTGAAAGAACAGACTTTAAGAGTTCTTGGTAAAGGAAGCAAAATGAGGATAGTTCCTGTTGGAGATAAATCCGTTGAAGTAATAAATAAATATTTAAGACTAAACTCATTTGGTAGTCATTCCCTTCCACTTTTTACAACCGGGAAAGGAAAAAGAATTTACCCGAGATTAGTACATCGTTTAGTAAATAAATATTTGTCACTTGTAACCGATTTAAAAAAGAAAAGTCCGCACGTTTTAAGACATAGTGCAGCAACACATATGCTGGATAACGGTGCAGATTTAAAAGCGGTAAAAGAAATATTAGGCCACGAAAATCTTTCAACAACGCAGATATATACACACGTTAGTGTTGAAAGGTTAAAATCGACATATAAAAGATCTCATCCCAAATCATAATTATGTAAGAGGTGAATAAAATGAACATCAGTATAACAGCCAGAAAATTCAAAGCACGCCAGACATTAAAAGATTTTATTCATGATGAAGTTTCGGGACTTAAAAAATATAATGATGATATTCTAAACGCCGAGGTAATTTTAAGTTACCTGAATTCAAAAGACAGTATTAAAAGCGCTGAAATAATTCTCCAGGTTCCAGGACAAACCCTAAGTGCAAATAAAGATTCCAGTGAATTTGAAAAATCGGTAAGCGCTTCAGTAGAAAAACTATCACGACAGTTGAGAAAGCTTAAAACAAAAAGAACCTCAAAAGTAAAATGATAAAGATCGATCAGAAAGCTATTTCCCGGAAAGAATCTATTATTGTAGAATATTTTTATAATAATTCTAAAGATTTATTCCAGCTCGAACTTTATTCAAACAATTCCGGCTTTAACAAAAAGATACTTGAGCAAAACTTACACAGGCCAGGACTTGCACTTGCAGGTTTCGTTGATCTTTTTTCATTTTCCCGTGTCCAGGTTTTCGGAAACACTGAAATGCAATATCTTTCCAAGTTAAATAAAGAAGAACGAATAAAATCGATCGAAGGAATTTTCCAGTTCAATATTCCGTGTATAATTCTTACTGATAATAATAAACCTTTCCCGGAATTACTTGAACTTTCAAATAAATATCATATCCCTCTTTTTGGAACTCCTTTTTCAACTACGAAGCTTGTATATCTTGTTACAGATTTTCTTGACGACCAGTTTGCTGAAAGAATATCAATTCACGGTTCTTATGTAGACGTTTACGGAACAGGAATGTTATTTATTGGAAAATCAGGGGTGGGGAAGAGTGAAGTAGCTCTGGACCTGGTTGAAAGGGGACACAGGTTGGTTGCCGATGATCTCATTATCCTTACTAAAAAAGGGGAGGGGATTCTTATGGGTTCAGGAACTAACCTCGCAAGACATTTTATGGAAATTCGTGGTTTGGGAATTATTGATGTTGAAAAAATGTTTGGCATCAGGGCAATAAGATATCAGAAAAGATTAGAGATTGTGGTCGAGCTTGAATTATGGGATGCTAAAAGAGAATATACACGGACAGGCTTAGATGAAGAGATGGTGAGTATTTCAGGAGTCGATCTTCCTTACGTAAGGCTTCCTATTTTACCGGGTAAAAATATCACAGTAATTTCAGAGGTCATAAGTCTTAACTATCTTCTTAAACATTATGGATACAAAGCAGCAGAAACTTTTAATGATAGACTAAACAAAAAAATTTCGGAAAAAAATAAGGATGATTTAAGAGGCGTTGACTATTTTGAGCATGACTTCGAATAAACTTTAACTACTCTTGACAAACATACCTAATATCTTTAAATTCGCCGTCTAAGTATGAAAAAACTATACTATTTCTCTAAATCAAAGCTTCAATTCGTCGAGATAAAGCATTATAAAACAAAGCTTTCCCTTTATTTAGGTGGAGGGGTTCTTTTTATTGTTGCTATAATTTTTTCGATATATTCCTTTGCTTTAGGTTTTTTTGGTGTAGATACCTACTCATCCTTAAGCAATGAGAACGATATACTAAAACAAAAACTTGATAATGTTTTAATGAATTACAAATCTCTGAATAACGAAATAGATAGTTTGATAAAAACAAATAATGATCTTAGAGTTGCTGTGGACCTTGATCCTGTTTCATCGGATGAGCAATTAGTCGGTGTAGGTGGCGGCTCTTTTGATAATAAGCTTGATTTTCTTTCGGACAATTCCCAGTTAAAGCTTCAAAAAGCATTTGATTATGTTAATGAAGTATCAAGAAAAATAGATTTTGAAAGTAAGCAGTATATTGAGATATCTGATAAATTAAAAGAAAATAAATTACTTTTCCAATCAATCCCTGCCATAAAACCTTGTGTTGGTTTTGTAGGGGACCGTTTTGGTATGAGGGTACATCCAATATTACATATTAGAAGAATGCATGCCGGGATTGATATAGTAACTAACAGAGGTACACAAGTTTATGCGGCAGGAAAGGGAAGAGTAGATTACGTTGGACATAGAGGTGGACTTGGTATGGCTGTAGAAATAGATCATGGATTTGGGTATAGAACAATATATGCACATCTTTCAAAGGCTTTAGTAAAAGAAGGTCAGAAGGTTACCAGAGGTGATTTAATTGCAAAAACCGGTAGCACAGGTTTATCATCCGGACCTCATCTTCATTATGAAGTTGAGCATGATGGAGTTAAGGAAAATCCTGCAGATTTTTTCTTCGATGATCTTAATTTTTTTGAAGTCGCTAAGCCTAAAAAAATAAATTTTTAAGAGAGTAACTTATATATGATATGGACGGTGGAGCTTGCGTCATATTTAGATGATGCACCTTGGCCTTCTACTAAGGAAGAATTAATAGAATATGCCGAAAGGATTGGCGCTCCTTATGAGGTTATTGAAAATCTTAAAGAGTTGGAAGATTCCGACGAGCCATATGAATCAATTGAAGATATCTGGCCGGATTATCCTTCGGACGAAGACTTTTTCTATAATGAAGATGATTTTTAACTATCTTAATTTCCGGTTTAATACCTTAATCTTACCATATGAATGTTGATTGGTCCGGAATATATGGACAAGCCTCAGCAAAAGAAACTTTAACTCAATTAGTAAACACTTCACGAATTCCACATGCCTTTTTGTTCCAGGGACCCGAAGGTGTCGGCAAGTATTTTATTGCTTTACGATATGCGCAAATCATAAATTTAACTGGCCCACCAGATACAATTTATAATCACATTTCCAATCTTCGGGAACCTTATATTAAATATATTATCTCTTTACCGAGAGGAAAAAATGAAACCGAAGGCAGCGGCCCGGTCGAAAAATTAAGCAATGATGAAATTCAGGAATTAAAATCTGAACTTGAACAGAAAATAAAAAATCCTTATTACAATATTTCCTTGGACAGGGCGAATATAATAAAAATCAGTAGTATAAGGGAGATAGGGAAATTTCTTTCACTAAGCTATTCGGATATAAAATTCAGGTGTATTATAATTTCCAATGCACATCTTATGAATGAAGAATCTCAGAATGCTTTGTTGAAAAATCTTGAAGAACCACCGCCGGGAGTGATATTTTTTTTATTAACACCATATTCAAATTTGTTAAGAGAAACAATCCGCTCACGCTGTTGGATGGTTAACTTTCAGCCTTTAGATAATGATGACATAAAAAAAAGTCTTTCAAAATATTTTGATGTTTCGGAGTCTGTTGCAGAAGAAGTTGCACCGTTTTCCGATGGCTCAGTTACAAAAGCTATTGAGTTGATCGATAATGATTTTAAGGATTTGAAAGAAAAAACCATATCATTAATGAGATACTCTTTTGGTGGTAAATTCGATTCTGCACTTAACGAATTAAGTCCATTCCTTTCTGAAAATGATTCCGATTCAATAAGGCTGCTTATAAAAATGATTATTTCGTGGTTAAATGATATTCAAAAGTTCAGGTTTAAATCAAAGGATTTCTTTTTCGATGATCACCTGGAAACACTTAGGAAATTTAACTTAAAATTTCCTAATGTTGAGCTTAATGAAATAATAATGAAACTTGATTATTTATCTTCGATAATAAAGAATAATATCAATCTTAACCTTATCGCGTTAAACATTATCTACGAACTCGCTTCTTTAACAAAAAGGATAAACAGGTAGAAATCTATCTGTTCTGATTCTTACGTTCTTTTTATTTAAATTACATTAACTTTTTTTTGAGACAGGTTTGAACAATGGAAAAAGTAGTAATTACTAATGTTAAACGGACGCCAATTGGTTCATTTATTGGATCTCTGTCATCGTTTAGTGCAGCACAACTCGGCAGCTTTGCTATAAAGGCAGTTTTAGAAGAGTCAAAGATTGATAAAATCATTGTTAATGAGGTGATCTTCGGAAATGTTTTAACCAGTTGTCAGGGTCAAGCTCCTGCGAGACAAGCAGCTATATATGCAGGACTACCAGATAAAACTGAATGCCTTACAATAAACAAGATGTGTGGGAGCGGTTTAAAAGCAGTGATGCTTGCTCAACAGGCTATTCTTTCAGGCGATGCTGAACTAATTATTGCCGGGGGACAAGAAAGTATGAGTAACGCACCTTATCTATTACCTAAAGCAAGAAACGGCTATAAGTTTGGAAATGGAGAAGTGATTGATTCAATGATATATGATGGTCTCTGGGATGTTTATAACAATATACATATGGGAAGCTGTGCAGAAGCCTGTGCTAAGAGTTTTTCTTTCACACGTGAGCAGCTTGATGATTTTGCTGTTAAGTCTTATACGAAAGCAATAGAAGCTCAGAGTAATGGCAGATTTGATGATGAGATTGTCAAAGTTTCTGTTAAAAATAAAGTAGGGGAGACTATTGTAGAAAAGGATGAGGAACCATTAAGAGTCAAGTTTGATAAAATTCCTTCTTTAAGACCTGCCTTTGAAAAGGATGGAGTTGTAACCGCGGCTAATGCGTCAAGTATTAATGACGGAGCTGCTGCTTTAATAATCACAACTGAAAAGAAAGCAAAAGATTTGGGATTAACCCCATTAGTTGAAATTATTGCTCAAAGTTCTTCAGCAAAAGCTCCTATCGAGTTTACAACGGCCCCGGCTGATGCAATAGCTAAAGTATTAAATAAGGCAGGGCTCAAAAAAGATGACATTGATTTGTTTGAGATAAACGAAGCCTTTGCGGTTGTTTCTTTAGCTGTTAACAAGTTATTAGATTTAAATCCCGAAAAAATAAATGTTAATGGTGGTGCTATAGCTTTAGGTCATCCTATTGGAGCAAGCGGAGCAAGAATTTTGGTTACTCTGATTCATGAAATGAAAAAACAAAATGTTTCACTTGGTTTGGCATCGCTATGCATCGGCGGCGGAGAAGCTTCTGCACTAATAGTTAAAAATTATTCATAGAGGTTAATATGGAAATAAAAAACATTTCCGTTATTGGAGGCGGTACTATGGGAAACGGTATTGCCCATGTATTTGCCTTAAAAGGATTTAAGGTTAATCTTATTGAAATGAATGATGATTTGGTTAAAAAGGCTCTTGGTACGATATCGATGAATTTAGACAGACAGGTAAAGAAAAATATTATTGATGAAGCAACAAAAACTGAAACTCTGGATAATATTAAAGCTATTGCTGGAATTGAGAATATTCAAAAAGATAGTGATTTAGTTATCGAAGCTATTATTGAGAATAAGGAGGCTAAGTTTAATATATTTAACAAAATAAAGACCCTAGTTAAAGCAGATTCGATATTTGCATCAAATACATCATCAATTTCAATAACTGAATTATCAACAGCAAGTGGTAAACCGGATAAGTTCATTGGGATGCATTTTATGAACCCGGTTCCAGTAATGAAGTTAGTTGAGATAATTCGTGGTTATGAAACAAGTGATGATACGTACAAATCAATTAAAGATCTTACCTTAAAGCTTGATAAAGTTCCTGTGCAGGTTCAGGACTATCCAGGCTTTATATCAAACAGAATACTTTTACCAATGATTAACGAAGCTATCTTTGCACTTATGGAAGGTGTTGCCTCTGCAGAAGATATTGATACAGTAATGAAACTTGGAATGAATCATCCAATGGGTCCGTTAACTTTAGCAGATTTTATTGGGTTGGATGTTTGCTTAGCAATACTTGAAGTTTTATATAATGGATTCAATGATCCCAAATATAGACCATGCCCATTATTAAAAAAGATGGTGGCAGCCGGGAAATTGGGTAGAAAAACCGGGGAAGGATTTTATAAATATTAGTTAAACTTCACGTTCTATATTTGTCCGATAATATATATTATGTAAACTAATATACATTAACAATTCTTACTCAACTGTTAAGCTATCCCCTTTAGTTTTAGAATTATATATATAACGGCTAAAACAAACAGAAGCCAAACAAAAGAGCTTTTTTTCTTCTTGTTGATTTTTCTTTGTCTGCTAAACCCCAAACGTTTTTTTATTCGCTCTTGTTCATCAGTTTCGGGCTTGTAGAACCTTGGCGTATAATCAAATATTCTATTTCGGGGTTTCTTCATTAACATTTGTTAAATCTCTTAATTAGTTTCGAAAAGAGCTGATACAAATAGTTCAGGATTAAAAGTCTGAAGATCGTCGATTCCTTCACCGACTCCTATATATTTTACGGGAATTTTTTGTCTCGCGCAAACCTGGAAAACTACACCACCTTTGGCAGTACCATCGAGTTTGGTAATTACCAATCCATTAACATCAGTTACTTTTGTAAATTCATCACTTTGGATTATTGCATTTTGCCCGGTAGTACCGTCAAGAACTAATAAAGTTTCGTTGGGAGCATAGGGAATTACTTTACTCAAAACTCTTTTAATCTTGCCAAGTTCATCCATTAAGTTCGCCTTATTATGGAGTCTACCGGCAGTATCAATCAGAACTACATCATAATTTTCACTTTTAGCTTTCTGCAGAGTATCAAAAGCAACGGAAGATGGATCACTTCCTTTATCCTTCTTAAAGATTTCTACACCGGCTCTTTTAGCCCAAATATCTAATTGTTCATTTGCTGCTGCCCTGAATGTATCAGCGGCACCTACAATTACCTTTAAACCAGCTTTCTTAAAGTTATTGGCAAGCTTTCCAATAGTAGTTGTCTTCCCTGCTCCGTTTACACCTACAATTAAAATAACATAAGGCTTAAATTGATTTACACTATCTCCATTATCGACATAATTATTTTGCAGAATTGTAACTAATTCTTTTTTTACAACTTCGATAATATTAAATGTTGTCCTGTCTTTTTCTTGCTTTAAAGTTTTACGTACACTTTCAATAATAGATTCAGTTGTATCGAAACCGATATCCGAACTAATAAGTATTTCTTCAATTTCGCTTAAAGTAATATTGTCTATTACAGCTTTCCCGCTCACAGTTTCTGTAATCGAATTGAAAAGCTTGTCCCGGGTTTTACTTAAACCCTCTTTAAGCTTATTGAAATTTATATTATCAAACAGACCCATATTCTTTTTTCTTGATGAATTCAATGGCTCTGATAATGTACGCTATAAAAGAAGCTATTATCAGCAACAGAGTTGAAAAATATATTATCTTATAAGTTAAATTATTTTGATCAAAATCTAATATAATTAGAAGCAGAAGAAAGGCAAGGACAGTTACAGTTATTTTGCCGAGCATGTTTGAAGGAAGAACTTTCCCGAGCTTGGATGAAAGAATAATTCCTCCGATAAAAATAAGAATATCGCGTCCGAGCACGATAAAAAAGAAATACGAAGGTATTTTTCCTAAAACAAATAGTTTTATTGCAACTACTGCAACTACAACTTTATCGGCAATCGGATCTATTATTTTGCCTAATTCAGTAATTTCATTTCTTCTTCTTGCAATATATCCATCCATGTAATCTGTAATGATAGCAACTACTGCAAGTATTACTACAGTTAATCCTGTATTAGAATTTCCAATTTCATCCAGCAGAAACCATAACGGCAATGCAATTAATAATCGGATAAAACTTAGCAGATTAGATATAGTGAATATTTCTTTTTTACTAAATATCATTTTACTATTGCAAACTTACCAATTTTGGTATCTATCTCATTGTCAGAATCGTCCAGCATAACAACTCTGTAAATATAAATCCCGGAATTCAATTCCTTGCCCGAATCATATTTGAGATTAAAATCTACTCCTCCGTTGCCATCTTTTTCTTCAAGCTCAGAAACTTTATCGCCGTTTATAGTAAAGATATCTATCCTGGCTCTTTTAGGCAGATTAGCAAAGGTAATTTTAGTTTCTCTTCCTGCACTTACTGGATTCGGATAAACAAAAATATCCGAAAGGTCCTTTGCGTAACTAGTTAAGATAACGTAACTGCCGGCACCTGTATTAATGTTCAATGAACCTGTCCCGGCAGATGATTTAAGATTAACAGCTTGTAATCTATATTCCTTCCCTATCGAGCCTACCGGTTTTTTATCATCGAGATCAAGATAAATTACGTTTTTGTTTGTATTATCAAATTCAATGTTTACAACTTTATTTTCTGGATCGAATAAATAATTTTTTGTATCAGACGCAGAAATTTCATCAACATCAAAATTAAATGTTAGTTTTATACGATGAGGTGTAATAATCTCAAAAGACGAAATATAAAATGTTTGCGTTTCAGGAGTTGGGATAACATTAAATATTAAGGTATCAGCTGATATCGGTGAGTCGTACAAGTCATTAATTTCTTTAACAATTAACTGTGACTCGCCGATTGGCAGACTTTCCTTAAATGTGAGTAAGTAAGAATACTGGTTATTAGCAGAGACTGAATTCGGAAATCCAACACCTGGTATTTCGAACGATTCAAGATTCTCAATTACATTTTTCATCTTTTCGGAAAAAGTAACAATAACTGATTTATTGCTGTTACTTGTTGCGTTTAAGGGAACA
>Ga0210099_1000488_pt1 | contig 13042 bp, 8 predicted proteins | sample Joice_ThreeSqA_D_4_FD_184872 | JGI IMG/M metagenome (GOLD analysis project Ga0210099, IMG submission 184872) | Wetland microbial communities from San Francisco Bay, California, USA, that impact long-term carbon sequestration - Joice_ThreeSqA_D2... | ecosystem: Environmental > Aquatic > Marine >...
TTTTACAATCAATGAGACAACTACCGGCATAACGGACAAAAATAATCAACCAAAAGATTTTATTATTTACCCGGCATACCCAAATCCATTTAATAACTCAACAATTATTTCTTTTAAGTTGCCTGAAAAAAGTCAGGTTAAAATAAATGTTTTTAATATTGTGGGAGAGGAAGTAAAAACCTTAGTAAATTCCGAAATGCAGCCGGGATTGTACAAAATCAGGTGGAATGCTGGTGAGGTACCATCGGGAGTGTATTTCTATGCAATTGAAACGAAGAATTTCGTAGAAACAAGAAAGTTAATTTTACTAAAATAAAATTAATCCTTTTTCCTGGCCTTCTTTTTTAATTCACTCAACTTGTTTAAAGCTTCAAGAGGCGTGAGCTTATCAATTTCGATTCCATCAATCTCTCCTCTCAGCTTATCATCCTGTACTTCAAAAAGGCTAATCTGGTTTTCTATTTCAGGACTCATCTTTGAAAGTTTTTCTTTTCTTTCTTCGTAAGGAGTTAATTCTTTACTCTCCAGATTTTGAAGCACTTCTTTAGCCCTATTAATTACAAATTGCGGAAGTCCAGCCATTTGCGCAACTTGTATTCCGTAACTGTGATCCGCCTGCCCGGGATTTACTTTATGAAGAAAGATTACTTTGTCACCGTATTCTCTTACTTCAACTTTATAATTTCTTATGCGGGGAAAAATCGTTGCCATTTCATTTAACTCATGATAATGAGTAGCAAAGAGCGTTTTGGCTTTTATCTCAGGGTGTTCATGAAGATATTCAGTAATTGCCCAGGCAATTGAGATTCCATCGAAAGTGCTTGTGCCTCTACCGATTTCATCAAGTAAAATTAAACTCTGGGATGAAGCGTTATTTAAAATGTTTGCGGCTTCCTGCATCTCAACAAGAAAAGTGCTTTCTCCGGCAGAAATATTATCACTCGCTCCAACACGAGTAAAAATTCTGTCTATCAATCCAATCTTTGCTTGTATTGCAGGAACAAATGAACCGATCTGTGCTAAAAGAACAATCAAACCAACCTGGCGAAGATAAACAGATTTACCCGCCATATTCGGTCCTGTTAAAATTATTATCTGGTTCTCATCTGAATCGAGTTTACAATTATTTGGAGTGAACTTTTCTCCCGGCGGAAGAATTCTTTCAACAACAGGATGCCTTCCTTCATTAATTTCTATAAGATTTTCTTCGCTTAATTCCGGTTTAACATAATTATATTCTTCGGCACATTCTGCAAATGAAATAAAACAATCGAGCATTGCAATTAATTTTGCATTCTGTTGAATTCCTTCAGCTTCTGCTGCAACAAATAATCTTATTTCATTAAACAATTCTGATTCAAGCTCATATATCTTTTCTTCCGCATTAAGGATTTTATCTTCATAATCTTTTAGTTCTGGAGTAATAAATCTTTCTGAGTTTACAAGCGTTTGTTTGCGGATATAATTTTCGGGAACTTTCTCTTTATGCGCATTGCTTACATCAATGTAATAACCGAATACTCTATTATAACTGACTTTTAAGGAAGAAATTCCTGTCTTTTCTCTTTCTGATTTTTGCAGATTAGCTATCCAGTCTTTGCCGTGTAAAGAAATATCTCTCAATTCATCGAGCTCAACACTAAAACCTGTTCTCATGACTCCGCCATCTGCAAGACTTAAAGGAGGTGAATCAATTAAGGCAGACTGAATTTTCTCAATAAGTTTCTCTAAAGGATTTAATTCCTCTTTTATTTGTTTTAGTGTTTTAGTTTCTACTGAAGAGAGTAAATCTTTTAATAAGGGAATTTTTCTTAAAGATGTTTTTATTGCTACAACCTCTCGTGGGTTTGCTCGTCCTGTACAAATTCGTGAAATCAATCTTTCAAGATCACTAATTTCATTCAATTCTTTAAGAAGATTTTTTCTTAAACTTTTATTCTTTAAAAGATCAGCAACACTCTCTTGTCTTTTTATTATCGGATCGAGTGTTCTCAATGGTGCAGATATCCATCTTTTTAGAAGCCTTCCCCCCATTGGAGTTACCGTTCTATCCATTATTTCAATTAAAGAACCTTCCCTGCTGCCTCCCTGCATTGAAAAAATTATTTCCAGGTTTCTCTTCGTGGAAAAATCAAGCGCCATATAGTCGGAAGGATTATAAAGAGAAACATGATTTAAGTGGGAAAGGTTTGCTTTCTGAGTTTCCTGCAAGTAGTTGAGAACAGCTCCTGCTGCCATTATTCCAGAAGTAAGATTTTCAATTCCAAATCCTTTGAGGTTTACAGTTTTAAACTGCATCAGAAGTAATTCTTTTCCATAATCAAAATTAAAAATCCAGTCGTCAAGCTTCGTAACTCTTAATTCTCTGTTTACCTTATGAACAATTTCTGTGAGCTTTTCTTTATCGCGTTTTTGTACAAGAATTTCAGATGGATTTATAGTTTCTATCTGTGAAGTAATCTGATTTGAGCCAACTTCATAAGTATAAAATTCTCCGGTAGAAATATCACAAAAAGAAATTCCGGCAATTTCTTCTCTGAGGCAAATTGCCATTACGTAATTATTTCTTTTATGATCAAGAAGCTTATCGGAGAGGGTAACTCCCGGTGTGACAACTTCTATAACTTCTCTCTTAACAATTCCTTTGGCAAACTTGGGATTCTCAACTTGTTCACAGACTGCAACTCTGTAACCGGCTCTAACAAGTTTAGGAAGATATGTATCGATCGCGTGGAAAGGAAAACCGGCAAGAGGAACATCTTCTGCGGCGCCATTCGCTCTTTTTGTTAAAGTTATACCAAGAACTTTGGATGCGATTTTTGCATCATCATCGAAGGTTTCAAAAAAATCGCCAACCCTGAAAAGAAGAATCGTGTCGGGATTCTGTTCCTTAACCTTATAATATTGAGCCATTAAAGGGGTTTGCTGCATAGCTCAAAAATACCTTAAAGGGGTTTTAATATCAATGCGGGAAGAGTAATACTTAGCACAGATTATTAATCTGTGCTACAAGTTATTAACTTTTATATCCTACAACAGTTATACTAGAAATACTTGAATTGCTTTTCCTGAAGTCACTAATTTCATCTTCGGATAAATATTCTTTCAGCAATTCGTCAGGCAGTGTGATTAACCTCGTCTCTTTTACCTCGACATTTGTGAAACCAGATTGTTCTATAATCCCGAGATATTCCTCTTGTTTAAGTGCTCCAGCTACGCAACCAGCATACATTGCTGCTGCCTCTCTTATTCTCTTAGGCAACTCACCGGAAGTAACCATATCAGAGACACAAAAATGCCCGCCGGCCTTTAAGGTTCTGTTAATTTCTGCAAAAGCTTTTTGCTTATCAGGAACAAGATTGAGGACACAATTACTTATAACTACATCGGCAAAATTATCTTCAAGCGGAAGATTTTCAATATCGCCAAGTTTGAAATAAACATTCTTGTAATTCAGCTTTGAGAGATTCCTGTTTGCTTTTGAAAGCATTGCGTCTGTAAAATCAATTCCAACAACTGTTCCTTTTTCCCCCACAACAGACCTAGCAACAAATACATCGTTACCGGCTCCTGAGCCAAGATCAACTACAACATTACTTTCTTTGATGCCTGCATATTTTGTTGGTAAGCCGCAACCAAGTCCCAAATCTGCATCAGCGACATAACCATCGAATGATTTATAATTTTCACTGAAATCTGCAAGATCAGCTTTATCTGAAGCACAACCGCATCCACAACCTTTTGATAAATCTGCTGCTATTACTATTTCAGAATATTTATTTTTAACAACTTCTTTTAGTTCAGTATTTTCCATTTTAATACCTCATACATTTTTTATTATTATTCCATTAAATAGTTCATTTATTTTTTTTTGAGCTTCATTTAATTTCGAATAATCAATACAGTAACAAATTTTGGGACCTTCGATTTCCCCTTTTATAAAACCAACCCGCTTTAATTCCTTAAGATGTTGTGAAACTGTTGCCTGTGCCAGGGGCATTAAATCTACTATATCCCCACACATACAGACATTCTTTTGAGCAAGTATTTTAAGTATTTTTATTCTGGCAGGATGTGAAAGGACTTTTGCCCAATCGGAAATTCTATTTTCTGTTTTTGCAAACTCTTCTGATTTTGTAAAGGCCATAATTGTCTTTCATATATCGTTCATCGTAAATATACGATGAATATTTTATTCTGTCAAGAATAAAATCAAAACCATAAATGTTGCAACTGAAATTATCCCTGAAAATAGCCTTTCATCATTAAAAACAGCTTTAATTCATTTTTTGGCTTTTTGAAGAAACCAACCTATATAAGTTAGGTCCAATATTCTTTTTAATAATATTTTTTATAACAAATCTTATTTGACTGGGCAATCACTGTGTGATAATTAAAATTTAGTCCGATTGTACAAACTAAATCATTTAACAAGGAGGTTTCTATGTATAAAAACATCTTCGCGACTATCTTTTTATTTTCGTTTCTTCTTTCTTCCTTTGCGTTCGGACAAAAGACCGAATTTGAAGGTACCTATCGCTTGGTCGTCCGTATCTTACCTGACGGGACAAGATTAACAGCTCCAAATGTTATGGGGTTAATGACTTTTACAAAAACTCATAGAAATTTTAATGTGGCCTGGGTTGACAAAGACGGTAAGCATTTCTCATATTCTGTTGTGTCCACTTACAAGTTAACTGACACAGAATATTCAGAGACAATTATTTTTTCTGTCATGAACGATGAAATCAGCGGGAAAGGGATTACTTATGTGATGTCCGGGGACTCATCGACAGTTCCTGTAAAAGCGGCTGACGGTAAAATTGAGATTACTCCGCCTTTTGATCAAGTAACAATGGTTTTTGACGGTGACAGGTTAATTGGAACTTCTGAAGGTAATTTTAAGGATTACTGGGAAAAAATCGAATAATATTCGTTATGTAAAAAACGGGGTGTTAACAAACACCCCGATTCTTTTTAGTATTAAAGTTTTACCCGCCCTAATCAATCATCTCTTTCGCTTCCATTTTTTTTGCTTTTGTAGTTAAATAGTAGAAAGCAGGAATCACATAAAGAGTTAAAATTGTAGAAGCGATTAATCCTCCGATTGCAACAACACCTAAAGGAATTCTCATTTCTTTTCCTGCTTCACCAATGCCAAGAGCAAGAGGAAGCATTCCAAGTATAATAGCAACAGAAGTCATTATTTGAGGTTTAAGTTTTGTAGGAGCAGCTTCAAGCAGAGCATCGTGAGGTAAATAACCTTGTTCACGCCTTAGTTGATTTGTATAATCAAGTATGAGTATCGCATTATTAACCACAATACCGATCAACATTATTATAGCCATAAGAGAAGTAATGTTGAATGCAATACCTGTAATATAGAGCGAAAGTATAACTCCTATTAATCCAAGCATTACAGTTAACATAATTAAAATCGGCTGCAAAAAACTCTCGAGTATAGCAGAAAGTAACATATATGTTAACAACACTGCCAGGAAAAATGCAAAGATCATATCGGCAACCATATCGTTCATCATTTTAACATTTCCGCCCCATCTAAAATAATAGCCGGGAGGCAAATCTAAATTAGCAATTCGCCTGTCTATTTCTCCGGTAACATTACCAAGAGGTACTCCCGCAGCGGGTGAACCTGTAAACTGAATGGAAGTAAATTTATCCCTGTGTAGAATTTTTGTGTATCCAGTCGTAAACCTTACATTTGCAAGCTGAGATAAACGGTATGACCCGTTATGAGTCGCTATAGGAATATTCCCGATTTTTTCAGGCGTATCAACCGAATTATCATTCAATGTAACTGTAATATCATATTCGTCGCCCATTTCTCTATATTTTGCAGATTGCATTCCTTCCACCGAGGCTCTGAGAACAAGTGCCAGATCTGTAATAGTAATACCGGCATCGTTTAATTTTTCCCTGTATGGAAAAACTGTTATCTCCGGTTTACCTGCGCGTGAACTTTCATCTAAGTTATTTAAGCCGGGAATATCATATACTTTTTGTAAAACGCTGTCTTTATATTTCATAAGCTCTTCCTGGTCCTGACCCATCAGGAAAAATTGGATTGGCGCACCACCTTCGCCCATTCCCGAAGCTACATCTACTTTTAATTTTGTATTTGGAATATCGGCTAATTCAGCAGCGAATATAGAAATCATCTTTTCAAGTCCAATTTCCCTTTCCTTCACATCCACAAGTTGTACATCGATTCTTGCCATATTTGTACCGATGTCAAGATCACTTAGCTTTCCAAGATTAGTAAGGGTGTGTTTTACTTCAGGATGATGTTTAATCTTATTCTCGATCTGTCTGACTTTTGCTGCAGTAGATTCAAGATTGTATCCAACAGGAAGTTCGACTTCTATCTTAATCTTTCCATCATCCATGTTGGACATAAATTCAAATCCGAGTTTCGGCGCAAAAATAACCATAACAAGAATGAATAATAAAAATGAACCTGCTACTACTAGAAAACTTCTTATTTTTGATTTAAGGACCCATACCAGTGATCTTTTATATAATGAAGTTTGTGTATCTTCAAACCTATTAAGTATTGCTGCAATTTTTCCCGGCTTATGTTCTTTTTTCAAAATAAGTGAAGCGAGCATCGGTGTAAGTGTAAAAGACATCAGCAAAGAAAAAATAGTGGCAAATACTGCGGCGAGCGCAAGCTCTCTTAGCCATAAGCCAACCATTGATGACATATTAGCAATAGGCAAAAACACAACTAAGTTTGTAAGAGTCGCAGCCAAAACTGCAACAGTCATTTCGCTTGTGCCTTTATAAGAAGCCATTTTAATACTTTCACCCATTTTCCTGTATCTGAAAATGTTCTCCAGCACAACAATAGAATTCGCTACCAACACACCGACGGACACTGAAAGTCCCATCAGTGTCATCATATTTAATGACAAACCAAATGCTTTAAGTAAAAAGAAAGTAGAGATTATCGAAGTGGGCATGGAAAGAGCAACAATAATTGTAGAACGAATATCATGCAAGAACAATAATAATATTATACCTGTGAAGATAACTCCAAGTATGATATTGCTCATTGTATCGTTGACACTGCTTTTGACAAATTCCGATTCATCATTTACTGTTTCAAGATCAGTTCCCTGAGGTAAGGTTGCCTGAATTTCGGGAAGTGCTTTCCTGATAGCTTGAGCTACCTCTACAATGTTGCCCTCTGTACTTTTAACAATGCCAAGTCTCACAACATTTTCATTTCTGAAATTTTCTTTTACATTAAAGTAAATTGATCTCTGCCTGACATCTTTTCCGCCATCTACAACCTGTGCGAATTGTCTTATCTTTTTCGATCCAAAGGCTGTCGGCACTTCAATTTCTCTTATTGTTTCAGTGTTATCGAACTGACCATTGAGCCTGACAGTATATTCCTGATCACCAATCTGGAAATATCCCCCGGGAATATCCATATTATGTGCGGCAAGAATCTGTGTTAACTGGGGCAGAGAAATTACATTTTCATAAACTGTTCTATTATCAAGAACAATTCTGATTTCTCTTTCCTGTCCACCAGTGATCTGTACTTTTGCAACACCCTGGATTTGTGAGAAACGGTCCTTTAATTGTTTATCTGCTATTTCATAAAGTTGTCGTGCATTAAGATCTCCGCTGAGAATAACATCGACTACCGGGAATTGTCTTAGATCAACTTTCTGAACTATCGGCGCTTCCGCATCATCGGGAAGATCATTCATAATTTCATCTATTTTATCTTTCACTTCCTGGTTTGCCACGTTAACATTTTTACCAAGATTGAATTCCATTATAATTATTGAGACCCCGTCGAGAGAATAAGATTCTATTCTTTCAACCTGGCTTATTGTAGAAATGACTTCTTCAATTTTTTTTGTAATGAGTGTTTCAATTTCCTTCGGGTTAGCCCCGGGATAAACAGTTGAAATTGTAACGTAAGGAATTTCCACATCTGGCTGGAGATTAAGGTTAAGAGTAAAATAAGCCAGCGCTCCAAAGATGAGAAAGATCGATATTCCGACTATTGTTAGTACGGGGCGGTTAATAGATACTTTTGCTAAAAACATTTTTCTGTTCCCTTCTATTGAATCACTTTCACTTTTGTACCATCCTCCAATTGAGATGCGCCTTGTATAATCAATTGATCTCCTTTGTTTAAACCGCCAGTTACTTCATATTCGATACCCGAATCCATTCCACTCCTAATGTATTTTTTAGCAGATTTCCCTTTTTCATTAACAAAAACGAAAACTCCTTTTTCATCTTTTTGAACCAGATTCCTGGGAATTACAAAAGCCTTATCATTTTCATGAACAAGAATGTTAACTTCAACGGTAAGCCCGTTTTTTAATTCCATGTTTGAATTGGGAAATTCAATCTCGGCATAAAAAGCCTGCTGCATAGGATCGATTCCAAGTGAAACGTCAGTCACTTTTCCCGAATAAGTTTTATTGTTATAAGTTATTTCGGCACTCATACCTCTCTTAATTAAACGAATTTCTTTATCAGTAACCCAGACTTTAGCTTTCATTATATTGAGTTGTGCAACAGTGAATAAATGTGTATCGTTTTTAACATTATCCCCTTCGTTCACTTTTAAATCAACAAGATAGCCATCAAACGGCGAGTCGATGAAAATCATATCTTTGGAAGCCTGTAAATTAGATTTAGTAACGAGATATTGTGTTTCCGCCGCATCATAATTAGCTTGTGCAGTTTCGCCGGCTTTCAATAAGGCTTTCATTCTTTCATAAGTTTTTTCCGCATTTTCAAACGCTGATTTAGCTTGTTCATATTGTGCAGCAAGATGATCTTTAGGAAACTGAAGTATTACCTGGTCTTCTTTTACAAAATCTCCCACTTTAAAATTTATCTTTTCAATTTTTCCGCTGACTATTGCACTGCGAGTAGCCTCTTTAATACCGCTTAACTTTGAAAAATAACTGAGATATTTCTTGAAGGGCTGTAATTTTACTTCCGTCACTTTAACGGGGACACCTTCCTCTTCCTGGATCTGGTCTATACTTTTAGAAGCCTCATCTTCTTTACTGCAGCTGTTTATAAGAATAGACGTAGTGATTATTAACATTAACACGAAAACAATTTTAATTTTTTCAAAATATTTCATAACTGTTATTCTCCAGTAATAAATAAAACTTTGAGTTAGTCCTTATCTTCCTTGAAAGTATTCATGTAAAGATCGTCGGTTTGCCCGGTTAATTGTTCAAGTTCAAACTTCGTTATCATATAACTGTGAAGCGATTGAAGCTGATTTATTTTAGCCTGTTTCAATGCTAAGTCCGCATTTTGAACTTCTAATTGAGTTGCAGTGCCTTCTTTATATTTTACTGTGGAAATTTCATAAGCTCGTTTTGCAAGCTCAACATTTCGTTTCTGTGCATCGAGCAGATCCATTACCCTTTTTAGCTCAAGCATTTTGGATTTCACCTGTGACCTAACCAAATCCTTCAATTGATTTAACTGCTCTTCCGTCTGCATATAATTTATTGTCGATTGTTCAATCCGGCTTTTTGTCTGTCCACCTTTGAACAAATTAATTGAAAGGCTTAATCCAACTGTGAGTGATGAATAATTTTGAAAATTCCATTCATCGGAAGTTCCTGCATAAGTATAATTGCCAAAAGCAGCAAGAGTAGGCCAGAATTCTGCACGGTCAAGATCAACAAAAGCCTCATCAACTTCTTGTTTAAGTTGAAGTGTTTTGATACTGTAATTTGATTGTGTTGCCTGCCCGATAAAATCTGTTTCATCTAAATTTTGAATTTTCTCAAAACCAAATTCACCGGAAACATCAATCTCAGTTTGTTGATCCAATCCCATTACCATTTTAAGAGCATTCTTTGCATCTGCAAGATTATTTTGTATCTGCAAAACATTCGGACGAATATTTTCGACTTGCACTTCTGCCTGAAGCATATCAAACTCAGATACAAGACCCTGGCCGGATAAAGCTTTTACGGTCGCAAGATTTTCTTTAGCGTTACTGAAGCTTTCCTCGGTAATCTGTAAGAATTCTTTGGTTAATAGTACTCCATAAAAAGCTTTTTGAACATTCAAAACTGTTTCCGAAACTTTATCATTTAAGTTCTCTTTAGCCAGATTCAAATATATTTGTGATGCACCAATACCTCTGAATACTGCCGAACTAAAAAGTGTTTGGGTTAACTGGACACTTGTTTCAAAATTATTTTTCTGAACGAATGATTGTAATACGTTCTGTACAGGAAGGAACTTGTCGTCATCTCTCGGTAAAACTCCCTCATCAAAAAGAATACTATAGGTTGCGTTAGTAAGTAAAGCCTCAAAATTCGGAAAAGATGTTTTTGGTTTTTTAAGAAAGTGAGAAAAGTTTGCGGAAAGATCAAGACTTGGCAGAGCGTAACCAAATGCTTCACTTACAGCAGCATCTGATTTTTCAACATTCATTTTTGCAATCTTAATGTCCCTGTTATTATCAAGTGCCACCTGAATAGCCTCTTGAACAGTAAAAGTCTGAACCTGAGCATTAACAATGATTGGAAGAAATAGAAATAACATAAAAAACGATTTGACCGGATTATTTTTTTTCATTTAACTCCCATTGTCTTCATTGATTAAATAACTTTTGTCCTGCCCGATAGGAAATAGTTGACAATTGTAAAATATCGGGATAGATGCATTAGTTCGAATTTCCCTAAAATTTGCGGATACTGAATTTAAGTACAATAATTGCCGCATAAATAAAGCGGCTCCCAAAATAAACAATAAACTCCCCTGCTAATACTAAATTTTCAGTATTTCAAAATTAGACAAATAAAGAATAATTATCACATGAAAAATTAGGATTTATACAATATTTATTTGAATGGAAAATATTAAAAGTGAAAGGCAAGATTCTTACATATGTCGCATAGTTTTTATAAACTTCAAAAACAATTTTATCTAACAAAAAATGTCTTCACTTTTTATTTTCTAACCATTTTAACCAATCTATACAACGGTCGCTCCAGGATTCCAGGTGACCTCGACCCAAAGCTAAGCCAAAACCATGTCCGCCTTCCGGATAAATGTGCATTTCCACAGGAATCTTTTTTTGCCGCAAAGCTTCATAAAAAACCAAACTATTTTCGACAGGTACTGCCCTGTCATCATCTGCATGAACTATAAAAGTCGGCGGCGTATCCTCTTTTACCTGGAGTTCATTTGAATACAATTTTATTAGTGAAGAATCCGGATTCTTACCAAGCAATGCATCACGTGAACCCCGATGCATAAATGATTTTGTAAAAGTAATAACGGGATAACCCAGGATCATAAAATCGGGCCTTGAACTCATTTTATCAATTTCATCCATCGCATTAGGATCACCGTAATCAAAATGAGTTCCTAATGTAGATGCTAAATGTCCGCCTGCCGAAAAGCCCATCACTCCAATTTTATTTTTATCAACGTTCCAATCAGAAGCATAATAGCGAACTATTCTTATAGCTCTTTTCACATCAAGCAGCGGCGATTTATATCCAACAATATTATTATTAGAAATCGGCAGTCTATATTTCAAGACAATTGCAGCAATTCCTTTTGAGTTTAGCCATTTTGCAACATCCAAACCTTCAAAATCATAAGCCAATCTTACATATCCGCCTCCCGGACAAATAACTATTGCTTGCCCGGTAGCATATCTTTTGGCTGGAAGATAAACCGTAATATCCGGTATTTGTACATTGCTGATCCTTATTATGTCACTGGAATCCCTTATTTCGACTTCATTAGTTTTTCTATTGTTAGGGATTTCATCAGTCCAGAGCGGCAAAGTAAAACTTTGTGCAAAACATTCAGCAGCAATTAAAAGAGAACTTATAACTAAAAATAATTTTCTCATTAGGTTATTACCATTTAAAATTATTTCAAAAAAAATCCTATAAATGATTTCTAAAAATCATTTTTGTAGAATCAACTTAATTTTTTTTAATAATATCGGCAAATATTATTAAAAAAAGACAATACGCTTTCACTATTAACCTAAAATATCTTTATAATGCTTTTGTTATATTATATCGTTTTAATCCGATAATAAGTGTTTTGGTTTCGTATAAAAATTTAGTTTACAGAAAAATATGAACAATATCCCTGAACTTTTTTTTCACATCTCTAAAAACGCAAAAAACAAATATCAGTTTGAAGATGAGTTTTACTCAATTAGAGGAAACTTAGTAATTGCAAACGGTGCAAATGCACGTATACTTGCAAATAAAATAAACGACATAAGAGAGTCGGAAGGAAAAACCGATGAATTTGTAAGCGCAGGACAGGTAAACACGCTCGGTCTGCTTCATGAAATATTTCATTTCCTTATAAGATATTATGAAGAAAATGAAAATCCCGGAGTTTTTGCAAGAGGAATAAATCATCTTAAAAGTAATCTTAATGAGAAGGAATTAAATTTTGTTTTATCGGAATACATTAATCAATTTCCTATTCTAGATGTTTACAAAGGAAAAGTAAGTGCGAATGATTATTTAAATGACATCACTGAAGGAAAGCCGAATAAGGAAATTATTCTTGAAGAAATAATTCTTCTAAATCTTGAAAATATTAATCCTGCAACACGTCAACTTGAGGAACTTTATTCTGAAAAACCGCTTAAGGGAAAAACAAAATATCTTGATCTTCTAAAGAATTTGGAAACGTTTTTCTCGTATGAAAAACCTTTCGGACCGGAGAATCTTCCTCTTATTCATTTTCTTAGAAAACCTATACTTGAATCTCCTTATAACTTAGATGGACAACTCGATTACATACTTAAAAACTGGGGGATTTATATTTATGATAGAAGATTAGATTGGAAAAAGATCTCTCAGTTAAACGGACTAGCTGACAATGGCATTTATGCATTATGTAGAACAGGAAATTTTATTTGGGCCGGAATATATTCGTTTGATAGAAAGGAAAACATTGAACAGGGCAAAGGTCTATTCTTAATAAACCGAAACACACTTCAAGTTACGGAAATAGATTT
>Ga0210099_1000490_pt1 | contig 13010 bp, 7 predicted proteins | sample Joice_ThreeSqA_D_4_FD_184872 | JGI IMG/M metagenome (GOLD analysis project Ga0210099, IMG submission 184872) | Wetland microbial communities from San Francisco Bay, California, USA, that impact long-term carbon sequestration - Joice_ThreeSqA_D2... | ecosystem: Environmental > Aquatic > Marine >...
CTGCTGCCGCTCGAGGAGAGCCGGAAGCACAACATCTCGCTGACGAGCAGCCTGGCGTTCCCGGTGGACTACATGCAGGGGTCCACGCTGGGCGCCATCCTGTCCGACTTCGGCGTGTACGCGGTGCTCAGGCTGCGCAGCGGATTGCCGTACACCAAGCTGATCAACACCGGCAACGGACAGATCGGTCCGCCCAGTGTCGCTGGCCTGGAAGGACGTCCACAGAGCTCGATCAGCAACACCGAGACGCCGTGGACGACGGCGATCGACATGCGGTTCACGAAGGGCTTCCAGATCGGCCAGAACTGGAACCTGCAGGCGTTCATCGACTGGCGTAATCCGTTCAACATCTCGAGCTACACGACGGTGTTCCTCGAGACGGCGGGAACGGTCAACCAGCAGTTCCGCGATGCGCAGCTTCTGTCGGCGCTCACGGACACACGCCTCGACGGCGACAACCTGATCGACGATTTCGATATCGCGACGGAATCGCCGGAGACCGATTACAACAAGTTCTCGCTCATGCGGGCCGAGGAGCGGTGGGGCAACGGAGACGGGGTCTTCACCGTGGAGGAGCAGAACATCGCTTTCGGGCAGGGATACGAGAGCACTTATGGTCAGAACGTCAGGTTCGACACCTCTGACCAGCTCTTCCGTATCGGCCTGAGGATCGCCTTCTAGAGGCGTGGAGGTATAACGGATTGGGGGGGCGATCGTGGCCCGATCGCTCCCCTCTACCCGAAAGACCAGGAGTGGCCATGAGACTCAGCATGTTTGCACGGCTCGGCCGAAGCGGCCGGAGGCTGGTCTGGGGCGGGGCGCTGGGAGTGCTCCTGCTCGCGGCCGGTACGACGGCTATCGGCGACGTCTCTCCGGAGGCAAAGCGTGCCAGGAGCCAGGACGATTCGTTCTCGCTCTTCGCCGGACCGACGGCGGTGCTAACGGGCAACCAGCTGCAGTGTGGACTGAACAACCAGGGATACATCTGCACGGATGTGTTCGACAGTCCGACCGGCGGCGGCGGATTCTGGCCCGTTGGCTCGCCCAACGCGTACATCTTCAACACCGGCCTGCAGATTGCCGGTATCATTCAGGAGGACGGCGGGCCGTGGGCGAACGACACTACGGCGGCCTTCTTCTTCGATCCGAAGGGCACGACACAGCACGGCTCGGCCCTCACCAACATCTACGACTCGCTCAATCCGGACGACCTGGCGAACTGGCCCGACGAGGCCAAGATCGCCGACGGCGATCCGCTGTTCCAGCCGGTCCTGTGGGGACGCAACACCGCGTCGCAGCAGGACTCGTGGGTGCAGTACTGGGACGGCGATCCGGCGAGGATCAACGGGCGGATTCACCCGCTCGGAATCCAGGTGACGCAGCGCAGCCTGGCCTGGAACTACCCGGCCGGCAACGAGTCGCTGATCTACTTCATCTACAAGTTCGCGAACGTCACGGACTCCGAAGAATTCCTGCGTCTGAACAACACGCAGTTCTTCGGCGGTGACGCCGCGCTGCCGACGAGCGGCTACACGATCGGCGAGCTGTACGGCGCCTTCGGTACCGACATGGACGTGTCGGACGCGACGGAGAACTTCTCCACGGCGGTCCTTCCGTTCGACGTCGGCATCTCGTACACGGGCGGGTTCAACGCGCCCGAGTTCGCCTACACGCCGGACATCTTCTTCCCGCCCTTCTTCACGGACGCCCCCGGGCTGATCGGGATCAAGTACCTGAGGAGCCCGATCCGTCCCGGAAGCGATCCGCCCGAAGAGGTGGGCCTGACTCTGTTCTCCGCCAACCTCAACGCGAGCTTCGGGTTCCCGGATCCGCAGAACGACAAGCAGCTCTGGCGGTATCTGTCGGGCAAGATCAGCCCGTCGCAGGGCGACAATCCCTGCAACGTGGAGCCGGAGGTGCTTACGGCGGATCCGAACGATACCCAGCGCTCAGTCTGCTTCATCTACCAGGAATCCGCGGACACGCGGTTCTTCCAGTCGTCGGGGCCGTTCGAGCTCGGTCCAGAAGACGAGCCGGCGACGATCGTGGTGGCCTACATCGCCGCCGCGACGGTGGAGAGGATGCCGGACGGCTCGCCGAGCGGGATTCTGGCGAACCAGGCCGATGCGAATTCGAATGCGCCGGGCGACCCGTCGTTCCACCCGGGGTACACGAGCGCTCGCGCCTGCTCGCCGACGGCGGTGGCCAACAGCGATCTCAGCCTCTGCGACGACGTGCGGTCGCCGAATCCGGTCAAGCCGATCGAGCGCGGGGCGGGTTGGTACCAGTACACCGGTGCGGCTCCGAGTGGCCGCGTCAACGGCTTCCTCGAAGGTCCGGACAACAAGCTGGACCAGTTCAGCGTCGAGGTGGTTCCGAACAGCCTGCTCGGCCGGGCGCTGGTGGCGCAGACGATCTTCGACAGCAGCTTCCTGCTGGGATTCGCCCCCGAAGCACCGGTGTTCTATTTGGTGCCGGGCGACAATTCCGTCACGGTGATCTGGGAAGAGAGCGCCACCGAGACGCTCGGTGACCCGTTCTACCAGGTCGCCGGTGATCCGGGGAGCGCGCTGTACAATCCGAACTACCGCGAGTTCGACGTCGAAGGCTACCGGGTGTGGCGCGGGACGAACCCGGGCGCGCTGGGCCTGATCGCCCAGTTCGACAAGTCGGACAGTCAGTTCTTCGATTACACGTGCGAGACCGTAAGGCCCGACGAGGACGTCGGAGCGGAGAGGGAAGGGACGCCGGTGGTCGGGTTCGTGGCAGGTGAAACGTGCCCGCTCGTGCCTGGCAGCACCTTCATCGCGCGGAACATCGACAGCAACATGATCTTCAACAACGGCTCGGACGGCGGTCTGCCGGGAGCCGGCGTGGCGCGCCTCGCGGACCTGTCCGCGATCAGCACGTCGACCACCCGTGTGATCCTCGACGATCTCGCGGGACCGGCGGAGCCCCTGACGGACTCCGGGATTCCGTACTTCTACAACGACGTCAGCGTCACGAACAACTTCACGTACTACTATTCCGTGACGGCGTTCGACGTGAACTCGCAGGCCTCCGGACCGCATTCGCTGCGGTCGGCCCGCATCAACCAGTCGACCGCACCGCGGGCAGACTCCCCGAACCTGGAGTTCGCGTCGCTCACGGCGGCCATCACGGGCGACGACGGCGTGGCGCTGGTGACGAACCAGCCGGTGCCGTCGGTCGATCCGGATGACGGGACGTTCTCCGGGCCGTTCCCGCCGACGAACGGGATTTCACAGACGTTCGCGCCGCTGGTTCCGCGCCTGCTGCCGCAGTTCGAGCTGACGGCTCGGATCGACAGCGTGAAGCCGGACTGGGTGCAGCAGACCGGGTGCGGCAGCTACGGCTGGGCGTTCCAGAGCGTGTGCTGGCGGGCGTGGATCACGCTGAACGGTCAGACGGTGGAGGCGACGGGACTGGCCTCGAACTGGAACTCGTTCGGCCGGCCGCCCTACAGTGAGACGCTGGTGGTGAACCAGGAGATTCCGTTCGATCCCGCGGCGCTGAAGGCGTTCGGGATTCCGGCGGCCTCGGGTGCGGCGCAGGCGTACTTCACTGTGGACGAGTCGATCCAGCGGATCAACTGGGAAGGCCAGCAGAACCGCCGGGGCGCGACGTCCAACACGCTGCACGGCGGACCACGCTGGTTCAACGGAACCGAAGAGACGCTGGCGGACCCGACCGCGTTCATTCGCGTCGGCCGACTGGCGGAGGTGGACTCGGTGTTCATTCCGATCCACCACACGGACATCGGACCCGGTGGACCGCAGCTGCCGAACTCGGGCACGGTCCAGTACTTCGGCTACTATCAGGCTTTCCTGGGCCACGCGGCGGACTATCGAGTGACCTGGGAGGGCGGGACGATCACGGTTCGGGACATCTCGAACCACGTGGACGTGCCGTTCAGCGCCGAGTACGGGGCGTCGTGGGGCTTCCTGAACGACGACGGGGACGGGGACGGCACGGTGTCCTGGCAGGACTTCTGGTGTGTCGGAGCCGACGCGTGGGCCGAGTACGAGGCCACGCTCGGGGCGACCTGCCCTGCTCCGCTGGCGCTGTCGCCGACGCCGACGATCCACTCGATCTCGATGGACACGAACACGGTGCCGGCGCCGGACGGGAACGGCTTCACGCTGTACCTGGGCGCGATGCGGCACTTCTTCCTGACGGAGACGCTGCCCCCGGACGGGACGGTGTGGACGCTCAGGACGTACAACGGTTCGGTGACGGCTTCCTCCGGACTCGACTCGTTCGATCCGGGCGGATACAAGTACATCGCGGTCTACGACGCTGGCGCAGGTCAGTCGGGCTTGCGCAACCCGCTCGTGCCGGGTCTGACGATCGGCTGGAGCGTCGCGAACAACACGGCCGCGACCGGACCCGTGGACCTGACGCAGGTGCACACGGTGCCCGATCCGTACCTGGCGACGAGCCAGTACGATCTGAGCCCGACGACGAAGCAGCTGATGTTCGTCAACCTGCCGCCGCAGGCCACGATCCGGATCTACACGCTGACGGGCGTGCTGGTGGACGTCGTGAACCACAACGACTCCTCGGGCGGCGGCCGGGAGGTGTGGGACCTGAGAAACCGGAACAACCAGTTCGTCGCGAGCGGCGTGTACTTCTTCCACGTCGTGACGCCGGACGGGGATGAGTACGTCGGCAAGTTCACCGTCGTGAACTTCGCCGGCCAGAACTGACGAGAACCGGACCCGCGGGGGGGCTCAGGCCCTCCCGCGGAAATTGACCAGCTCCTTTAGGAGGTATTCATGCGGCTATTCAGTCGAGCGGCAATTGCCCTGCTCTTGGCGATTGCCCTGCCGGGACTGCTCTGGGCGCAGGAAATCGACCCGAACAACCCCGTCAAGATCGCCAGTGACAACACGGCGTTCGGCGGTACGTCGGCCGAGTTCCTGCAGTTCGGTTCCGGGGCTCGCGGCATGGCTCTCGGCGGATCGTTTTCGACGATCGTCGATGACGTGAACGCGCTGTACTACAACCCTGCCGGCCTGACCAGTATGCAGGGGCCCGAGGTGGCGCTGACGCTGATGCCCTACTTCGCGGATACCGACTATTACTGGACGGGCCTGGCCTTTCCGTTCTCGGACGGTGACTTCGGAATGGGGTTTTTCCTCGGTCACTTCGGGTTCGGGAACCAGCCCATCTACACGGAAGCCGATCCGGACAACGTGTCCGGGGAGACGTATGGCGTGAACGAGACGGTCGCCGGCCTCTCCTTCGCCCACGCGTTCATCGATCGCTTCTCCGCGGGCCTCACGTTGAAGTTCATCAACGACGACCTGGCGACGGGCGCCCTGGGTGGTGCTTCGGCCTCGGCGGCGGCGATCGACTTCGGCGTCAACTTCCACAGCGAGCTCGGCAACCGCCCGATCCGCCTGGCGTTCGTCGTGCAGAACCTCGGTGGGTCGCTGGCGCACGAGGGTGAGGCGCTGCGCTTCCGGGACATCAACGGCAGTGATGCGGACGTGAGCATTCCGGATCAGAGGCAGGACCCGCCGGCCGCAAGGCTGGTGACGGACGCCTTCCCGCTGCCGAGGTTGTTCCGGGTGGGCCTGAACTACGACATCATCTCGGGCGAGTCGAGCAACCTCTCGCTGATGGGCGAGTTCATCGAGTCGAACAACACGAATGCCGCGTTCGGGTTCGCGGGTGAGTACCGGTGGACCGGGGTCGATGTGCCGGTCGGCGTGGCGCTTCGGGCCTCGTTCCAGACGCAGCCCGACAACGCGTACCTGGGTGGCACGTGGGGCACCAGCGAGGGCATCGATGGCCTCGGACTCGGTGGCGGACTGTTCTACCGGTTCGCGGACCGGTATCGGATCCAGTTCGACTACGCATACAAGAACTACGGCGTGCTGGGGAGCGCGAACGCGTTCACCGTGGGCCTCGGCGTAGACTGACCAGACGGAAGACCGAATGTCCGCGCGAACTACTCCGAGGAGCTGGAGGTCTGAAGGCGTGAGCGCCGCCGTCCGGCGAACGGTGGTGCTCTGCCTCGCGTCCGCGGCCGGGACCCTGACGGTCCCGTCCGTGGTGGCTTCCGCCACGATGTCTGCCCAGCAGGAAACGGCTCAGGGCGGCCTCGAGGTCACTCTCTTGCGGACGTGGGCCCCGGAGGACCTGACGGTGGTCGACGGATTGGCGAACGTGCCCCTCACGATGCTGGCCGGGGGGACAACGGGAGCCTATCGGTTCGAGCTCGCCGTGTTCGATCAGTCGGATGCGCAGCTGTATCGGGATAGTTGGGAGAGGCAGCTCAGCCAGCAGGCTGTCGCTTACGTGGAGTCCGGAACTTCCTATCTTCTTGAGCCCTTCCGGTTCGGGGTGAGACCCGGCGAATACGAGGTCGAAGTGAGGGCGTATCCGACGGATGCGCCGGACCTCGGTGAACGGATCCGCCTGCCGCTCGTGGCGTTCGATGGACGTCCGGGTACGTCGGATCTGTACCTGGCGACACGGGTCGAGCCAATCACCGAAGGTGCGGGAGGGGGGAGCTGGTCAGTGACCCACGGAGGCTTCGGAATCGCAGCGGCAGCCCGTATGTCGATCCTGCCGACGGAGCCAGACCTCTACTACTATCTCGAGCTGTACGGTCACGATTCGGATTCGACCCTGATCAGCGTGAGCGCCGAAGTGCGGTCGGGTGATCGGGTGGTGTACAGGACGCCCGCTACGCAGGTGGAAGTCGGGCCGGGAGGCGTCCCGTTCACGGGACATATCTCCCTCGCCGGTCTTCCGCCGGGCGAGTACACCCTCGCGATGAATCTGGGTGCAGGGGATGGAGAAGGGAGTCGTGCGGCCACCTTCCGGATGCTGAGTCCGCAGACTGCGGTCGCCGCCGGCGCCGCAGGGGGAAGCTACGAGGCGGATTATTTCGCCACGCTTTCGGACCCGGAGCTGGAGCAGACCTTCGGCGGGGTGGCGGTCCTCATCACGGACACGGAACGGGTGACCTTCGAGGCGCTTCCGCCGGACGCGAAGCGCAGGTACCTGACGGAGTTCTTCCAGCAGCACGATCCGAGCCCGGGCAGTCCCGGTAACGCGTTCCTCGACGATTACCTGCAGCGGATTCAGACGATCCGGGCGCGGTACGACGAGACTGTCGGGACCGAGGAGCGCATGCCGTGGTACACGGACCGCGGCCGGATCTACCTGAAGTACGGCGAGCCGCAGGACCGAGTAGTCAATTACTCGCCGTCCGACATCGGAGCTCCGAGCGGCGTCGGTGGGGGATTCGCGGGCGAGCCGCCCTATGAGATCTGGCAGTATCAGACGACGAGCTTCGTGTATCTGTTCATATCGGAAGACCGCTTCGGTCACTGGCGACTGATCTACAGCACCGACCCCGATGTCCAGTCCCTGGCGGACTGGTACCGGCGGTGCGGGCCATCGGCACTGAACGATCTGCGAACGAACTTCGGAGTCAACACCCGGTTTACTGAATAACTGATGCCGGCGGACAACCGCTGTAAACGGTGTCACATCGAGAGAGAGGGTATCATGAGAGTTGGCTTGGTGCGTAATGTCGGGCTCAGCATTACCGCGCTGGCTGTCCTCGCGCTCGGGGGGTGTGACGACAATCCCCTGAACTTCGACGTCAAGGACACGGTGGGTATCGAGACCAATCCGTCGGTCATGGTGGTGTCGGCCGGCCGGACGGCCGAGTTGGAGACCCGCGCGGTCAACCAGGGTGGCGAGCCCACGTTCGACGAGATTTCGGCTGCCGTGGACGCTTCGTGCGGACCGGCGACGATTCAGATCATCGACGTTGCAGAGCTCGAGATCCAGCCGCCGGGGATGTTCGCCGTCACGGGTGGATCCGTGCTCGGCCAGACCTGCATCGCGCTGACCTCCGGGTCGAGCTCGGCGCAGGTGGACGTCACCGTGGTCGCCAACGGCGTCGAGATCACGGCCCCTGTGGACGGAACGATGTTCAGGAGCGGCGATACGGGCCAGATCGTAGCCCAGCTCGTTGGCCTGGACGGTGCGGTGGCCGGGCCGTACGACCCGACGCTCGCGACGTTCGCGTCGAGCGACACCGACGTCATCGAGATCACGGATGACGTGGGTAACTTCACGGCGGGCCAGTCCGGATCGGCGACGCTGACCGTGACGTGGTCCGGGGACGACGCCAACGGCACGGCGGGTCTCGGGGTCATTCGCCAGAGCTCCGTCAACGTGACCGTCACCGCCGGTGTTCCCGTTGCGGCGGCGTTCGAGAACGATCCGCTCGGTGCGTTCCTGGTCGGTGACATCAGCGAGTTCGAGGTCTTCCTGGTGGATGCCGATGGGAACCAGAACACCAATGAGACGGAGATCACTGGCGTGACGGTGAACTCCTCGAACCCGGCGGTCGCGACGGCTTCCGGCGCTCTCGTTCCCGGTGGCTCGGTGCACGTGATCGTGACGGTCGAAGCGGTTGGCGGCGGTTCGTCGACGATCTCCGGGACGGTCCAGACGACCAACGGGGATCTGCCGTTCACGGCCGAGTACTACGTGCCGGCGCCTTCGATTACGAGCCTGTCGGCGTCGTCGGGCGTGTTCGCCACCACGGTGACGATCACGGGCCAGTCGCTCGGCTTCCCGGGCCTCGTTACGTCCGTCCTCGTGGACGGCGTGCTACTCGGTAACTTCACGGTGGTGTCCGATACGGAGATCACGGCGCAGATGCCGACGTACGCCACCGCGAGCGCTGGCCACACCGTGGTCGTGGACGTGAACGGGATCTCGTCGACTGAGGCCATCACGTGGGATCAGACCAACGACTGCAGCGCGCTCGACTTCCCCGAGGAACCGGGATTCGATGGTCCATTCGTGGACGTGTCCTATCCTCTGGAATGCACGGGCACGGCCTCAGGGCCGCAGGATGACTGGTTCTTCGCGGATGTCTCCGCGGACGCGGCCCTTGCGGGCGGCGGCTCCTACAGCGTGACGCTGACCCCGACGTGGGGTCCGCCGTTGAAGGACATCGACTTCTACTACGACGACTGCACCTTCACAGTCTTCGACTTCGCGGTCGACCAGCCGCCCGATACGTACGACGCGGATCTCGCGGAGGGTTGCTCGCTGTGGATCATGGACGACTACGCAGGGTTCAACAACGGGGACACGACCCCGCAGCCCTACACGATCACCGTGGCGCCGTAGCAGTCCAGCAGCAACGGGCACCTCTCGCGAGGCGCCTTGAAGGGAGACATCGGAGCCCCCGGAATTTCCGGGGGCTCCCGTCTATTGGGATACCGGGAGCGAAGCGTCGGTCGATGCCGGATACGAATGTCCGTGGAATGCGGGTCGCGATCGGCCTGGGCAGCAACCTGGGCGACCGGGTCGGGCATCTCCGGCTCGGCCTCGAGGCCGTGGCGGCGCATGTCGAGGGTCTGCGGGTATCACGTGTCTACGAGACCGGACCCCGCTACTACGAGCCGCAGGGACTCTTCCTGAACGCCTGCTGCGTCGGCTGGACACGCCTCACTCCACGCCAGATGTTGTCGGAGCTTCAGGACGCCGAGCGGAGGTCGGGAAGGCGGCGCGGCGGGCCACGCTTCGGGCCGCGCGAGCTCGACCTGGACCTGTTGCTCTACGGGAGCCTGACCCTCGAGAGCGATCAGCTGGTGCTCCCGCATCCTCGCCTGCGCGAGCGGGCGTTCGTCCTCGTGCCCCTGGCCGAGATCGCGGCGGACTGGGAGGTGCCGGCCACGCCGGGACATGCGGCTGCGACGGTAGCGGACCTGGCAGCGGCGGTGACGCCGGCCGATGTGAAGAGAACGGAGATCGATCTTTGAAGGTCACGACGGAAGGGAGACGGTGAGGCTGGGCAGGCGCGTCCGCCGGGCCGCCGGCTTCGTCCTGCTCGGGTTCGGGCTCGCCGCCTGCGACGGGGCCGACGCGGCAGGCGACGTGGAGCTTCCGACCGCGGGCGCGACGGACACCACCCTCCGGCGCCTCGCGGCCGAGCTGCTTCCAGCCGCCGAAATCCACTCGGGTCTCCCGGCCAGGGGCCCGATCCGGCTCGCGGCACGCTCCAGGGAGGACCTGGAGGCCTTCCTGATCGACGAAATGGCCCAGCAGCTGCCCCCGGACCGCATGGCGGCCGTCGTGCGAACCTACGCGCGCCTGGGGCTCGTCCCGGACACGATCGACCTCGCTCCGCTTCTGCGCTCCCTCCTGCTGGAGCAGGTCGTGGGCTACTACGATCCGGCCCGCGACACGCTGTACGTGGTGGACCGGGTGGACGCCAGCCAGGTCGAGCCCGTGCTGCTGCACGAGATCGTTCACGCCCTGCAGGATCAGTACGTGGACCTGGACTCACTGATGCACGCCAACCTCGACACCAACGACCGCGGGACGGCAGCTCAGGCCGCCCTGGAGGGGCAGGCTACGTTCGCCATGCTCGAGTGGCAGCTCGCCAGCCTCACGGGCTCTGACGCCGACCTGACGGCCCTTCCGGGCCTGGACGGTGTCCTGGGCGATGATCCGCTGGGCGCGGCGGGGATCGAGATGCCCCTGCTGAGCGAGGCTCCGGCGGTGATTCGAGAGAGCCTGCTGTTCCCGTACCTGGGGGGCCTGGTGTTCCTCCAGAAGAACTGGGCGGGACCCTGGGGGCGTGTGCCGCCGCTCGGGGCCAGGATGCCGGTGTCGACCGAGCAGGTGCTGCACCCCGAGCGTTTCGAGCCCGGGAGGGAGGACATGCCGACGGACATCGGGTTCCTCTCAGGACCCCCCACGGGGTGGACCGAGGTCTACTCGGACGATCTCGGAGAGCTGGAGACCCGGCTCGTCCTCAGGGAGTTCCTCGCGGGGCGCGAGGAGGCCGACCGGGCCGCGGCAGGGTGGGACGGAGACCGCTTCCGGCTGCTCGACGGGCCGTCGGGAGAGGTCTTCCTGTGGGCCTCGGTATGGGACACCGATCGGGACGCGCTCGAGTTCGAGAACGCGGTCAGACGCGCCCTGACCGCGCGTTATCGGGGTGATCCGGCGGGGGAGGGGCGCGACATCCGGGTCAGCCGCGGGTCGCGGGGTGTTCGGCCCGTGGTGGTCGTCTGGGATCTTCCGAGCGGTACGGAGCTGGGAGACGGGCTCGAGGCGCTGGCGGAGATCGAGCTCGACGAGCAGCCCCTGCCGCAGGCGATGCCGTGACCGTCATCCGGGTCGCCGTGCCGGCGAGGCCCGAGCGAGCGTACGAGATCCGGCTCGAGCCGGGAGGACTCGATCGCCTGGGCGACCTGTGCTCGAGTGCGCCCGCACACCGCTATGCTGTGATCGCGGACAGCCACGTGGCCGAGCTGTACGGACCGCGCGCCCTGCGCGCACTGGCGGCTGACGGAAAGGAAGCCGAGTTGTTCACGTTTCCGGCCGGCGAGTGGAACAAATCCGCCTCCGAATGGACCCGGCTGTGCGGCGAGCTGATGCAGGAGGGATTCGGCCGGGATTCCGCGGTCGTGGCGCTCGGTGGCGGCGTGACCGGCGACCTGGCCGGATTCGTGGCCTCGACGTATGCCCGCGGTCTTCCGGTGATCCAGGTGCCGACCACGCTGCTCTCCATGCTGGACAGCAGCGTGGGAGGGAAGACCGGGATCGACGCCGGCCAGGTGAAGAACGCCGTCGGCACGTTCCATCATCCGGCGGCCGTGCTGATCGACCCGCAGTGCCTGTCGACCCTTCCGAGATATCAGCGGATCTCGGGCCTGGCGGAGGCCGTCAAGGCAGCGGCGATCCGGGACCGGGAGTTCTTCGCCTGGATCGAGCAGCACGCAGGCCCGCTGCGCGACGGCGAAGCGGATGCCCTGACCGATCTGATCGAGCGCAGCCTGCGGATCAAGTCCGAGGTGGTGGCGGAGGACCCGGAAGAGAGAGGCGTTCGGGCGATCCTGAATTTCGGCCACACGTTCGGTCACGCGCTCGAGTCGATGAGCGGCTTCTCCGTGCTGCACGGAGAGGCCGTGGCCGCCGGGATGCGCATGGAGGCCCGGCTCGGTGAAAGCGAGGGCGTGACGGCCGCCGGCGTGGGTGAACGGCTGGACGAGATCCTGGCGCGCCGCGATGCACACCCCCTGCCGGCCCTGGGGCAACGCTTCGACCCCTTGACCATGCATGCGATCCAGACCGCCCAGGACCCCAAGCAGGCGGACGGGCGGGTGCTGACCGAGACCCGTACCGGCTTTCTCTACCATGGCCGACTGCTGCGCCCGGCCGAGGTCATCGTCAACAAGGTCACCGTTCCGTCTCCCCCTTCCCCTGGCGAGGGCTCGGGTGAGGGTCCGACCAGGGCAGCGGACCCGAGCAGTCATTCGACACCTTAAAAATCCACACAGAGACACGACGTGAGCGACATCATCATCGGCATCGATCTGGGCACCACCAATTCCGAGGTGGCCGTGGTACGGGACGGCCAGCCCTTGGTGCTGGAGGTGGACGACTCCCGGCTACTGCCCTCGGTAGTCGGATTGGCGGACGACGGTACCCTGCTGGTAGGCCAGGCCGCCCGCAACCAGTGGGCCCTGCACCCCGAGCGCACCATCCGTTCCATCAAGCGGCGCATGGGTGAAGACGTGAAGGTGGCCATGGGTGCCCAGCAGCACACGCCCCAGGAAATCTCCGCCCTGATCCTGCGCCGCCTCCGCCAGGCCGCCGAGCAGGCCCTGGGGGAGGAGATCCACAAGGCGGTGATCACCGTCCCGGCCTACTTCTCCGACGCCCAGCGTCAGGCCACCCGGGATGCCGGCGAGCTGGCGGACCAGTTCGCGCGCGTCGGCGTCGGAATCGTTGATGTCCTTGAGCATCACATACTCGAAGGTGATGCGGCGGGCATTGCTCAGCCCGGGATAGGTCCGGCAGGCGTCGAGCAGTTCTTTCAGCGGATACTTCTTGTTGATCGGCATGATGGCCGAGCGGGTGTCGTCGTCGGGTGCATGTAATGAGATGGCGAGGTTGACGCCGAGTCCCTCGCCGCAGCGCCGGATCTC
>Ga0210099_1000493_pt1 | contig 12944 bp, 11 predicted proteins | sample Joice_ThreeSqA_D_4_FD_184872 | JGI IMG/M metagenome (GOLD analysis project Ga0210099, IMG submission 184872) | Wetland microbial communities from San Francisco Bay, California, USA, that impact long-term carbon sequestration - Joice_ThreeSqA_D2... | ecosystem: Environmental > Aquatic > Marine >...
ACCACCCCTGCCGCCCATGAAAGACGCGAATTTACTATTGAGCTTGCGCAACATTTCTTCCAGATCTGGCGGGCCGCCACTGTTTTTATTGCCCCATTGCGGATCATTCAATCCCATTATTCTCTCGCTTGTTAAATTTGATTTTCAATAGCTTCGGCCGATTGGCGTGCGGTTCTTGCTTCAAGCAAGGCTGATTTCAATTCATCCAGCCCTTGACCGCTCCTGGCACTCAGAAAAACACGGGAGATTCTACCATAATCGTTGCGCTGCACGCCCGGGGGTATATCCTGCAGGTCGATCTTGTTGAATACCAGTATCTGCGGAATGTCAGCCGCACCGATCTCGGCCAGCACCTTGTTGACCTCGGCGATCTGATCGTCACGGTTGTCGTTATTGGCATCCACGACATGCAGCAACAGATCGGCCTGCACGGTCTCCTCGAGCGTGCTGCGGAACGCGGCGACCAGCGAGTGAGGCAGATGCCGGATAAATCCGACAGTATCCGACAGCACGATCTCGCCTTTGCCTTCCGCATACATCCTTCGTGAAGTGGTATCCAGCGTGGCAAACAACTGGTCGGCCACATACACTTCGGCGCGCGTCAGCCTGTTGAACAGCGTGGACTTGCCGGCATTGGTATAGCCCACGATGGAAACCGACAAAACGTCGGCACGATTGCGTGCACGGCGTTGCACGGCACGCTGGTGCTTGAGTTTTTCGAGACGTTCCTTCAACAAGTGAACACGCTTGTCGATCTTGCGCCGGTCCAGTTCCAATTTGGTTTCACCGGGGCCGCGCGCTCCCACAGCGAACTTCTGCTGTCCCATGTCAATGCCCTGTCCGACCAGGCGCGCGGCGAGATATTTGAGCTGCGCCAATTCCACCTGCACCTTGCCTTCATGGCTTTTCGCGCGCTGTGCGAAGATATCCAGTATCAGCATGGTCCGGTCGATCACACGCGTATTCAACCTAACAGTGAGATTGCGCATCTGCGCGGGAGTCAGGTCGTGATTGAAGATCACCAGCGGTACGTCCATGCGCTCCACGATCTCGGCGATCTGCTGGACCTTGCCGGCGCCCGCAAACAAGGCCGGATCAGGGCGCTGCCGCTTGCCCTCGACGATGGCCAGTGTCCGCACACCGGCAGTCTCGGCCAGCAGACGCAGCTCTTCCAGGCTCTCACTGTGATCGCTATCGCCAAAATCGATAGTGACCAGAATTGCGGCCTCTGGGGGGTGCCCGGACGAATTTTTTTCGTCTCCGGCATACTGCTGCTGCATCAACTTGCAGGAGTGTCCGGAGGTATGTTGACAGCACGTACCGGAACGATCGTCGATATCGCGTGTTTATAGACCATCTGGGTGATCGTGTTTTTCAGCAGCACCACGTACTGATCGAAAGACTCGATATGGCCTTGCAATTTGATGCCATTCACCAGATAGATGGCAACCTGCACATGCTCTTTGCGCAGCGCATTGAGAAACGGGTCTTGCAGTTGTTGTCCTTTTTCACTCATGTTATTGCTCTTATCAGCAAGTAAGGCAGGGTGACACTCTACTGGATTCCGGCACATCTGTGAACACATTTACCTCATTATTTTACGACCCCGATCATTTACACTGTCCGGGGTCGCTGGATGGATACTTGGGGTCTTCTTAAACAGCGGTCACGAGCATGTCAAAATTGTCCGGAATTGCCGATGCATTCGAGCGGCTCGCGCATTTCAGCTCGGAAGGCGACGGGCTTTGCCACGGGTTACCTCCCGGTTTCCAGTCTGTTAGCCAGGTAAGCTGCGTCTATTTGATCAATTGCAGGATCTGGATGTCCATTACGTTGGTGCCGGTAGGCCCTGTCTTGAAATGGCAGTGTGCCCCAGAAGCGGCGTCGAACTGTTGAAAAAATGAGTATGAGTCGTTATTGCCCAGATAGCTTAACGGGTCTATACCCATACTCTTAGCCCGAAAAGCAGTACTGCCATCGACCATCGCGCCCGCCGCATCGGTCGGGCCATCGCCGCCATCGGTTCCTGCGGATAGCAGCGAAACACCGTCTAATCCTTCTATCTCCAGCGCAAAAGCCAGGGCGAGTTCCTGATTCCGGCCGCCCTTCCCTGTCCCGTGCACCGTGACAGTAGTCTCACCACCACACATCAGGCAACGCCGTTCGCCGGGTTTCATCGTTTCCAGTTCCGCGCGCGCGGCATGTGCGAGCAAGCACGCAGCATCACGCGCCTCACCTTGCAGTGTATCGGAGATCGTTCTTGAGTCATACCCGAGCTGTACAGCTTTTTCTGTTGCTGCCGCCAACGACTGGCGGATCCCGGCTACGATCATGTTGTGTGTTTTATTAAGACACGGATCATTTTCCTTCACAGTCTCCGGAACTTGTCCGGAGATTCCGCGTTGTAAATGATTAGCTACGGGTGGAGGTAGTTTATCCTGCAAGCGGAATTTCTCGATCACCGACCACGCCCCGGAAAACGTCGACTTGTCCGGTGAAGTCGGTCCGGAGGCGATCACATCGAGAGGATCACCGACGACATCCGAGACGATCAGTGTCACCAATCGAGCAGGCCAGGCAGCTTGCGCCAGCCTGCCGCCCTTTACCAAAGAAAGATGTTTTCGTACCGCATTCAGTTCGAATATGTCTGCACCTGCATTCAGCAATAGCCGGGTAAATTCCTGCTTGTCCTGCAAAGTCACTCCTTCGACGGGCGCAATCAGCAATGCGGACGCGCCCCCAGATATCAGGCAGATCACCAGCGTCTTTTCATCGGCATTTTGCGCCAATCTCAAGATGCGTTGTGTACCCTCTATACCGGCCTGGTTCGGAACGGGATGTGCTGCCTCGACTTGCTCGACGTATGACAAAGGGACCGTGTGGCCTTCCTTGACGACGATCAATCCGGTGACGATCCTTTCTCCTAGCAGCGATTCGACAGCCAATGCCATGCGCGCTGTAGCTTTACCCGCCCCGAGTACAATGATACGGTCATACTTTGCCAGATCGTACTTGAACCCGTCTACATGCAATTGATTGTGCTCGACTCTGACTGCCTTGATCACTGCGTTGTATGGATCGACCGCATTCAGAGCGGCATTGAATATGTCTACCAGATGTTGCCGATCTTTAGGTCGTCTCATCACGCAAGATTACATCCAGGTCAGCAAAATTGACAGATTATTCTTGTGCGTTCCGGATAATCGTCAGTAATTTCGGGCTAAGCAAACATTTTTCCAACAACGCCTTGCAATCAAGATTGAATATTATTGTTCTATTCGCTTTCTCCCCGACACGACGCGCACTTCACCTGCATTATTTGCCACGAGCCGAATATCCTCGTAAGCTTTGGCACGATCGAAAAGCATCTTGACTTGGCGATCCTGACCAAGGCCGATCTCAAAGAGTAATATGCCTCCGGGCCGTAAAAATTCAAGCGCATCCTTGACGACGCGCTGCTGGATACTGAGTCCATAGGGACCGCCGTCAAAGGCCTCGCGTGGTTCGTGATCCAGCAATACTGCCCGGTCGGTCGCAAGCTTGCCCTGGGAGATGTAGGGAGGGTTGCAAACGACAACGTCAATCGTACCCTTGAGTTCAAATCCCTGAAGTCCCATGAAAAGGTCTCCCTGGGCAACGACAACGCGGTCCGATACTCCAACATGTGCAACATTGCGACGCGTGACCGATATGCAGCCGTCGGTAAGGTCGCTTGCCCATACCAGAGCATTTGGCAAATGATGCGCGATGGCGCAGACGAGATTCCCGGATCCGCAGCACATGTCAATTACCCGAGGTGTTTCTGAATCCGATGATCGGATTGCTTCGAGTGCAGCATTTCCTAGCAGCTCCGTCTCCTCACGGGGAGCAAGCGCACCTTCTGCGACAACGAGATCAACACCCATGAACATTTCATGCCCGATCACGAATGCAAGGGGCACACCCGCAACTCGGCGCTCTGTCATGGCGAGAGCGGCACGGGCATGATCATCCGGTGTTGAAGTTTGCGCAGCTTGAATAATACGGGCAGCTTCGGTTGCCGCTCCGGTGATGCCACTCGTGCTTAGCATAGCAGTGACTTCTTCGAGCAAGTTATTCATGACAAGCCCGTTTTCTTGATTTTTCCGGTATCGGTCTTGGGCAAGCTTGACACCATGACGATGTGCTTCGGAACCATGAAGTTTTCAAGCCGGCTCTGGCATTCGTTTTGCAATTGTTTTTCAATCATCGTGATGCCCTCCTCGAGAACAACGAAAGCCTTGACTGCCTGGCCGAGTATCTCGTCCGGCACGCCGATAACCGCCGCTTCTTTCACCCCAGGAATGTTCATGAGCACGTTTTCCACTTCCTTCGGAGACACCTTCTCCCCGCGGGACTTGATGATGTCATCCATTCGTCCGACGAAATAGAGGTAACCTTCTTCGTCCATCTTGCAATGATCACCCGTGAATAGCACCTGCTCACCCGGAAGCGGACCCGGTTTGAGCTTCTTGGCTGTGGCCTCGGGTTTTTCCCAATAACCTTTCATCACGGTGGCTCCGCGTATGACGAGTTGGCCTACGGTGCCGGGGCCGGCCTTGTTCCCGTCCTCATCCACGATCCACATCTCGGTATTCGGGATCGCGATACCCACGCTTGAAGGCTTTCGGTCAATATCCTTTGGTGGCAGGTAAGTGCAGCGCTTGCATTCGGTCAGCCCATACATCGAATAGATGCGCGCTCCCGGAAAAATATCCCTGAGCATCAGGATGTGTTTCACAGGGAGGGCTGCAGCGGTGTTGGTCACGTAGCGTATCTTCGAAAGATCGTAATCCTTGAGGGATTTGAGCTCGGCGAGGATCGAAAAAATGGTTGGCACACCCGGGAAACCGGTCACGCCCTCAGCAACCATCAAGTTAAGTATCTGCGCGGGAAAGGTAAAGGAACGCTCAAGGACTAGGCGAGCACCCGAACGGAACGCCATGATCATCTGGTAAAGGCCATAGTCAAAGGCGAGTGGCAGCACACCCAGGATCACCTCGTCTTCCTGCAATTCGAGGTAGGAAGCGATCGAAGTGCATGCAGTGAGCATGTTGCGATGCGTAAGCATCACGCCCTTGGGATCGCCCGTTGAACCTGAAGTATAGATAATCGCGGCAAGATCGATATCGATGCAAATTCTATCAGGCGGGGCTTCACGATCACCTCCCGCGATGGCTTCTTCCCAACGCAATGCATGGGGAAGCTCGGCAAGTTTCGCATCATCCATCGCACCAGACACGATGACGCATTTTAGATGGGAGCATGCCTGTGCGGGTCCGGAGAACACAGAATGGATATGCGCATCCGTGATGAGCACTACCGGGCGGCAGTCATCAAGCAAATAACCGAGCTTGTCACTTTTGGTCAGCGGGTTGACGATAGACACGACGGCGTTGGCCTTGAGCACTGCCCAAAAAGAAATCACGGTCTCGACGGTGTTGTCGGCGAATATCACGACTCTGTCGCCGCGCATGACTCCGGCTGATACCAGACTGTGTGCCAGTGCGTTCGAACGGGCATCAAGTTCAGCGTAGGTGATCCGCTGCTTCATGCAGACAAGCGCGACCTTTTCGGGTAATTCGTGCGCGGATTGCATCAGATAATCGTGCAACAGCGGCACAGGACCGTGCGTGATCTGCATGTCAGGACCTCACTGGATTTGACGACTTGTCGACATCGACACAAAGCCTGATGGTGCGGCCACCTTCGGGTCTCCCTGCAACGAATTGCCTGTGCAGGAGTTGGGTCGACAGAACGCCCACCAGGGCCATGTTGTCCGTGTTTGAAAATTGGCCCTCGCTGCCCCGCGCCCGGCACTTGCGCAAGAGTTGCACAACGGCCTTAGGTTCGAAAACATTTGCATCTTTCAGCGCAGACTCGGATAGTGCTTCATCAATATAGTCCGGGGCATCTTTTGCAACAAAGGATAATGCATCCGGCGCACGATAGGGCTGTTTTTTACGCGCCAGGATCTCGCCGGGTACGAATGCCGCAGCGGCACGCTTCACCACATGCTTTTCGTCTAACACACGTAGCTTGTAGGCCGCAGGGAGTGAATCCGCCAAGTCGACCACATCCTTGTCGAGGAAAGGAAAACGCCCCTCCACAGAATGTGACATCAGCATGCGGTCCCCTTGCGAGGAAAGGAGATAGCCTGACAACAACGTACGGATCTCGAGGTGCTGATCCTGAGCAAGGTGGCTCCATTGCGAAAAATCGACGTGGATGTCTGATAGTAATTCGCCGATAACATCCCGGTCCGAAACGGCAACCTGCATATCCCGTGACAAGAGCCGCTTGAGTGCGCCAGTCGTGTGCCAGCGGGTGTCGTGCGCAAATCCGGGTGCGCGATGAGAAGTAATGTTTCTTCCGAAGAACTGGCGTGCCATCGCCTGCTGGGAAACCGGGGAGCGCGCGAGATACGGATAAAGCCGCTCGAGGAGCCGCGGGCGCCACGCCGATTCAGGCTGACGACCCCAGAAGCGGCGCACCTTGCCTTCACGGAAGATGTCGTAGCCGGCAAACATTTCATCCGCACCCTCTCCCGTCAACACCACCTTGATGCCGTTATCCCGAACCAGCTTCGAAAGAAGAAAGAGCGGCGCCGGGGCGGTTCTCAGGATCGGACGCTCGGTATGGTAGATCACATCGGGAAACACATTCGCTATGTCGCTCCTTGTTACAACGACCTCATGATGCTCGCTGCCCAGCAACTTCACCATCAAGCGCTGGTATCCCGTTTCGTCGTATTCGGCATCTTCGAACCGCAGCGAAAAGGTTTGGAATCGGTCTCCGGCAAAACGACGTCCGAGCGCAGCGACCAGAGAACTGTCCAGCCCGCCTGAAAGATAGCTCCCAACCGGCACATCGGCACGAAGCATGCGCAGTGACGTGGCATTTTCAAGGTACTTGCGAACTTCATAGACTGCGTCATCCAGGGATCCCTGAAAATGGTCGCGCACATCGCCAGGCACTGGATAGCGCGGCGTCCAATAGGCACGATCGTGGACGGTTCCGTTTTCGTAAATACGAACATGGCCGGGCTCAAGTTCGGTCACGCCATGAAACACACCTTGCGGAGGAACGATGGTCCAAAAAGTAAATGTCTGGGCGATTCCGTTCGGATCGAAGGCACGCGTGATGTCAGCGTTCGCAGCGAAGATTGCCTTGACTTCACTTGCGAAATAAAGATGACCTGCATGTTCGCAAATGTGCAGCGGGCAAATGCCCACCCTGTCCCGGGAAAGCACGAGACGTTTGGCCACCGAGTCCCATAGCGCCACCGCCCACTGTCCATTGAAACGTTCGAAAGCTGAATCTCCCCAGGCACGATATGCATGAATGATGACCTCGGTATCGCTTCGTGTCCTGAAACGATGGCCCATTGAAACAAGCTCCTCGCGCAACTCCACATAATTGAAAATTTCTCCATTGAACACGATCCAGGTCCCATCACCCTCGTCCGCCATGGGCTGCTGGCCGGTAGCGAGATCGATGATCGACAAACGAGCGTGTGCAAGGCCTGCCCTATCATCCCGATATACGCCGAACTCATCCGGACCGCGATGATGGAGTTCGCTGACCATGCGTATCAGTGCAGCACGGCTCGGAGAGGCTGCGCCGGCACTGAGTGCCACGATCCCGGCGATGCCGCACATACGTCCTCAGACCTCCGGGACGGGAGCGACGAGCAGTGGCCGCATATGGAGATAACGTGTGGCGCGCCGCTTGGCATCGATATCCTTGAAGACTCGCTCGACCTGGGCGGGTGTAAGGTTGACCGCTGGCGCAGCCTCCTCTGCAGATACACCATTGATCACCGCGAAGAGGCATAGATCCATGCGGTCATAGGGCAGCGCGAAGTAGAATTCCTCCTGCGTCTGCGGCATAGAAAAAGTGTCCGTGGTCGGCGGGCGACGACGTATTTCCTCCGGTACACCCAGATACTCGGCGAGTTGATAGACCTGGGTCTTGTAAAGATGGGCAATGGGCTTGAAGTCGGCGCTGCCATCGCCTTGTTTTACGAAGAAGCCCTGATCATATTCAAGGCGGTTCGGCGTACCAGCAACGGCATAATTCAGACGGTCCGCATGGTAGTACTCCGTCATTTTTCTGACCCGCTGTTTGTAGTTTGTCGCTGCGACGATTTGCATATACGCGCCGGGGGTTAGCCTCACGGTGGATACTTCACCTGTCGGGCTCTGCACTGTAAGCCTTGTAATGTTCATGCGCTCACTATCAAGGATGGAGGGGAGTACCAGTTTGCACTTCCACCCATCACCATACTCGGGAACGATTGTACGTATAGCTTCATTCTGGCGGCGGTAGCACCCAAGCCCTTCGAGTGCAGGGGCAATGTCCTCGACGATTGCCTCGATACCAAAGTGTCCGGTAAGCATCTCGCCTAGCATGAGTGCGTCACCGGAGGAATGGTGCTCCGGCATGAACAGTCCCAGAACCTTTTCTCTGCCAAACGCACGGACACACAGCGCGGCAACGACCGAACTATCGATACCACCGGAGATGCCGACAACAGCACCGCGTCGACGCAATTGGCCGAGCACTTGTTCACGCAAGGTCTCGGTTATTCGATTCACTTCCTCAATCTGGTCCAGCTTGAGCACATCTTTGTTGAACATGGTAAATTATTCCTCACCGGTAATGCCGAGGGATTATCTTAATGAATTTTTTATAGGTCACCAAGACTGAAACAAACTTCATGCAGATGAGCCCTGAATAAAAAGCTACAGAGCATATTATTGAGCAAGTGAATTGCAAGCTTACTGGTTCAACACGTCGTCCATGATTTTACCGAGCAACTTGCGTGGTACCCATGCCTCACCGCGTCCAACAGCACGTACAGCATTTGCAAGTTGACCCTGAACAGCATCGTATTTCAGATAACCTCTCGCGCCGAGTTCCAAGGCACGAATAATTTGATTGTCAGTAACTGTTTCTTCAGTCAGCAAAACTATCAGAGACCTAGGGCATTGGTGACACAGAGACAAAAGCAATGCGCATTCCTGATCGGCGTATGCATCAAGATTGACAAGCATCACATGAGGATTGAGCCGCTTGATCCTGGCTACTTCATTTTCACTTGTGGTAATACTGTCTCGTGGCTTGATCCGACGATCAACGAACTCATGCCCATCAATAGATTCGGTATTTGACGTGATATTCTCAAGCAACGCGATGCCGGGCTCATTTAGCAGAAAACGTTCGCAACCTGCACGCCGATAACGATCAGAATCGGCAATCGCCACAGTAATCGGTCGCAAATCATAGCTCACCCAACTCTCCCCACCAATCCATCTGAATACAGAATATTTCCCCCGGAAAAAGGGAGATTTTTATTATCGAATTTTTCGAAACCACAAACCTGTTTTCAAGATAAGAGAACCATTCATTGTAATTAATAGAGCGGCAAGCGCTAGTGTACTTAGGTACATACATACAATTAAAACTGCAAAACAGTAATGCATTCGTAGGTAATTGATTGTAGGAATAAATGTTCAGTTTACAAGGTGGCAAGGTTCATGGCTTGCCATCGTTGTCTCATAGCTTATCTGGCGGTGGAGGATACTCAAGTCTGCTATTTAACGAGATGTCCAAATCAACCAAGCCACCAGCATAATCTGCTGTCAGGACAAGCGCCAAATTGACACGATCAGAGACCTCCAACTTCTGATATATTTCTGTCAAATGAGCCTTGACTGTACGCTCTGTAATTCCACAAGCTTGGGCAATCTGCTTGTTGTTCTCGCCGTTTCCGACTCTTACTGCAATGTCATATTCACGCTGAGTCAGCTTGTTCAGCAATCCCAGAGTGGCGCGATAGGCCTGATTTTTTGCAGTAGTTTTGCCCAATTCATCGATAAGCCGGCAAGCGAGCGATCTGCGTATCCACAACTCACCTCTCATGACGGCTAAAACAACCTGCTTGAGGGTTTTCGGATCTATATCGTTTAGGCAACAACCCCGCACTCCTGCCTTCACAAATTGCCATTCCAAATTTTCAGAAATGTCGCCGGACAAAATGATGGTTTTGGCTTCAGAACTTAATCTTCTCAAACTTGCAGCACCATTAGAGGCGTTCACCCCAAGCAAATCGTAATCTAGAAGTAGAACTTCCGGCTTGATACGCAATACTTCATCCCTGAGCATATCAAGTCTGTCAATTATTACCCTGTCTATTACTAAAGACGTGTTGGAAAATTCGCCAAGACCTCGCTTCCAGGCGTTGAGCCTATCTTGGTATGAACTGGCAAGAATTAATTTATACATAATGAATTTTGGTTTCCAATATATCCGTAAACAACAAGTCATACACCATCATGTATCGTGAAAATTTTAATTTGAAAATATTATCCTTACAAATTAATAACCTTAAACCTATCAGTTATGATAATAAATTGGTAATTGATAAAGATGTGTCTCAGCAAGTACTAATGAAATCGCATTCCTAGTACAAAACGATAATCGCCATAGAATTCATGTAACAAGCTCATATACATTATCATCTTTTCCTTGTGCGTCAAGCATATAGATGAATAATTTTTTATTGTCGCCTTACAGTATGTATAAAGCAAAGCTATTGCATCTTGAATTTTAAACTTACTGTAGTGAATAAGGCATCAGAGGTTCTCTGAATTTCCTATCAGATATCCTTTGAAATTTTCATCGGTGTTTATCCTATATCATCGAACCAAACCAGATAAATTAAATTTGCACTTTAGTATTGTCTTAGAACAAAGTTTGACGCTCATGCAGATAAATTATCTCTTCAAGATAAGAACCGTGAATTGCATTTATTCTGATCTTGTTTTATTGAAGAGTATCCCAGTCCCAATTCTTAAACCATCAGACTAAATATCCGTGATCTATCTTAAACTTAAAGTAAATAGTTATTCATTATGCTGTCGTGCATATTTCATTAAGATGACTATCGTTACTGCTGCCAATATATCTGCTGCCAGATCTTCCAGGCTTGCGGATCGCCCTGGCAGAAATCGCTGGTGAAACTCATCCGCCGCACCGGTTGCACTCACTATTGCAATCACTAACAGTGGATGGCCGCGTTCGAATGATAACCACAGCAAGGCTGCAATCAAGCCGAACGTGGCAAAGTGTGCGACCTTGTCAACTTGTCCTGGAAACAACCCCACTGCTACCGGTTTCGCGCCCGCCCAAAACAAACCGACGATCAGAAATATAGCGCCGGCAAGGCATATAAGGCGAAAAATTCGGCTGTCAGATACTATCGCCATTCTCAATCTAACAGACAATAATAATAGAGATATTGCTAGTGAGAAACTTCGGACATCGACTGCCACCGCCAAGCATCACGGCACATTGCATCGATGCCATATTGCGCCTGCCAACCCAGCAGTGATTTAGCGAGCAATGGATCGGCATAACACGCGGCAATATCGCCAGGACGGCGGCCAACAATCCGGTATGGCACCTTCCGCCCGCTAGCCGACTCAAAAGCACGAACCACATCAAGAACGCTATAGCCCTGCCCGGTCCCAAGGTTAGCCGTTAAGACTCCTTCCGTATCCTTAAGCGCCTTAAGTGCTGCAATGTGCCCACGTGCCAAATCCACCACATGAATGTAATCCCGCACTCCTGTTCCGTCATGGGTCGGATAGTCACTACCGAAGACCGAGAGCTCTTCGAGTTTACCAACGGCCACTTTGGCGATATAAGGCATCAGATTATTGGGAACACCACGTGGATCTTCACCGATCAAACCTGATTCATGAGCCCCCACCGGATTGAAATAACGCAATAATGCGATGTGCCACGAAGCATCCGCATGTTTGATATCCCGTAAGATATCCTCGATGATCAACTTGGAACGGCCGTACGGATTCGTCGCTGAAAGTGGGAAATCTTCACGTATTGGTACCGAGTGCGGATCGCCGTATACGGTGGCGGAAGAAGAAAATACCAATGCTCTTACGCCTGCCTCAGCCATTGTCTCAAACAACACTAGGCTGCCGTGGACATTGTTATCGTAATATCGCAATGGATGAATCACGGATTCGCCCACTGATTTCAGGCCAGCGAAATGGATCACCGCATCAAATCGATTACGGGCAAAGAGCGCCTGCATTGCTTCCAGGTCTCGAATATCTGCTTCTACAATTTCAGGCCTGCGTCCAACGATACGCTCAATGCGATCAAGCACAGATGACTTGCTGTTGCATAAATTATCGACAATCAGAACTTCAAATCCTGCCAGCATCAATTCAACAGTAGTATGCGAACCTATATAGCCGGTGCCACCGGTAACTAGAATCATGTTTATATCTCTTTTTGAAAATGCGAAATTGCGTGGCCAGACAATGCAAGTCACTGATAAGATTAACTGTTATTGGAATCAATATGCCATCATGAAAGAAACGACCTAAAGAATCACTGGTGAAAAAATTAAAGGGTCTTAGGAAGCAAAGCACATTTTCAAATGTGATAATTTCCTACTATGATTAGTAAAAACAGATATTACTGCCGTTCTAAAATCAGCGAGGCCAAATTCAGGCAGTTGATTCGTTGTTTTGCACTGGATTTTACTGCGATGAGTGCGACTGAATTGACCGGACTTTCGGTTCGATCGGTTAACAATATTTATCTCAAGTTTCGCAGTCGCATCGCCGAGTCCTGTGAACGGGAGTCGCCGTTGCAAGGTGCAGTTGAGGTCGACGAGTCTTACTTCGGTGCGCATCGCGTGCGTGGCCGGCGAGGTCGTGGCGCTTACGGCAAAACCATTGTGTTTGGGTTGCTGAAACGTCAGGGCAAGGTCTATGCCGAGATCGTGCCGGACTGCTTCAAAGCCACGCTGCAAGGCATTATCCTGGGACATGTGGAGCCGAGCACCGTGATCCATTCGCATTGCTGGCGTGGCTACGATGGATTGG
>Ga0210099_1000494_pt1 | contig 12935 bp, 13 predicted proteins | sample Joice_ThreeSqA_D_4_FD_184872 | JGI IMG/M metagenome (GOLD analysis project Ga0210099, IMG submission 184872) | Wetland microbial communities from San Francisco Bay, California, USA, that impact long-term carbon sequestration - Joice_ThreeSqA_D2... | ecosystem: Environmental > Aquatic > Marine >...
AATTTTGAGAATTGCAAACGGGTATCTTTTTGCAACGACAAAAGAATACTCAAAATATGTTGGTTATTTATCTTCCGAAAAATCTAAAAGAAGATTAAGCCAGGCTGCACTTGAAACTCTTTCTATAATTGCCTATAAACAGCCGATTACCAAACCGGAAATTGAATCGATAAGAGGAGTAAACTCAGATTATATTCTTAATACACTTCTTGAAAAAAATCTCATAGCAATTTCAGGCAGAGGAGAAAGTGTCGGCAGGCCTTTACTTTATGCAACCACACCCGAATTTTTGAAATATTTTGGCTTGAATAAATTAAACGATTTACCGAAGCCTCGCGAGATTGAAGAAATAATGAACGATGAAGATTTCATAGAACAGAAAAGAAAGATTATGATGAATGCTCTTGAAGATACGATGGAAAATGAATCCAATGAAGATGGAAATGCTGACCAGACTTAATAGGTACATTGCCGAAAGCGGCGTTACTTCCAGAAGAAAATCCGAAGAATTTATTTTACAGGGAAGAGTAACTGTAAACAATAAAGTGATCGAGAATCTTGCTTTTAAAGTTGATAGCGAGATGGATGTTGTAATGCTGGATGGGGAAAAGATAAATCCAAGAAGACATATTTATTTTCTCCTTAATAAACCTGCCGGAGTAATTACAACAACAGATGATGAGAAAAAAAGAAAAACAGTTGTTGATCTTATTAAAGTGAATGAAAAAATATTTCCTGTTGGAAGACTCGATTATAATACAACCGGGGTTTTGCTTCTAACCAATGATGGTGAATTTTCAAATTTTCTAACTCATCCCAGGAATAAAATTCCTAAAGAATATGAAGTTAAGCTGGACAAACCATTGACGGCGGAAAATCTGGAGAAACTCTTAAAAGGAATTTATATTGATAGAAAAAAAGGAGTATTTGCTAAAATTTTATTTCAAGGTTCTAACAAAAAATCGGTAGTTGTAACTACTTTTGAAGGAAGAAATCATTTCGTGAAAAGAATGTTTAGCATATTAGGATATAATGTTACGGCGTTGAATAGAAAAAGTTTTGCTGGCTTCACAGCGAATGTTCCGCCGAGTTCTTACCGTAAATTATCTAAATCTGAAGTTGAGAGAGTTTTTAAAAATTATGCTAAATAATACCTTCAGAAGTTTCATTGTATTTTTTTTGCTAACCACATTTTGTTATCCTCAGGATTCTCTCAAGATAAAAAAGGATTCCATACCGAAGTATTCTTATTCAAATATCCGGGAATTCTGGACCCAGATAGATGATATTTTTAATGATCCGAATTTTAATAATGCATATTGGGGAGTAGTAATCCAGTCACTTGAAACAGGGGAATACTTCTATAAGAGAAACAGTGATAAATTTTTTCGTCCCGCATCTAACATGAAATTGTTTACAACGGCTTCAGGACTCGCTCTGCTTGGGGATGATTATAAATTTTCTACATTAATTTATGCAAATGGAAAGATAGATGGTTCAACTCTTAAAGGGAATCTAGTAATCCAAGGAGGAGGCGATCCTACAATTTCCGGTAGATTTTTTAACGGCGATATTTACAAAGTCTATAACGATTGGGCTGACAGCCTGATAAAAATGGGTATTGATGAAATTGATGGAAATATTATTGGAGATGATAATCTTTTTGATGATGTTGGACTTGGAAATGGTTGGGCTTGGAATAACGAATCTTACTGGTACAGCGCCCCTTCCGGAGCATTATCTTTTAATGATAATTGTGTGGACATCGTTGTAACAGTCGATCCTAAAAGTAAGAAACCTAAAGTAACTATTTTGCCTGATACCAGGTATATAGCAATAATTAAAGATATTTATGTCGTCCCCAAAGACTCTATTACTTCGATTGATGTTTACAGGGAAAGGGGCACAAATGTTATCAATGTTTTTGGAACAATTAAAATTGATGCGGATTCTGTGAAAACTTTTGCAACAATAAATAATCCCACTCAATATTCTGTTGTAGTCTTAAAAGAAGTATTGGAAAAGAGAGGAATAAAAGTTAAAGGCTATTCTTCAGATATTGATGATCTGGATGGCCCGATAGATTATTCAAATATGGAACTTCTTTTTGGTTACTATTCTCCTGAATTAAAAGATATTATCAAGGTCATTAATAAAAACAGCCAGAATTTTTTTGCAGAACAATTGTTAAAGGTAATCGGTCTTGAAAAAGAAGGACACGGTACAGCAGAGAACGGTATTAAGGCAATTCAAAATATCTTAACTGATATGGGAATTAATCCCGAAAATTTAATAATGGTTGATGGCAGCGGGCTTTCACAACTTGATCTTGTAACTCCAAGAAGTATAGTTGCACTTTTAAATTATATGTATAAAAGCAAATATTTCATTCCATTTTTTAATTCTCTGCCTATAGCCGGCGTAGATGGAACTTTAGGAACAAGGATGAAAGGTACACGAGCTGAGAACAGGATAAGAGCTAAAACAGGTTTCCTGGAATATGTTAGAAGCCTTTCCGGCTACGCTTTTACAGCCGATAATGAACCGGTTGCATTTACAATTATTATCAATAATTTTAATGTCCCGGTTAAATTAGCTGAAAATCTACAGGATTTAGTTTGCCTGAGATTGGCTAATTTTAAAAGAAAATAACAATATTAAATTCGTAAGTAATTAAAAGAATATTTAGATTTACACAACCGATAATAAATTAGTTTTATTTACAGATTATTACTTGCCTTTAAATTCATTTATATCTCTGCAAGAATAAAAACTTAGGCTTTCTGAGTGAAAGGTAAAATTTGTTCATAACAAACGCCCCGGTTAAAGAAACAATAAAATTAGAAAACGATATTATTTTATTAAAAATTTATTCGCCTGATATTGCTTCAGTGATAAAACCCGGTGAGTTTTTAAATGTAAAAGTTTCTCAGACTTGTTTCCCACTTTTAAGAAGGCCATTCAGTGTTTGCGATGTTGAAGGCGATCATATTTTTTTAATGTTTAATATCTTAGGTGAAGGAACAAAAGCACTTGCAAATAAGAATAAAGAGGACTTAATCGATATCCTCGGTCCTTTAGGTAATGGTTTTCACCTGGATGATAACTTTGATACGGCAGTGTTGGTAGCCGGAGGCCTGGGAGTTGCTCCATTTCCTTACTTAACCAGAATGATTGGTAATAAAAAAAATATTTATTCTTATATCGGGGGAAGAACAAATACCGATGTAATTACTTACGGAATGAAAAACTTTAAAGCCTCTACTGAAGATGGCTCGCTTGGATTTAAAGGTAATGTTGTGGAACTGCTTGCTCAGGATATAGACACTTTGAAATCCGAAAAAATAAAGATATTTGCCTGCGGACCAAATGCTATGATAAGTTCTTTAAAACAATTTTGTGTTAAGCATAATTTTGATTGTGAAGCTTCTACCGAATGCGCAATGGCTTGTGGTTTTGGAATTTGTCAGGGTTGCCCGATTGAGTCTGCTAACAATAAAGATAAGTATCTTCTTGTTTGTAAAAATGGTCCTGTTTTCAATATCAGGGATATTGTGATATGAAACCTGATCTTTCTGTTCAAGTTGGACCTCTTAAACTTAGAAACCCTGTTTTGTTAGCTTCTGGTACAGTCGGTTATGGTAATGAAATGTCTGAGTTCATCGATCTCAATTCCATTGGCGGCATCGTTACAAAATCTCTTAGCTTAAAACCGAGAAAAGGAAATCCACCGCAGAGAATAGTTGAAACACCATCCGGAATGCTAAATGCAATCGGGCTGCAAAATGTTGGTGTTGAAGAATTCCTAAAAGAGAAAATTCCCTTCTTAAATAAGTTTGATGTTCCTTTAATCTGCAACATTGCGGCAAGCACTTTTGAAGAATATGTGGAGTGTACAAGAATTCTATCAAAAGAAGAAACAATAAAAGCATTCGAAATAAATGTATCTTGTCCAAATGTTAAAGAGGGCGGACTCCAATTTGGAAACGATGTTAAAGCAGTTGGGAAAATAACAGCGGGAGTAAAAGCTGTTACTAATAAACCTGTGATTATTAAATTATCTCCAAACGTTTCCTATATCTCGGAATTTGCTAAAGTTGCAAAAGATGAAGGCGCTGATGCGGTTTCCGCAATAAATACTCTTGTTGGAACAGCGTTTAACATCATAACTAAGAAACCAAAATTATTTAATGTTACTGGGGGATTATCGGGGCCGGCGATCAGGCCTATTGCCTTGGCAAAAATTCTTGAGATAAAGAAATCAGTGGATATTCCGATTATTGGTATTGGCGGCATAATGGATTGGAAAGATGTAATTGAATTTATGATTGCCGGTTCGAATGCAATTCAACTTGGCACTGTAAATTTTATAGATCCTTCGGCTGCAGGAAAAATTATTAAAGGACTGGAAGATTATTGCATTAAATACGGAATAGTAAAAATTTCATCACTTACAGGTTCCTGCATTGTTTGAAGTAATGGATTTAGAATCGGCTTTACAAAAATTATTTTCTCTTCATACTTTTGGTGTTAAACTCGGACTTGATAACATTAACGCTTTTCTTAATCACATTGGTAACCCGCAGTTACAACTTAAAGCTTTTCATATTGCTGGATCAAACGGGAAGGGAAGTACTGCAGCTTTTACTGCCAGTATTTTGCAGGAATGTGGTTATAGAGTAGGTTTATATACTTCTCCACATTTTGTTAAATTCAATGAAAGAATATTGATAAATAATTCACAAATTAATGATGAAATAATTGCAGAATTTATCACCAAACACGAAAAATATATTTTTGAGAACGGTTTAACTTTTTTCGAAGTAACAACTGCTCTTGCTTTCAATTACTTTTATGATAACAATGTGGATTATGCGGTTATAGAAACAGGTCTTGGAGGCAGGTTAGATGCTACAAATGTTTTTAATGCATTGGGAATAATAATAACTTCAATTAGTCTTGAACACACGAATATTCTTGGCAATACAATTAAAGAAATAGCCAAAGAAAAAGCTGCTATTATAAAAAATCATAATAAGGTTTTTATTGGTAAACTTCCCGAAGAAGCACGAACAGTAGTTGAGAATAAATGTAAGGAAACCGGAAGTGAATTATATGGCATTTCCGATTATGTAAACGAGAGGTCCGGCTTATTGGAACTTTACACAGAAGAAATAGAACTCGATGAATGGAAAATGCCATTGCGGGGAAATTATCAAAAATATAATGCCGCTCTTGCCGCTCTTGCCGTATCAAAGGTTTTGGACTTAGATGATACACGTAGAATTGAAAAAGGCATAATGAACGTAATTGTAAATACAGGTTTACAAGGCAGATATGAATTTTATAATAAGAAGCCGGATATTATTTTTGATTCGGCTCACAATCCTGAAGGAATTGATAGTTTTATTTCAGAATTTAATAAGGATTCCAAAGATTATGATGAGCGGATTTTGATTTATGGAGCTATGAAAGACAAAAATGCTCTTGAGATACTCAAAAAGCTAAAACAAATTTTTAATAAAATTTTCATAACTGAAATTAAGAGTGAAAGGTCTTTTAAGATCGAAGAGCTGGCCAGGATTGCAAAGGAGGCCGGGACAGGCGCAGAACTGCTATATAATCCGGCGTCTTATATTGAAAATTTCAGGATAAATGCTAAGGAAAACGACTGCGTTGTAGTGCTTGGCAGTATGTATTTATTGGGTGAGGTTAAATCTTTACTATAAAATAAAATTACTTGACATTTTTTCTTTTTCGATGTATGTTTCGGTTAAACCTCGTGACCCTATCATAAGAAAAATAAAAAACAGTTAACGAAGTAAGTAATACAACCTCTTTAGCATATCCGGTAAGAACCTTGAAAATATTGTGTTTTCATTTAACAAATCATATATAACATTATAGTAGGATAATTTATGCCAATGGATATTTCTGAACTTAAGTCAAAAAAAATTGTAGAGCTAAATGCTATAGCCAAAGAGTTAAGTATAAACGGCTATACCGACCTCAGGAAACAGGAACTGATCTTTAAAATACTTGAAGCCCAATCTTCTAAAGATGGTTTGACCTTTTCCAAGGGCGTTCTGGAAGTTTTGCCCGATGGTTATGGGTTCCTGAGATCTTCTGATTATAACTATCTTCCTTCACCCGATGATATTTATGTCTCGCCATCACAGATTAAGAAGTTTCTTTTAAGGACCGGTGATTTTGTTAGCGGGCAGGTAAGACCGCCAAAGGAGGGTGAAAGGTTTTTTGCCCTGCTCAGAGTAGAAGCTGTTAATGGACTTGATCCGGATGCAATAAGAGACAGAACCCTTTTTGATAATCTTACCCCTGTTTATCCTACTAAAAAGTTTGTACTGGAATCGGCTCCCGGTGAATATTCAGTGAGAATAATGGATATACTTACTCCTGTTGGCAGAGGACAGAGAGGTTTGATCGTTTCTCCACCGAAAAGTGGTAAAACGGTTCTTCTGCAAAAAATTGCCAACTCAATTACACGTAACAGCCCCGAAGTCAAGCTTATTATTCTCCTAATCGACGAACGTCCGGAAGAAGTAACTGATATGGAAAGATCTGTCAAAGGCGAAGTTATAAGTTCAACTTTTGATGAGCCTGCTGAGAGACACGTACAAGTTGCAGATATGGTTATTGAAAAAGCTAAAAGAATGGTTGAAGCAAAAGAGAATGTTGTTATTCTGCTCGATAGTATAACAAGACTTGCCCGTGCGCATAATATTGTTGTTCCGCATAGTGGAAGAATTCTCTCTGGTGGAGTTGACTCTAATGCCCTTCATAAACCTAAAAGATTCTTTGGCGCTGCAAGAAATACTGAAGATGGTGGAAGTTTAACGATTCTTGCTACAGCTCTTATCGATACAGGAAGCAGGATGGATGATGTAATCTTTGAAGAATTCAAAGGAACAGGTAACATGGAAATTGTTCTTAATCGTGATTTAAGTGATAGAAGAATTTTCCCGGCAATCGATGTTAACAGGTCCGGTACCCGCCGTGAAGAATTACTGATGAAAGAAGAAGAACTCGCAAAGATCTGGATTCTTAGGAAAATTATTAGTGATTTCAGCCCCGTTGAAGCTATGGAATTCCTTCTCGATAAAATGAGAGGAACAAAGACTAATAAAGATTTTCTCAACAATATGAACAGTTAAGTCTTTCGGTAAACTGCAGGAGTTTTTACTGATATTATTCTGTCCATTAATTATCTCCTTGATAAGAAATTATTCTCCCTTAATTTTACTTGCTAAAATCTTAGTTTTAGTATGAAAAAATTTTTGTTTTTATTCCTTTTTTCTTTTGCTGTTACTTTTGGACAGCCATTCCATAAACAAATTTATACACAAACCGTTATTATTCCCGGAGATTCAGTTTCATCTGTATATTTTCTTTGTAAGATTCCTTACCGGAACCTTGTTTTTCTGAAGGATAATAATAGATATATAGCCGGGTTCCGTTTATATCTGGAAATCACAGATACAAATTCAAATTTTGTTAGGAGGGAAATTAAAGATTGGGAAATTCAATCTTCATCATTTAAAGAAACAGATTCACCCGAAATATTTGCTGAAGGATTAATTGAAATAAAACTTCCGGAAGGTTCTTATTATATACTTCCGATTTTTACGGACAAGAATGCTAGCGAGATAAAGTTGGAAAAAGTTAGGGTTGATGTTTTAGATAAAGAATATTTGGAACCACTAATTGTCGATACAGAAAAGGCAAAATGTAATGACAAGGATTTTACTCGTTTCACTAACTTTGGCGATTCTATACCCTTTGGAAAGGAAGAATGTGATTTTATAATCCCTGTTACAGATACTTCTAAAGACAAAATTTCTGTAACAGTTATTATCCAGGAAGATACAGTTTACAATGGAGAATTAAGCAAGTCCTTTATATCTCATATTAATTTGAAAGAGTGTGATGGAAAGGTTTTAATATCTGATATGAACCAGGGAATAAAAACCAGGAATTATATTTTACCCGGTTTAAGTAACAAACTTCAGGAGGGACCTTTCTTTATAATTGTTAATAACAATAAAGAAATCAAGTTAAAAAAAGAAGTCTTGTGGTATGATAAACCTTTTTCATTAATGGATCCTGAAGCTGCGATAAAAGCACTTAAAAGTATTGAAAAAGAAGATGTAGTTGATTCTTTATTAGATCTTAAAAAGGATTCAATGTACAAAGGACTTGTTAATTACTGGAAGAAACTTGATCCTACTCCAGAAACTGAATACAATGAGCTAATGACTGAGTTTTATACGCGAGTAGATTATACCTTGAAAAATTTCAGCACGATATCGGGAATTAAGGGAATTCAATCCGACAGGGGAAAAGTATTTATAAAATATGGTAAGCCTGATAAAACTGAAAGAAGCTCAAACCTGCAAGGGAAAGTTGTTGAAACATGGATTTATGATAAACTTCACCGTAAATTTGTTTTTGTCGATGAAGACGGTACAGGAGAATTTTCTTTAGAAAGCAGTTGATGAAGAGATTTGTTTTTACTTGCGGTGATATTAATGGAATCGGTCCCGAAATAGTAATTAAAACTCTCAACAAAATTTCCTTAAAGACTAAAAACAAGTTTTATTTTATTTGCCCCTCTAATGTTTTTAAAGAAACTGCACGATTAGTCAAACCAAACTTCAAATACGAAATTGTAAAAAAGGTTAATAAGCTTTCTCACATTCCAGTTCAGATAATAGATTTAGGAAATGCCAGAATTAACCCATGTAAAGCGACAGCCGTTTCGGGAGAAGTATCATACAATTCAATCAAAATTGCTTTTGCTCTCGCTGCTAATTATGAAGCAAATGCAATTATAACTGCTCCTATTTCAAAAACAGCCTTTAATATTGCAGAAATAAATTTTCCCGGTCATACAGAAATGCTGGCAAAATGGTCCGGTACAAAAAATTATGTTATGACATTCCTTTCAAAAAAGTTAAATGCAGCATTGTTAACAATTCATAAACCTGTAAAAATGGTACCGGGATTAGTTAGAAAAGAAAGACTTTTAAACACTTTAAATATTTTAATCAAAACGTTCAAAGTTGATTTAAATATTCTAAAACCAAAAATTGCAGTACTGGGTCTTAATCCTCATGCAGGAGAGAATGCGATAATAGGAGATGAAGAGGAAAAAATAATAAAGCCTGTTGTAAAGAGTTTTCAGTCGAAAAACAAAATTTACGGTCCATTTTCTCCCGACGCTTTCTTTGGTGCGAAAATGTATAAAGATTTTGATCTTATTCTTGGAATGTATCATGACCAGGTGCTTATTCCTTTCAAGCTATTAAATTTTTCGTCCGGAGTTAATTACACTGCTGGCTTAAAGATTATTAGAACATCTCCGGATCATGGAGTTGCTTATGATATTGCATGGAAAAATAAAGCTGATGAATCTAGTTTTTTACAAGCATACAAATATGCTGAACTGATTTCGAAGAACAGGGAGAAGAATGAGTAACCTGAGAGTAAGGCCATATGAAAAATTGGCTTTTGTTTACGATCATTTGATGAGCCATGTAAATTATGAATTGTGGGCGGATTATATTTATAAAATTAGTAAACCTTATATAAGTAGAAAGAGCAGCGTTTTAGAACTTGCTGGAGGTAATGGGAAGTTTTCAGATATTTTTCTAAAACATTATCCAAATATTTTAATCTCGGATAAAAGTTTTGAAATGCTTTCATCAGTGAAGAATAAATTGCCAAAAGTCTGTTGCGAAATGCCCTTATTGCCTTTTAAAAGTAAATTTGATTTTATCTATTCTACATTTGACAGTATTAATTATCTTACAAGCAAAAACGATCTGTTAAAATTATTCATAGAAGTTCACGATATTCTAAGTGAAGACGGTATTTTTACCTTTGATGTAAGTCTTGAAAAAAACAGCTTAAAGCATGCAAAAGTTCCGGTTAGAAACAGCAGGAGCAGTAAAATTCGTTATAAACATTTAAGTTTGTACAGTAAAAACTCCAGGATTCATAAGAATATTTTTGAAATTAAATTCAACGGAACTACTTATAAAGAAGTCCATAAACAAAAAATTTATCCATTTGAACTTTATTTTGATCTACTTGAAAGAGCAAATTTATTAGTGATAAATAGTTATGAATCTTTTTCATTTGAAACAGCAAAACCTTCTTCACAAAGGGCACAATTTATAGTCAGGAAAATTAAAAATGCTGTCATTTAACAACGTTGATTTCGGATACCCGCATCAGCCGGTTTTTACTGATCTGAATTTCATTCTTGAAAAAGGGGAGTTTTGTTTCCTGATAGGAAAAAGTGGATCAGGAAAGAGCACTGTTTTGCAGCTCATTTATATGAATATTTTTCCAAATTCAGGTTACGTAATTGTAGATGAATATAATTCTAATACTATAAAGCCGAGGCAACTACCATATTTAAGAAGAAAAGTCGGTGTTGTTTTTCAGGATTTCAAATTGCTGCGGGACAGAAATATTTTTGATAATCTTGCTTTTGTTCTTGAGGTGATAAAAACGCCAAAGAACGAAATTAAAAGAAGAGTTATTAAGGCTTTAACTGAAGTTGGATTAGCTCACAGGAAAAACAGCAAACCTGACGAATTATCAGGTGGAGAAAAGCAGAGAATAGCCATTGCAAGGGCTGTTATTAACGAACCGGTTTTACTTCTCGCCGACGAACCCACAGGCAACCTCGATCCTGAAACTTCTTATGAGATTGTTGAGATTTTCAGAAGGATAAATGCAAAGGGGACGGCTGTACTTTTCGCAACTCACAATTATGAAATTGTAAAAAAATATGACGCAAAAATTATTAAAATAGAAAAGGGTCAGGCTTACCGCGGGATATTAAAACAAAAATCAGAGTAATTTTATAAAGATGATTCATCGATGCCTTTGACAAAAGAGACGTCAACCTTCAAGTTTCTGCAAAATATTCTGCGATATCTCTTCAACTTTTCCAATTCCATCCATATAAATTACGTTCTCATTTTCACTATAATAATCAAGCACTGGTTTAGTAGTTGTATTAAATACTTCCAACCTTTTCCTGATTACTTCTTCTTTATCATCGCTTCTCTGATAAAAGCTATCCTTTGCTCCGCAGTTGGGGCACGAATCTGAATTTTCAATTTCTTCTAATGAGTAAATTTGCTTACAATTTTTGCAAGCCCTTCTGGAAGTAAGCCGTTTGATAATTTCTCCTTCGTTAGTAGTAATAGATACAACCTTTTTTTGATTCATACCTAGCTCGGATAAAAGTTTATCCAGATCTCTTGCCTGTGCTACGGTTCGTGGAAATCCGTCAAGGATAAACCCACTTTTATTTCTTTCTTCTTTAAGAGTATCACGAATGATTCCTACCATTATGTTATCGGGAACTAATTCACCTTTGTCCATAATTTTTTTTGCTTCCAAACCGAGTTGAGTCTTTTTTTCTATCGCAGATCTTAAAATATCACCGGTTGAAATATGTGGAATATTTAATTTTGAAGAGAGAATTTTTGCCTGAGTTCCTTTTCCAGCCCCTGGCGCACCAAAAAGTATTATATACATAAAATCCTTTTTAAAGATATACTACTAACTTATTGTTATTCAAGATGTTATTCAAGATTTTCTAAGATGATAAATTATGAATAAGATTGCGGATTTTGTTTTTCAATTATCCGTAGGTTTCTGAAAAACTCCTGAAGCAATGAACGGCTTTCTTCCGCACAAAGACCTGAAAATACATTTACCTGGTGATTGTATTTATTCTCTGCTGGTAAATTATATAATGAGCCGCAAGCTCCGAACTTTGAATCGAATTCAGCAAAGAATAAATTATTTATTCTTGCATTTAAAATTGCTCCGCTACACATAATGCAAGGTTCAAGAGTTACATAAAGGTCACACTCATTTAATCTCCAATTTCCAATATGATTTGCAGCGGCAGTAATTGCTATCATTTCCGCATGTGCAGTGGGATCTTTTAATGTTTCAACCTGGTTATATCCTTTCCCAATAATCTGTTTATTATGCACCACAACAGCTCCGACCGGAACTTCATCGTTTTCAAAGGCTTTCATAGCTTCTTTTAAGGCTGCTTTCATAAAACGTAAATTTTCTTCTGAGAACAAATTCATATTTGAAATTTGACTTTTGAGTTTTGAAATTTGATTCAGTACGCCCGGTAGGACTCGAACCCACAACCCTCAGATCCGAAGTCTGATGCTCTATCCAGTTGAGCTACGGGCGCAAATAATTTCACTCAAAAAATACTATTTTTAGTTTAATATTACTATACGGACAATATGGAATGCCAGCAAAAGAATTTGTACATTATTTTTTTAAGAAAGTTTTAATATAATTTTGACAAATAAACAGGAGTTTTTATGGAAATTAGTGTAAAGCATTCTCCGGGGAAATCATTAATTGTTGTCGAAAAAAATAAATTGATTGGAACTGAAAATGGCGAACTTCAAAGTTTGGTTCAGGAATCAATAGAAAAAGGAAGTAAGAATATTGTAGTTGATTTATCAAAAGTGGAATATATAGCCAGTTGGGGAATCGGAATTCTTGTATACGCCTATACTACCTGCAATAATAAGGGAATTCAGTTTAGTCTCGAAGGTGTTAATGAAAATGTGATGAATATTTTAGACCAATTAAAATTGGATAAACTTTTTATTATTAATTAATTTTTTCAAGCATTTGATTAGAACAAATGCAAACACTCTTTCCATTTATCAGGTCGCTTATCTATGTTCCGGCATTTATTCTATTCTTTGGATGGATAGCTTTACGCGTCCGTGTCTATGATAAAGATATTGGCTTATTGCCGGAATGGACAATAATTCCCGGAATTATTTTAATGGTTATGGGTGCGGTTCTTGCTTTAATGTGCATTGTGGTATTTATTATCAGAGGGAAGG
>Ga0210099_1000503_pt1 | contig 12813 bp, 15 predicted proteins | sample Joice_ThreeSqA_D_4_FD_184872 | JGI IMG/M metagenome (GOLD analysis project Ga0210099, IMG submission 184872) | Wetland microbial communities from San Francisco Bay, California, USA, that impact long-term carbon sequestration - Joice_ThreeSqA_D2... | ecosystem: Environmental > Aquatic > Marine >...
GCCTCGGCGCCGACGAGGTCGTCGTCTCCCGCAACGCCGATGAGATGAAGAAGCGCGGTGGCTGCTCAAGTCCGATGTGAAGTACCGCTTCTCCATCGATATGGCTTCCCTCAAATCCGAGTAAACGGAAGGAGCGGGTGGAGCAGCATGCGAGGTGGCATTCCGGAGTTTGGGGTTATTGGGCGGTGACCTGCTCCCGGTTTATTCCAAGAGGGAAATCCCAACGGATGCGGCACGGACTGCAAACCCCTCGCGAACAACCGCTATTTTCGGAGTGAAAAGGGGGTTTCGCTGGTACGCTGTTGGCGCTGGATTTCCTGGCTGTACCTAAGTAGAAGCGTCAACGGATTTTTGGGGGTGTAAAGTCATTTGTGCAAATGGCCACAGAGGGTTGGAAGTTCGAGACCCCATCAGTTATCAGTTACGCCTATAGTCATGAAATAAGAAACAGCAAATTATGCCCCATGTCATGAAACCCCTGGTCGACTTCCTCAGAAACAATTTCAAAATGCCCATGATTTGGTGGCCATGGATGGCCGGGCTGCCAATGGTCAACCTGTCCTCGATCTTCTTTCTCCCCAGGGTGGAGGCATGGGTGGTGCTGGGGACCGGGCTCCTGGCCGCGACGATCATGACGGTCCTGCACGCGAAATTGGGATACGTCCGGCTCGTAGGTGTAGGCCATTTTGTTTGGATACCCATGTTGATCTGGCTGGTATTCAGGCTCAATCATATTCCCGGAGGCACGCTTTTTCACGGCTGGATTCTCACCTTGATAGCTATGGACACGGTGTCTCTTCTAATTGATATCGTCGACCTCGTCCGTTACCTGCGCGGCGACCGCGCTCCCCGGTTTTAGGGCCGGCCTCAACAGCACTGAAATGGAATCGCTACGGACTATGGGCCGGGAGTGGGCTGGCCCGAGGATAGGAACACCACACGCTGGCTTGAGAACAGAGGAACGATTCCGGCGGTGGAGATCTCGGTCGATATAGTCAGGCAAGAGCAAGCTCAGGCCGGACATCTAACACGGTCGGGCCTGACACGCGGTGCAACCGGACGCGCTTCAGTCGGCTTCGCCTCCTTTCGCGCGCCGGTTACCCACAACGCTACCGGATACCCTTCCGTCCGGCCGTGACGGGACGCGACAGGTCGAATCCCCGGGATCACGGAGCTGCGTTCATGCCGCTTTTTCCCCCGTTTGTCGAGGGCGGTGATGGACGAGGATCTCGTCGATCTGTTCCATCGTGAACTTGTTCAGTCCCACGATCCGGGCCTTGGATCGGAAAGCCGGCGGCAATATGCGGCGGGCGTCCTCCTTGCTGTCTACCTCCACGATGAGCCACGCCTTATGTTCTCCGTCCATGCACCCCCAGTCCGTATGCGTCACGAAATGGGAGCCGGTCTTGATGAAGATCTCGACGACGCGAGCGCACGCCACCTCTTCCTCTTCATGCGGAACTTCGATCAGAAATCTCGCCATGGCGCCGAACCTCCTGTTCATGGAATCGAATCCTGCAAATGTCCTCGACGGATTCAAGACACCGCGCGTCAAAATACGCTCATTCCTTTAGATTCAACAGACCGCGTGACAGTTCCTACCCCGGAAGATTCTCATCCAAGGTAGGTGCTTATTCCCCGGTCCTCCTGTTTTGGAGGTTTGCAGGACGGCCCGCCTCGATCGGGTTTTTGGATCGGTGGCCGCACGGACCGCAAACCCCGCGCAAACAGACAGCTTTTCCGGGATCTGGAAGGGGGTTTCGGCGGAGCCTGCTGATGTGGGAAACCCTTTGCAGCATGCGGAATGCCGGGGATCAATCCGACGCGGATCGCCTTCCCCGGGCAATTGATGCCAGTCAATGAAACCTCGAAGGATTCAGTGGATGATGGGCGAAAATCAAGGGAGGTGTCCGCATGGGCAAGGTTACGCTGATCACCGGGGCGACGTCCGGGATGGGGAAGGCAATGGCTCTCTTGCTTGCGGGCAAGGGATACGATGTTTACGCGGGGGCGCGGAAAACGGCGGATGGGGAGGTATTGGTCGCAGAGGCGAAGGGCAGGGGGATCCCCCTCAAGGCCGTGCAGCTGGACGTCACGGACGATGGCTCCGTCCGCGCCGCCGTTTCGCGCGTGGCGAAGGACTCCGGAAGACTGGACAACCTTGTCAACAACGCAGGGTACGGGCTTCTGGGGACGGTGGAGGAGGCGACGGACGCGGAGATCCTGCGCCAGTTCGATGTCAATGTCTTCGGTGTGGGCCGGATGTGCCGGGCGGTACTCCCCCTGATGCGGGCCCAGCGGTCGGGAGTGATCGTCAACATCTCCGCGTGGCTCGGGAGAATGGGGTTTCCGCTGTTGACGTACTACAACGCGAGCAAGTACGCCGTCGAGGCGATCACCGATTCCCTGCGGTACGAAGCGGGGCCCTACGGGATCCGGGTCCACTCCGTGCTGCCGGGCCTCTTCGGAACGCGCTTCGTTTCGAATGGGTTGATGGCGAACCCGGCGACCGTCTCCCCGGCGTCGCCGTACGCCGCCCTGGCATCCAAACTCGTTCCCGTGGTGGCGAAGAAGATCAATGAGGGGCCGGACCCCGTGGCGGTCGCGGAGGCGGTCCTCCGCGTGATCGAGGATGCCGGCGCCCCCATCCGAACCCCGGTGGGTGTCGAGGCGGAAACGTTCGTCCCGATGGCGAAGCAGTTGACGGATGAGGCATTCGAGGCGAAGGTGAAGGAGGTCTTCGGGCTGTAGGGCCGCGCCCTGAACCGCTTGACGGGGGGAGGGGAACCACCCCGAAGTCTCTATCGGATTTCAGAGGGAAACCCGCGCGGACTGCAAACCCCGCGCAAACAACTGGTATTTTCGGGGTAAAATGGCACTGTCGTGTTGATTGAGGAACAGTATACTCTCGAACTTTCCGCCGAAAGGGCAGCAGGGAAAAAATTAAGGAGGGCCTCATGTCGATGTCGAGAATCGCCTTGGGTGGATTCCTGTCCTTGGCGCTGTGTTTCCTCGTCGTTTCCTGCGGCAAACTTTCACAGGAAAACTATCAGAAGATCAAAGTGGGGATGAGTTATCAGGAGGTGGAGAAGATCCTAGGATCAGGTCCCACCTGCGATTCGGCGATGGGCATGAATACCTGTACCTGGGGGACGAAGGAAAAGTACGTCAAGGTACAGTTTGTCGGAGACGCGGTCTTGATGTACTCAGCGAAAGGGCTCAACTGATTCTTTCGGCGGATGTGACGGCAGGCTGACCATTCTTCACAATGAACGGCGCAGTCGCTCGGCAGCTTGACCAAGTCCACCCGGACCTTGTAGCCAAATTGATGGACAGGTCGCCCGCACGTTGAAGAAATCGGTACAGACTGCAAACCCCGTGCAAACAACTGCCTTTTTCAGGGTCTGGAAGGGGCCTTCTGCGGGCCCTGTTGACGCGGAATTTCCTTTATAGTACGATGACTTTCCTCTCGGACGCGCCCTTAGCTCAGCTGGATAGAGCGCTTGACTTCGGATCAAGCGGCCGGGGGTTCGAATCCCTCAGGGCGCGCCACTTTTCAACTACTTAGCCGATCGCACTTTCCCCGAAACGACCGACTGTATAGTTTTTGTATAGTTTCCGACGCGGCTTGGTTGGGATGAGCGAGCAATGTCTGCTACCTTGATTTCTACTCAAATGGCCAGAGGTTCGAATCCTCTAGTGCGCGCCAGCGAACTCGATCCGGGCATCCTTGACGGGTTGCCCGGATTCGACCGTTTTATGATTCAGAATACAATGGCAATATGAAGGAAGTGAGGGCTGGGAGGAGACGCTTCCCTAAAAAGAATGGCATTTAAATATCTCCTCGTTCTGTATTGTCATTGCTTATTACCTTATCTAAATCGCGTCACATTGGTTGTCATGGCATAGTTTGTGTAAAGCACTTTGTTTAGTTGCTCGGTGAAGCCGAAAGACCAGATTTCAGGGCCTTTCGAGCTCTCGCAATAAATGGAAGGATTCGGAATCTTCCGCGCGATACCAAATATGTAATTCATGCAGTGAAAAAAAAGGAGGATGAGGTGAAAACGAGATTCTTTACGGCTCTGGCAGTTCTCGCTCTTACGGGATTTGTCGTGACTGCAGCCCCCGTGCTTGCAGGGACCAACGTCAACGTCAACTTGGGGATCTCGGCTCCGGATATGGTTGTCATCCCCCAGTCGAACGTCTACTTCGCACCGGGTGTAAGCGTGGATCTCTTCTTCTATGACAACCGTTGGTGGAACCGCCGGGGGGATCGGTGGTACCGGGGCGGCGGATACAACGGGCCGTGGGTGGCCGTGGGACCGCGACACGTCCCGGGCCCCGTCTACCGGGTGCCCACGAACTACCGCACTGTCTACGCCCACCAGAAGCCGATGCCATACGGCCAGTGGAAGAAGGCCCACGGAGAGCACGGCTGGAAGCACAAGGGGAACAAGCACGGAAATAAGCACGGGCGTCACGGCGATTAGGGGAGGACGGGTCACTGGGAACCGGGTACAGGTAAGTTGGCAGGAAAAAAAATATATCACTGACACGCTATGCTTATAAACAGGATATGGAGGGATCGATGATGGCATCATTGCGGAAAACGGCATGGTTCGTAATGGTGGCGCTCCTTATGGCGGGTTGGATGGGAGCTATCGGCTCGCTGAGAGGGGTGGCCGAGGCGGGCATCATCGCCTCTTCCCTTTCGGAGGCGGCCGAACGATCCGAGGACATGTCGAAAGTCCAGTCGTTCCTTGAGAATAAGATCGTCGTCCAGCAGCTGATCGACTATGGCGTGGCATCCGGGGAAGCGAAGGCGAAGGTCGAGGCGATGAGCGCTCGAGATCTGCACCGGCTGGCCTCCCTGACGGACAGGGCAGCGGCGGGGGCGGACGACGGCCTCGGTCTCCTCATCGGGCTGGCGATCCTCATCATCCTCATCATCGTGATCCTCAAGCTGTCGCATAAGGAAGTCATCGTTCGCTAATACTGCAGTTTGGCAGGTTATCGGGCGCTGCCCAGGAACTGGGTGGCGCCCTTTTCATTTGGAGGCAATGTGCGAGCGCATTCCTGACATGCTCCTTTGAAACCACTCCACTTCACAAGGGGGTTTCCAAGGACTTTCTACTCAAGTGGCCCGAGGTTCGAGTCCTGTATGGCGAAATTCTGAAAAAATCGATCTAAGTGCTTTTTGGTTAACACTTTTTCGTCTTACCCCGCTGACACCCTTATGTTACAGATTCGATCCGGCAGGCCGCCGGGTGGAGTTGGTCGACCTATCTGATGGGTGAGAAAAGATGGTTTCTGCCTGTGCGGGTTTAAATCATCCCGTGACGACTGAGCTGATTGTGGATTAGATGGTTAATTAAAGTCTAAAGGCGTCTTTGCCGATAAAACCTGGTGAATCTAATACCTAACTAATGAGGTGACTCATGGGAAAAATAACCAGGCTGATAATTCTGTTTCTGGCTCTCCTGGTGACCTTGGGGCTGAGTGGCTGCGGTGGTGGAGGAGGAAGCAGCGCGCCGCCCACAGGCGCGCTCAACATCACCATCGTCGACGGGACGACAGCAAATCCGCAGAAGGGTATTGCTCACGCCCGTGTCATCCTGCTCGATGCCGAAAGTAAACCGGTTCAAATTTACGTTACCAATGACAATGGTATCGTCTCCCAATCAAACCTGCCAATAGGTTACTACCAGCTGAAGATCAATGCCCAGGGCTACAATTCTTCCCCGCCGCCGCGGGTACCTCCACTGCCGGTGAAGGTGAAACAGGGTGAGACCGCGACGGCTACCATTGAACTCTTCCCGATAGATACGAATCTCGTTGTCGGCGCGATCAGCGGAACGGTCAAGTCGGGCGGTAACCCGGTTGCTGGCGCGCTGGTCATTGCCATGGGTGCGGGGGTTTCCTACACCACGATCTCCGCCGCCGATGGCAGTTACGTCCTGTACAATGTCGTGGAAGGCAACGTCGACGTTACCGCCTACATCAAGGGTCTGAATTTCCCGACCCTGAGCGCGGTTACGGTCACCGCCGATACGACCACGACCGCCCAGGATCTCGTTGCCAGCGGTGTGGCAAACGGAACAATCAGCGGCAACATCCAGTTCGTCGCTGGGGGGACTGCCAAAGCCACCGATGTCACGCTGATCGACCGAGTGACGCGCGAGGTTATACCGGGCATGCGCGTATACACCAATGCGAACAACAACTACACGATGAGCGGTCTGCCCAATGGCGATTTCGAAATCATCGCGTCGATGCTGAACGACGGCAATGTTATTGATCCGGATGAAGCAGTTACCCAAGGCGATCCGTTGGTCACGGTCACTGATGGGGTTGTCGATCCTTCCACAAGAAGTTTCAAAATCACTGGAGCTGTCGTGATGGATACACCCTCGACTCCGGCCAACAATGTGGTTCCGGAGCTGACCGCAACACCTACGTTCACGTGGCATTCGGAGTCCAGTTATTCAAGTGCGAGTGGCTTTGCCATCGAAGTCATCAATGAATCCGGTGACGCGGTCTGGGGCGGATTTGGTGGCCTCGATCCGGTTGAAGGTGTTCCCACGGTGACCGTCTCTGGAGGTACCTATACAATCAATTATGCAGGACCAGCATTACAGTCCGGCCGTTATTACCAGTTGCGTATTTACGCGATGAAGGATGACAATGATGCGATCCTGTACCCCAATGGCTACAAGCTTATCTCTGTCACCGAAAATCTCGACGGGGTGTTCAAGGTGAAATAATTGATCGCGGACATCAGAAAAACGGGGCCTTTTGGCCCCGTTTTTCTTGGAAGTCGATCCATTTCTCTGTCCCGGGTGGGGAGCCATGTAAGACTCGAACACTTACGTGTCCCCCCCTCAAAATTGCGTAGCCTACGCTGGATTTGCATTCGACAACGGAGACAGACTGTATTGTTTTTGTATAGTAGACACCCCCAAACACCCCAAAACAGCACAAACGTCAGAAAATTGACGCTCCGTAAGTGGTAAATAACACAAAAGATTAGGGGTCACCGGGTGTTCCCGGTGACCCCCTTTTTCCGGCTTCGGATCAAGCGGCCGGGGGTTCGAATCCCTCAGGGCGCGCCAGCGATTTCAAGGGGTTGTGGTTACCGCCGCAGCCCCTTTTTCTTTGAACTGTGAAGTAATTGTGAAGGTGACTCCAGGATTGGATTTGATCTGCGCCCGTTTTACCGTACGCCTGGACGCCGCAGATCCTTCCCCGGATCGAATCGCCTTCGTGGGGCAGGTTTGGTGCACCCTCGATCTTTTTTTGCTGCAAAGAGGGGGTGTCCCTTGCAATCGCAGGAACTTTCCTGCAGCGGTCCTTGTAGGGAGGTAGGGGAGGGATTATCGGAGGTCGGAGTCATTCCCCAACCTCCGGATCTCACGGCGAACCTGAGATGTATTGGACGAATCTAAATTAAAGTACGAGATCTGAGATACATCCGGAGGTGATCTGTGCGATTTCTTCTCAAAGTAGTCATGGATGTCGAGGCGGGGAACAGATTGGCGAAGGCCGGAAAGCTTGGCACAACCATCCAGTCCATTCTGACGGATCTGAAGCCCGAAGCCGCCTATTTCATGGACACCGATGGTCAGAGGTCGGGGTACATTTTCCTCGAAATGAAGGATGCCTCCCAGATCCCCGCGATTGCCGAGCCGTGGTTCCTGGCCTTGAATGCAAGAGTTGAAATTCATCCTGTGATGGTCCCAGGGGACCTGGCCAAGGCTGGCGGTGCCATCGAGGCGGCAGCCAAGAAGTACGGCTGAGAAATCTAGTTCATGGGGCAGATTTGGGGCATGCTCGTCCGATTTTGTGGCAAAAAGAGGGTGATTCTGGCAAAAATCCGCTTTCTGTGATTTTGTAAGATACCGATTCATATGGAGTAATCACTCCATTCATCGGTATCATGCTCCTTGAGGGGGTGGTGGGAGGAGGCAAACCCGTGGGGGTTCGAGTCCGCCCGTTGAGCATGCTGTTAGAATCAGAAGGGCCTCCGGTCGGGAGGCCCTTTCAACTGCCGTTCCCACGACGGGAGGAGGCGCGTCGGTCTCCTCCATTTCGGAAGGCTCCCTCAAGCGGCCTTCGAAATCCCAAGCTGCTGCATCAACGTCGCCATGTCGAAATAGTGGCGCATCGACTTCACTTTTCCGTCTCCGATCTCGAGGACCATACACGCCGGTACTTCGATGGGTTTGCCGGTTGAAGCGACGCTGCCCTCCGGCGTCTGCAGCGGCCCTGTATGCGTGCCGTGCCAGGTCAGTTCCAACACCACGGTCGTTCCGCTCGCAATGGCATTCTGATATGTGGGCTTCGAATCGGGGAACGCTTTGGCCCACCCCTGCAAGACTGCAAGGAATTGATCGACGCCTTTCACTTTACGATGGGTGGCGAGCTCATCGTAAAGCACGCCGGGTGTGACCGAAGCCCTGGCAGCCTCCCAGTCCTTTTTGACGAAGGCGTTGTTCGGGGCCTTGGCAATGTCGATCAGTGAAAGCTGTGACATCTCTATTCTCCTTTCTTGTCCTTCGGGACAGTCTCGGGTCTGTTGATGAGCTACGTCCAATACCAATTTTAGATTGCCCGCTCGATGGCTCCGTTTCGTGTCGACTGTGCAGTAGATGGCCGAAAACAACCGGTACAGGACAGTAAGACGGACGGAAGGAAAGGTGCGATTTCCCAAGCAGGACATACATAACGGGGCCGGCCGGCTACTGCGCTGGTCCCCTTTCCGGGTCACTCCAAGTCAAAACCGACGACCATTACAATTCCATAACCTCATCCCAGTGCCCGGTTTCGTCCGGCATGGCGCGTCAGGAAAAACATGGAGTTACGGTGAGAGCCGTAGCCCCTTTTTCGTTGGAATGTTAAGTAATTGTGAAGCGGACTCCTGAAATGTAGCAGGCCTTTCCCTCTTCATTTGTAGCCAACTGGATGGCCGAAATTTCACTGTAGAAGAGTGGGGACATGGCGACCTCAAAGAAGGTTCCTGGAGCGGTCGCAGGAAATCCTCTCTAGGTATCGGAAAGGACCGCCCGCGGTTTGTGAAACGAAGTAAGGGTAAAGTCATCTCACCGAAAACGCTGAAAAATCATTGAATCCGGGGGTGATCCACCATGAAGCCAAGGGTGTTGTCAAAAACAGGTATAACCGGGCTGTTCGTCCTTTCCCTGTTGTTCGTTACAGTTATCCTTGCCCCGCAAGCCCTTGCCGCGAAACCGGTCACCGAAAAGGAAGCCCGCGCCATCGCAGTGGACGCTTATGTCTACGGCTACCCGCTGGTCACCATGGAGATGACCCGGCGGGTGATGACCAATGTTGCCGCCCCGGAGGGTCTACGGGCCCCGATGGGTACTTTCATCAACGCCCGGGAATACCCGAGCGCGGCGTTCAGGGACGTAACGGCCCCCAATGCCGACACGCTTTATTCGGCGGCGTGGCTCGACCTTTCCAGGGAACCGTGGGTCCTGAGCCTGCCGGACGAGAAGGACCGCTACTACCTGATGCCGATGCTGTCCGGCTGGACCGACGTCTTCCAGGTACCGGGAAAGCGCACCACCGGCACCAAGGCGCAGACCTACGCCATTACCGGCCCGAGGTGGAAGGGCACCCTGCCCAAGGGTGTAAAGCAACTAAAGTCTCCCACCAACATGGTCTGGGTCCTCGGACGCACGTATTGCACCGGCACGCCGGAAGATTACAAGGCGGTTCACGAGATTCAGGACCAGTACAAGCTCGTCCCGCTTAGCGCCTACGGCAAGCCCTACACGCCACCGTCCGGCAGGGTAGATCCGGGTATCGATATGAAGACGCCGGTGCGCGACCAGGTGAACAAGATGAGCGCGGGCGAATACTTCAAACTCCTGGCGGCACTGATGAAAGACAACCCACCGGCAAAGGCGGATGCGCCGATGGTCGCCAGGTTGAAGAAGATCGGTATCGTCCCCGGCAAGGCGTTCGACATCGACAAGGTCCCACCGACCGTGGCCAAGGCGCTGGAGGACGTGCCCAAGGTGGGAGTGGAAAAGATCATGGCGCACTTCAAGAAGGCGGGCGCCCACGTGAACGGTTGGGTGTTCACGACGAAAACCGGACTCTACGGTACCAATTACCTGCAGCGTGCGCTGGTCACCGCCATCGGGCTCGGTGCCAATCGACCGCAGGATGCCGTGTATCCGACATCGGAAACCGATGCGGATGGCAAGCCCTACAGCGGGGCCAACAAATACGTGATGCACTTCCCCAAGAGCCAGTTGCCCCCGGTCAGCGGCTTCTGGTCGCTGACATTGTACGATTCCGAGTATTTCTTCGTGGCTAACCCCCTCAACCGGTTCACGTTGAGCGAGCGCGACAAACTGAAGGAAAACGCCGACGGTTCGATCGACCTGTATATCCAGGCCGATAATCCAGGACCCGAGAAGGAATCGAACTGGCTGCCGGCTCCGAAGGACAAATTCGTACTGATGTTGCGCCTCTACTGGCCGAAGGAGAAGTCTCCGTCGATCCTCGACGGCACCTGGAAACCGCCGGTGGTGAAGATGGTGCAATAGGAGATCTCAGGTGTGAATTCAGGGTAGCGGGAGCGTCTCCTCCCAATGGCGCCCAGTTTCGTCCGGTATGGCGCGCCAGCAATAACATGGGGTTACGGTGAGAGCCGTAGCCCCTTTTTCGTTCGATTGTGATGTAATTGTGAAGTTGACGATACGGTTCCCTGATCATTCATTTGTTGCTTTCTTGAAAACGCGGGGCATGGAATGTCCGATCCATTAATGATTCCCTGTATCTGGCTAAATGACTGGATGGAAGCACACAGGATTACTCTTTGGGGAGCAGCAGATCTTCGGGATTTTTTCACACCCGGGGATGAGACCGGACAAAGATTTCCGTTCGCCATTTCATGGGTTATTCCAATGAACCCACAAATAATGGCAAGTATCCAGGACGGTCCTAACCAAGCGTACGCTGATGAGTATTCCAGAGTGAACCATCAGATCGATGAATTATCTGTAGCGTTGGCAGAGGAAATAAAAACCAGAGGTTTCCGTTCCAAACCGCTGGCGGCGTCTGATCGTACCGATACCATTAATTTCAAAGGGGACTTTCCCCACAAAACTGCTGCAACAAGAGCAGGATTGGGCTGGATAGGTCGTCACTGTCAACTGATCACGCGGCCATTCGGATCATGGGTTCGCTTGGGAACCGTTTTCACTGACATCGAACTTCCGTGCGGCACGCCAATAGAGAGAAACTTCTGCGGTCGTTGCATGCGCTGTGTAGATGCGTGCCCGGCGAATGCATTGAGAGGGAATGCGTGGTATCCAGGATTGCCCCGTGAAGAGATATTGGACGCGCGGGCATGCGACGAATGGAAAAAGGAACACTACTTTCAGTACCACAAGGGGCATAACTGCGGAATTTGCACAGCAGTCTGTCCATATGGATTAAAGGTGCTGATGAAAAAAGCCTGAAAGAGAAGAAGGCCGAGTTTCTCAGGGGCTTGGCCATATAGACCGGGCCCATTTTTGTTATGTACAGCTTTATGTGTAATTGGCTGTTCCCCGTCAGGCTGCCTTCATTGCGTAATCCATCACCCCATGCAAGTCGACGATCACGACGTTCTCGCTTCCGACCACCCAGGCATCACGCCCGGAAGGCAGGAGCGACACCGCGCCCGGATTGCATAAAAGTACCGTTCCGTCATGCATCACGACTTTCATTGTTCCCGCCACTTGAAACTGGAAGTGGGGGGCATTGCAACTTGTTATTCTTGCGACCGGCTGTACGGACGTCGACCACTGCCATCCCGGTTCGAAGATGGTACGCCCGATTGTCGCTCCGCCGATTGTTATCATCTCTACTCTGCCTTTGGGGAAATCTCGCACTTCAACACGCATGAACAAGTCATTCTTGTCTATTCCTCGTGTCATAGCTCCCCCCCTCTACATCCGTCTCCTCCTCTTTCAAATCCTGTAGTCCTTGTGAATTGGATGAGATGGAGGGGCTGGAGTTCCCCCTCGGAAGCAAATGGCGATCATAGCGGTGCAGGAGGAAAACCTTGCGGGTGTTTCCGGACGATGATGTGGACTACCGGAGGGGAGTGTGCACTATTGCGATCCCCACAGTTCGGCCTGAACGTTATGCAGAGATATTGGATAGAAGGCATATCTTCCCAAACGGCGAACATTCCCGAATCAGGAAACTTTCAGTCGGCGGGATCCATCAAAGGGATAGAAATCTATGTAAGCATATAATATTTAAGGATAATTTATGCTATCCCGCCCGCCATTCCTGCGATGCCACTGGAGGTAGCGCGATGCGACGCAAACTGTTTTTCGCTGTCGTGTTGTTTTCCGCTTTGTTATTCAGTTACGGGAAGCAAGTTGCCAATTCGCAGCAAACCGTTCCGAAGGACAACAAGGGATTCAAGGCGACGGTGAAACAGGCTGTTGATCTTGGGCCGGAGATCGAGGGCATGAAGGGCCGCCAATTGCGTCTGCGGGTCCTTACGATAGAACCCGGCGGCTATATCGGCTTACATAGTCACAAGGACCGTCCCGCGGTCGTCTATTTTCTCCAGGGCACGGACACGGTAACGTCTGAAGGCGGTACCGTGAAGCTATATGGACCTGGAGATACTTCCTCCGCAACAAAGGATACGACGCATTGGCACCGGAATGATGGGAAGGAGACTGTCGTCCTGATTGCAGTGGACGTGTTTCATAACGCGCCGTGATGTGGTGGTTATAGCGCAGTTGTTGGAGGTTGGACGTGCCTATCCCATCGGGC
>Ga0210099_1000504_pt1 | contig 12804 bp, 14 predicted proteins | sample Joice_ThreeSqA_D_4_FD_184872 | JGI IMG/M metagenome (GOLD analysis project Ga0210099, IMG submission 184872) | Wetland microbial communities from San Francisco Bay, California, USA, that impact long-term carbon sequestration - Joice_ThreeSqA_D2... | ecosystem: Environmental > Aquatic > Marine >...
CGAATCTTCTGTTGGATTTGCAGTGTTTATTATACAATGTTCATTTCTTAGAAATTCATTCCTGGCTGAATAAAAATCACCTTTGGTTTTTTTCTTATCAGTCATAAAATGATAATACTGTAAAGGAGCATCCATCCATTCAATTGAATTCGATTCTTTAATTTCCCCAATACTATCTACCTGGGGAGGCATATAGATGTGATATTTATTCGAATATATTCCTGAAAAACCTTGCGTGCTGAAAAGTTCTTCCCGGTAAAGAGATTTATCATCTTCTTTATAAAAGGTTGTGTGTCTTTTGGGAGGAACTTTACCTACTTTAACATAAAAAGGCATGTTGGACTCCTTTATTAAATATTTCTACATAATATTTCCCATTCAATCATTCATCCGTTCATTTAACCGAATTTGTGATCCTGCCAGAATGATTGAATGGTTGAATGTTTTTATAATTAATTATGACTTCTATCCTTTATCAAGCGTTCCTCTTGCTTCCTGATCCCTTTCAATTGATTCAAACAAGGCCTGAAAGTTACCTTGGCCAAAACCTTCCGCACCTTCTCTTCTCTGAATTATTTCATAAAAGAAAGTCGGTCTGTCACCAATTGGTTTTGTAAATAATTGCAAGAGATATCCTTTACCTTCAGTATCACAAAGAATTCCATACTTTTTTAACTGATCAATATCTTCCGTGATCATTTTCGATAATTTCTTTTCTTTAAGAAGATCATAATAAGTACCGGGGACAGTAAGAAACTCAACACCGTTTTCTCTTAAAGCTTTTATTGTGTTGATAATATTATTTGTGGATATAGCAATGTGCTGGATACCTGAGCCAAAATATTCATCAATATATTCTTCGATTTGTGATTTCTTCAAACCTTCATAAGGTTCATTAATAGGATTTTTAATTACACCGCCGCCGTTTTTAGAACGAACAACTTTAGAAAGCAAAGCAGAATATTGTGTTGAAATATCACCGGCACCGAATTCTATAAATGTTTCGAGATTTAAAGTTTTGTTAAGATAATTTTCCCACAAGTTCATTTCGTTAACTCTCACATTGCCGACAACGTGATCGACTTCCTCCAAGCCAGAATCTTCAGAAGTTATATTTATTTTCTGAATTGGTTTTCCAAATCCTGGTCGAAAAATTCCTTTGTAATTATCTCTATTAATGAAAACAATTTCAGCATCATCATAAAGTTTAATTGCAGCTTCTTCTATATATCCATTCTCATTCTCAAATTTTTTAGGATTCCTAACGGGAATTCCTCCATTCTTCACAGCGGCATCAAAAGTATTCTGAACATTTTCAACACTCAACGACCATCTTTTAACTCCATCACCATGTCTTTCTACGAAAGAAGCAACTTCATAATTACTCGGCTTTAATGCTGAAGTAATTACAAGCTTTATCTTATTCTTCACAAGAAAGTATGACGTTTTATCTTTTACCCCTGTTTCCGGACCGCAATATCCAACTATATCGAATGCCATTGCTTTGGCATGCCAGTAAGCCCACATTTTGGCCGACCCAACATAGAATTCGATAAAGTCGTAACCTCTTATTTTTAATTGATTTGACATTAAAACTCCTGACGATTTTTGATGTGTCTAATTGCTTCAAATTTAAGCCAAATTGGAGTGATAGTAAAGGAGAATATTATTCGAATTTATTCAAGATTAGTAACATTTGCTACTATGAATTTTTGTAGCAAATTCTATCAAACATTATCCAAAAGCATAAAAGAATTTTCAGCAGTGTTCTTTTTATTTACATTGAGGTTTTTGTTTTCAAATTTACAAATACTTAAAACGGGGCAAGCTTTACAATTAGGATTTGCCGGTTTGCAAACTTCCCTTCCTAATCTTATAAGATTTGTATGAAAAGAATGAGCAACTTTTTCAGGCAGATTTTTGTTAATTGAATAAAATGTTTTACCAGGAGATGATGTTCTCACAATTCCAATTCTGTTTAATGTTCGGTGAACGTGCGTATCGACAGGGCAAACGTTTCTTCTTAATGAAAATAAAAGAACGCAGCTTGCAGTTTTAACTCCGATACCCGGAAATTCTATTAATTCATCAAGGATTTCTTCATTTTTCATTTTTCTTAGATGTTTAAGCGATACTTCCTCTTTTTCTTTTATTAAAGAGACAAGAAGATTTTTTATAGCTTTCGATTTTTGTTTTCCAAGTCCTGCAACTTTTATAAGTTTTTCAATTTGTGATGTTCTTAACTCAGCTACGTCCTTCCAAGCATGATATTTCCCTTTAAGATTCTGAAAAGCTCTGTAGGAATTTTTATCATTTGTATTCTGAGAAAGAATTGTAGCAATTAAAAGGTCAACAGGATCAGGAGGTTTTTTACTTCGTTTGGGCGTACCAAATTTCTTTTTAAGGAGTTTATCTATCAGAAGAATTTTATTTTTCATTTTAGTTATGGAAAGATAAAGATTCTGACTATTTCATTGAAGTTTCCTTCTTCTTATTTTGCAATATACTTTCTTAATATTTAAAGGAAAACAAATGCCCACTTTGATGATAAGTATTTCCGGTATCAGAGGTATAGTTGGGAACGGACTCGATCCTGAGGTTCTTGTAAACTTCACAAATGCTTATGCAGATTTTGTTTCAGAAGGAACCGTTGTTGTTGGACGCGATGCACGCATCTCTGGAGAAATGGTTCAAAATATTGTTACCGGAACTTTAATTGCAAAAGGATTGAACGTTGTTGATATTGGAATTTGTCCTACGCCCACAGTTCAATTAACTGTAAAGAAGCTCAACGCAAATGGCGGAATAGCGATATCGGCAAGTCATAATCCAAATGAATGGAATGCACTTAAGTTGTTGAATAGTACCGGACAATTTATGACTCCCGATGAAAATAAAACTTTGATGAAATTACTTGATTCAGGAAAGAAGACTTTCAAATCATGGGATAAATTAGGGAAGAAAACTTTTAGTGGGGGAGTAAAAGATCATGTAAAAGATGTATTGAATCTTAAATACATTGATGTAAAAAAAATACAAAAAAGAAAATTCAAAGTTTTAGCTGATTGCGTTAACGGAGCCGGAGTTTATGTAATTCCGGGTTTACTAAGAGAATTTGGCTGCGAAGTTATTGAAATAAATTGTGAAAAAACCGGGATCTTTCCAAGATTACCTGAACCACTTCCGGAAAATCTCACAGAAACAATGAAAGCTGTAAAAGAATCAAAAGCAGATTTGGGAGTTGTTGTTGATCCTGATGTTGATCGCCTCGTTTTAATTACAAATGAAGGTGAACCTTTTGGTGAAGAAAATACAATAACTCAGGCTGTTAGATTTATTCTTTCAAAGCATAAAGGCAATGTGGTAGTAAATCTCTCAACAACAAGAGCTGTTGATGATGTAGCAGAAACTGCCGATTGTAAAGTTTTTCGCTCACCGGTTGGTGAAGCAAATGTGGTAAAGAAAATGAAAGAAGTCGATGCTATTATTGGTGGAGAAGGCAGCGGCGGAGTTATCTATCCTGCACTCCATTATGGAAGAGATGCTTTAGTTGGAATTGCAATTACATTACAGCATCTTTTAGAATTTGGAAAATCCATTTCCGAATTAAAGAAAGCTCTTCCAGAATATTTTATCGCCAAGAAGAAAATAGAACTTGGGAATATTAAACCTGACGAAATAATTTTTTCTTTAACAGAGAAATACAAATCTGGGAAAATAAATACAGAAGACGGATTACGAGTAGATTTTACAGATCATTGGGTTCATTTCAGGAAATCAAATACAGAACCGATTGTCAGGATAATTACTGAGGCGAAGACAAAGGCTAAGGCGGAAGAATTTTCTAAACGATATTTTGAAGAAATAAACGCTTTGCTTAATTAAAAGATTACAAAATTTCAAGATTAAAAGATTAATTATAAATGGAGGGAAAAATGAAAGTTAAAAATTTTGAAGATTTACAGGTTTGGCAGGATTCCAGAAAGTTTGTTAAATCAGTATACAAATTGACTTCTGCTGGTAAGTTCCAAAAAGATTATGGATTAAAAGATCAGATTCAGCGTGCTGCAGTTTCTATCATGAACAATATTGCAGAAGGTTATGAAAGAGATAACAATAAAGAATTCATAAAATTTTTAGGATATGCAAAAGGTTCGGCAGGTGAGGTTAGATCTATGTTTTATGTAGCATTGGATCTAAATTATATCTCTAAAGAAAACTTCGATGAAAATTACAAAGCAGCGGTTAGTATAATTACTCAGATATCTAATTTTAAAAAATATCTAAGAAATTATGTCATAAAAGAAAAGATAAAGAATGTAAAAATGTTTGTTATTCAATTTCTGAATTTCTAATCAATTACTCAAAAAACCAATCTTGTAATTTTGCAATCTTGCAATTTTGTAATTAGTAGAGCTTGCTTCGCTTCTGTATGTAACTAAAGAGTGCTTTATCAAAAGGCGTGGAAGTTTCTAAAAGATTGTATTCGATGTTGGCGTTAAGGCATTCCGATTTAATTTTTCCTGTGAATTCATTCATTGCGTCTTTATAAGACTTTTGTATCTGGTAAGGCTGTGTAGTCATTTCTTCAAAAGTTTCTAGATCTTTGAATATCGCATCTTTACCAAATGCAAAACTTCTTTCAACAGGATCGAGAACCTGGAAAACAATTACTTCATTCTTTTGATACCTGAAATGTTTTAAAGCTTTAAGAATCGAATTCACATCATCAAAAAAATCCGAAACAATAATTACTAATCCCCTTCTCTTAATTTTTTCTGCAATAAGATTTAAACATTCCGCAGTTCTCGTTTTTTCAGACGGTTTAACTGATGCAAGATTTTTTAACATTTCATGCATATAAGCTTTTGACATTTTCGGTGGAAAGTATTTTAATATCTTATCAGAATATAAAGCCAGACCCACCGCATCTTGTTGCTTAATCATTAAATATGATAAAGCTGCGACAAGGGTTGAAGCGTACTCGAGCTTCTTAATATTATTCCCTGAAGAAAAATTCATTGAGTTACTTGTATCCAGAAGAATATAGCTTTTTAAGTTTGTTTCCTCTTCGTATTGTTTGATAAAAAATTTTTCGGTCTTTCCATAAATTTTCCAATCAACATCTTTTAGCCCGTCACCTTGTATATAGGGTCTGTGTTGAGTGAACTCGACACTGAAACCGTGATAAGGGCTTTTGTGCATTCCGACCATGAATCCTTCAACAACTAATCTTGCACGTAACTCAAATGAATTAAGTTTTGATATAATCGAAGGGTTAAGAAATTTTTTATAATCCCGAGCGGAAGGATTCATTTTTCACTGGTTGCTGTTTTCTTTTTAAGAATTTGTTCCGGTGTTAATCCCATATTATCAAGTTCATCCTGAGCAGATGAAGCGAGTTCATTATCCGGATATTTCTCTAAGAAAGATTTGTAGATTTTTGTTGCTTCGTCATAATTCTTCAGCTCATTTGCGTAAATAAATCCTGCCATAAATAAAGATTGTGGAGCTTGTTCATTCTTAGGATATTTTTCAGCAACTGATTCAAATATTTCTGCAGATTTTATTAAAGACTCCTCTTTAGAAATATTTTTAACTTTGTTACCCTGATATAATGCTGCCTCTTTAAGTAGTGCATCAGGAGCTAGTTTACTTTCCGGATATTCTTCTACCAATTTTTCATATGACGAAACGGCTTCTGAAATATTACCATTTTTAACACTTTCCGCAGCCTTATCCAGGTATTCTTTGTCAGTAGTTTTGCTGCAGCCAGCTAAAAGTAAAGTAGTAATAGCAAAAACAGATAATACTTTTTTCATTTATTTCCCTGGATGTTTAACAATAGAATATTAAATTATTAAATATGTTTTGAAGTAACAATACGGAAAGTATTCATCAAAATTGCCAAACCTAAATTGATTTCTGAGGCAGTTTTTTGTTTTTGTTTATTGAATCTTCCTCTAATTTCTTCTTATAATCAATCATCTTTTTCAGTAAAGATGAATCGGATGTGCTTAAAATTTGAACGGCAAGTAACCCGGCATTTTTAGCCTGGTTAATACCTACAGTTGCTACCGGAACACCGCCAGGCATTTGCACTATTGATAAGAGAGAATCAAGTCCATCCAAAGATCTTGATTTTACTGGAACGCCAATAACAGGTAAAGGGAAATAGGATGCCGTAACTCCCGGCAAGTGAGCTGCTCCTCCTGCCCCAGCAATTATGATCTTGATTCCTCTATCCGGCGCTGTTGTTGCATATTCAGACATATATTTGGGAGAACGGTGAGCAGATATGATTTTTATTTCGTAGCTGACATTAAATTCATCCAACACTTTTGCTGCTTCATTCATAATATTAAGATCAGAATCGCTTCCCATTATAATTCCTACAGTCGGCTTTTCAGAAGACATATATAATTCCTTTTTTAATTGTTTTATATAAAAATGTTACCAGGTTCTCTTGTAAAATACAAAATGGGCGACAGTCTAAAAAGTCTCTTATGAAATATTTTACTTAATAATATTGATAACTATATTGAATAAATCCTGTCTGCTCAGCCTTGCTGTCAAATTTGGTTTCTTCGATGATATTACCTTGGCCATCATATCTGAAAACATATTTGTAAATTAAATTACCATTTTCATCGTACGTACTAGTTTTTGTTTTTAGTCCGTTATCATAGTCATTTTCCACATTGTAAACTTCTTTTCCTGAAGATGAATACCATTTTTCTTCAACAAGATTTCTATTCCCATCATAATTATAAACATAATATTCTTCAAGATTTCCATTCATATCGTAACAGTAAACTTTGGTTTTATTTCCGTCGTCATTGTAATCGTATTTATAGTAATTTATTGTTTCCCCCTTTAAATTATATCGAATGGTCTTTATTTTTTTTCCATATTTATCATAAGTGTAAGTATACTTGTAAAGGATGCTGCCGTCATCATTATAAGCTATAGTTTTAGTCAAGAATCCTTTTTGATCATAAGTTTGCGTCGAGAGTTTTTCTCCATTGACAGGTTTTCCTTTGGGGGTTAAATCAAAACTAACTTTTTCTATGCTTTTAATTTTTGATGATATGATGTATTCTCTTTCAATGAGATCAAGATTTTTTACAACTTTTTCAGGTTTGTAACTTATCTCTTTCTCTTTTTCTTCAGTCACGTTTGAAGATGAGCAGCTATAGAATAAAGAAATAGCAAACAGGATAAAAAGGTAAGTAAGTATTTGTCCTTTAAACAAAATCATTTATTAACTTCTTCACCCTTTTCAAACATTTTTTTATCGGTAACTTTCCCATCCTCATCATACATTATTGTACTACCATTTCTTACACCCTCGGTAAATTCGCCTGTTTCTTTTAGCTTACCGGAAGGGTAATACCAGTTCCATTTCCCATCGACAAGATCGTCCTTAAAATGACCCTCCGACTCAAGTTGTCCGTTATTATAATAATATTTCCATAAACCAGTATTTTTATTATCCTTCATCTGTCCTTCAATTTCCAAAGTATCGTTTTCATGGTAAAGCCTAAACTCCCCGTCCTTTCTACCATTAACAACATCATACTCAATATTTTTGTTGTTAACTTTTTCTTTCATTCTTCCTGTAAAAAGTTTTCCATCATTATCATAAACAAGGGAATCTAGAGTTACCTCTTTTTTCTTTTCTTTAGTTTGCTTAGAACAGGAAGCTGGAACAATCAGAAGTAATATGCATATAAAAAAGAAAAAAGATCTTACGATCTTTATCATCTTGTCTGAAAGAAAGGAACGCGGTTTTTTAATCATAATTATTATTATTCAGATTGAGAAATCTCCTGTTTAATATTGGAGTAAGCCTTTAGAAGTTTTTCTTTTGTTAAAAGAAGATCTTCTGAAATTATTTTTACTTCCCCAAGCACGGGCATGAAGTTTGTGTCCCCATTCCACCTGGGGACAACATGAAAGTGTATGTGATCATCAATACCGGCACCGCTTGCTTTTCCAAAATTTGCACCTAAATTAAAACCCTCTGCATTCATAGTTATCTTTAATGCTTTTACAGCAAGCTGAAGCTTTTCCATTATCTCGCCATTTTCTTCATCTGTAATAAGCTGAAATTCATTTTTATGCTTGTATGGCACAACCATCAAATGTCCATTATTATAGGGATAAAGATTTAACATTGTGAAAGTAAATTCACCTTTATCTATAAGCAAATTATCAGGTTCATCAACATTATCCTTGCATAATTTACAGAAGATACAATCTTTTCCCTTATGCTCATCCAGAAAGGAATCGATGTACTGGGAACGCCATGGAGACCAGAGTTTATTCATAAACTCTAATGTCCTTCCTCTCTCGACTTATTGTATTCATCTATAATTTTCTGTTCTATTTCTTTCGGCACATCCTCATAGTGAGCAAACTTGCGCGTGTGGTTTCCACGTCCTTGTGTTAAGCTTCTTAAGTTAGAAGAATATTTATATAGTTCTGCAAGTGGAATATTTGCCTTTATTTTCTGAAATCTACCGTCGCTATCCATACCTAATATTCTTCCTCTCTTGCTAGATATGTCCCCCATAACATCACCCATATATTCTTCCGGCACTGTAACTTCAATTTCATAAATCGGTTCAAGGAGACAAGGTTTAGATCCCATAAAACCTTTTCTGAAACATTGAGAACCGGCAATTTTAAACGACATTTCATCGGAGTCAACATCATGGTAGGTACCATCAAACAGTGTAACTTTAACATCAACAACTTTATTTCCGGAGATTACTCCTTTTTCCATAGTTTCAACAATTCCCTTTTCCACTGCGGGAATAAATCTTCCCGGAACGACTCCACCAACGATAGCATTGACAAACTCGAAACCTTTTCCCCTCGGTAATGGCTCCATTTTAAAATGAACATGCCCATATTGGCCTCTGCCGCCGGATTGTTTCTTATGTTTATACTCAGCATCATCGGTTCTTCCTTTTATTGTTTCTCTAAAAGGAACTCTTGGCTCTTTCAGATCAACTTCAACACCGTAGCGTTCTTTCAGTCTCTTTATTGCAAGTGATAGTTGTAATTCTCCCTGACCTGAGATAATTGTCTGTGAAATTTCAGGATCGAACTTAACGTTAAAAGAAGGATCCTCTTCGTGAAGAGTATGTAACCCGGATGCAATTTTGTCTTCATCACCTTTTGCCTTTGGTATAATAGCACCTCGGATCACAGCTTCGGGAAACTGAATCGGTTTCATCGTAATTGAAAGATTTTTTGAAGCCAGAGTATTATTTGTATGAGTATCTTTTAGTTTTACAACAGATCCCATATCGCCAGCCACAAGCTGCGAAACTTCCTTCCGGCTATGTCCATTAAGAATAGAGAGCTGACTTAATCTTTCAGTTTTATTATTATTCTCATTTAATAAATCCAAACCTGCTTTTACAGTTCCGGAAAAAACCTTGAATAAAGATAATTCGCCAACATGTTGTTCAGATATAATTTTAAAAATAAAAATCACCGGTTCACCCGAAGCATCATATTTAACCAAAACTTTATTATCTGTATTCGCAAGGTTACCTTCCTCGCCTACTCTTTCTGCCGGTGATGGAAAATAGTTTGACACAAAATCCAGGAAATTGTTCATTCCAATTCCTTTGGAGGAAGAGAGTGAGAAAACCGGACTAAAACTTCTTTTTAGTATTGATTGCTTTATCCCTTTGGCTAAATCTTCTTCTGAAAGAGTTCCCTGGTCAAAATACTTATTCAAAAGTTCTTCTGATGTTTCAGCTACCTTTTCAATTAATTCTGTTCTGTATTCTTCAGCTTTTGATTTTAGATTGTCAGGTATTTCACTTTCCCTAACATCCCTGCTTCCGGGTTCACCATAAGTGTAAGCCTTCATTTTCAATACATCTATAACTGTATCGAAATTGACGCCTTCTGATGCGGGAAAAGTAACAATGATGGCACCCGAAGATAATCTCTCTTTTGCTAGCTTTTCAGTCTCTTCAAATTTGGAATGTTCATTATCAATTTTATTAATTATAACAGCTGAAGGTAAATTATATTCGTTTATAAACTCCGCTGTTGCTTCAGATCCGACTTCAACACCTTCTGCGGACTTAAGCACCATAACAGCCGTATCACAAACCCGAACTGCAGCTTTAACTTCACCGATAAAATCGGAGTATCCTGGTGTATCGAGTAAATTTATTTTAACATTATTCCACTCGAGGTGAAGAAGAGAAGAAGAAATTGAAATTTGTTTTTCTACTTCATTGGGTGTAGAATCGGAAACCGTATTACCTTCGGTAATAGTTCCAATTCTGTTTGTTTCGTGTGCAGTATATAAAAGTATTTCGGACAGAGTAGTTTTTCCACTACCATTATGTCCAATAAATGCAATATTCCTTATGGAATCTGTAGTATATTCTTTCAAAGGATAGCCTCCTAATATTCAAAGGTGAGGAAATTAATTTTAATTGTTGTTTTTTTTGAAGGTGTTCCAAAAAGTGTTAACTCCGATTGCGAGAGCTGAGAGGTTTTTAATTAATCCCGATACGGAACCCTCAAACCCTCCCCTAAATTTTTCTTCAAGATTTAAAATTGTATCAACCCTGCCCTTTATATCGTCTGCTATTGATTTCGCAGTTTGAACGGGTTCACGAATTTCTTCAGATAAAGTGTTTAATTTTTCACTCAGTTCAGTAGTAGATTCAATCAATGGCTTTAATTGATCAGAAAGTCCTTTAACATCCACTTGGATTGCGTTAAAGGACTTTGTAATTCTTCTTAAATATATAATAAGGGCGAAACACAAACATGCTGCAGTAAAAAGAAGTAGAACTGTAAAGAATGTTGTTACATCCATATCATATATTTTTCTTAAGAACTCTTAGATTCTTTATAAGCATCAACTCCAGCCTTAAAAGCGGTTTTTAGCTTGCCTGTTTCATCTTCAACTGTTTTTTTACCACTCTGGTATGCAGTATTAGCTTTTGCCTTTGCATCATTAAATACTTTTTCGGCATCCTTTAAAAGCTCATCGGATTTAGTCTTAGCATCGCTAATTATTTTTTCAGACTTTTTCTTTCCATCATTAATTAAATCCTTCGCTTTTGTTCTGGCATCAGCAATATACCTATCCGCATCATCGAGGTATTCATCAGTTCTAATCCTAATATCATTTCTTAATTCTTTGCCGCTTTTGGGTGCAAAGAGTAGTCCTAAAACGGCACCAATAGCACCACCAGCTAATAGCCCAATTAGCAATCCTTTTCCAGCATTATTATCATTTTCCATAACGTAACCTCCTTTTATTATATCATTTGCATACTTAGAATATAACAACGCACTCTACGAAAATCAAGAAAGTATCATTTCTCTTATGCGTTTATGCCATACAATCACTAAACTACATTAAATATTTGATACGATCGCTTTTGCAAACTCAGAAGATTTAACTTCCGTAGCTCCCTTCATCAGCCTTGCAAAATCATAAGTTACGACTTTTGACTTAATCGTTTTCTTCATAGCTTTTTCAATTAACCTTGCTACTTTTTTCCATCCGATATATTCAAACATCATCGCACCTGAAAGTATAACCGAGCCGGGGTTAACTTTATCCATTCCTGCATATTTAGGAGCTGTACCATGTGTAGCTTCAAAAATAGCGGTTGAATAACTAATGTTTGCTCCCGGGGCAATACCAAGTCCACCCACTTGTGCGGCAGATGCATCTGAAAGATAATCACCGTTAAGATTGGGAGTTGCTATAACGTCATACTCATCGGGTCTAAGCAAAAGTTGTTGGAACATGCTGTCGGCAATCCTATCTTTAATAAGAAGCTTACCCTCCGGCATTTTACCATTATGATTTGACCATAATTCTTCTTCAGTCACTATTTTATCTCTGAATTCAGCCTTAGCAACTTTATATCCCCACTCTTTGAAAGCACCTTCAGTAAATTTCATTATGTTTCCCTTATGAACAAGAGTAACACTTTTTCGATTATTGGCTAATGCATATTCGATGGCTTTTTTTACTAATCTTGTACTGCCAAATTCACTTATCGGTTTAATCCCAATTCCCGAAGGGATTCTTATATTCTTATTGAAATTTTTATTTATATATATAATTAATTGTTCTGACTCTTTGGTTCCTGACTTGAACTCTATTCCCGAATAAACATCCTCAGTATTCTCGCGGTATAAAACTATATCGAGTTTACCGGGAGCTTTCATCGGGCTGGGGACTCCTGGAAAATATTTGACAGGTCTAACGCAGGCAAAAAGATCAAGCAATTGTCTCAAGGCTACGTTTAAGCTTCTGATTCCACCACCAACTGGTGTAGTTAGTGGTCCCTTGATTGCGACAATATATTCTCTGATAGCTTCGATAGTTTCTTCAGGAAGCCATTTGTTTTTTCCATATACTGAAAGTGCTTTTTCACCAGCATATATTTCCATCCATGCAATTTTCTTTTTTCCATTGTAAGCCTTTTTAACTGCTTCATCAAAAACTAATTTTGACGCACGCCAAATATCCGGACCTATTCCATCTCCTTCAATAAAAGCTATAATAGGATTATTAGATACTTTTAGTTCCCCATCTTTAACGATTATTTTTTCTCCATCGAGGGGGATATTAATCTTCTTAAATTTTCCCACTTTAAAATCTCCTTTTAATTATTCGAAATTGTTTCCACTGCAATCTTACCGAATCTTCGCTGGTAAAAAGTTACACTAACAATTCCAACCAAGACTGCAAACCATAATGTAACTACCCTGACAAGAAATGTTGAAGCAACT
>Ga0210099_1000505_pt1 | contig 12788 bp, 10 predicted proteins | sample Joice_ThreeSqA_D_4_FD_184872 | JGI IMG/M metagenome (GOLD analysis project Ga0210099, IMG submission 184872) | Wetland microbial communities from San Francisco Bay, California, USA, that impact long-term carbon sequestration - Joice_ThreeSqA_D2... | ecosystem: Environmental > Aquatic > Marine >...
ATCTTCCGCACGATCCCCATCCAGTACCGGAATCGAGCCAACCTGAACTACACCCTGCGGCTGGAGGTACTGGGAGTCGAGGATGGAGGCGGTCAGGCGCTCCGCTACGAGACCAGCCGTGAGCGTCACTACCGGAAGATCAAGGTGTGGGTGCCGGGTGCCATGGATGCGGTTCGCACAGTCGTGATCCGGTACCGTGTCGACAACGCCCTGCGCTTCTTCGACGAGGACGACTCCGCGTGGGACGAGCTGTACTGGAACGTGACGGGGGACGAGTGGCCGGTCCCGATCGAGAGGGCCAGCGTCAGGGTGCGCCTCCCGGCGGCCGTGACCGGTGTCCGGGCTCGCGGCTTCACCGGAGGCTACGGATCCACCGAGGAATCGGCGGAGGTCACCATCTCGGACTACCTGGTGGACGTCCGTGCCACCCGAGAGCTCGGAATCCACGAGGGCCTGACGGTCGCGATCGCATGGGACTCGTTCATCGCCGGAGGCGCCCGGGGCGGGGCGGATGAGGCGGGGCCGACCGGCCGAGCGTCTGAGGAATACCTCATTCGCAGACCCACCCTGTTGGACCGGATTTTGGCTTTCCTCGGCAGCAACTGGCCGCTCCTCCTGCCCGTGCTCGCCTTTTTCGTCATGCGGCACATCTGGGTCCTTCACGGCAAGGACCCGCGACGCCTGGCCATCGCTCCCGTGTACGAGCCTCCCGAGGGCCTCACGCCGTCCGAGGTGGGAGTCCTGGTCGACAATCGAGTCGACCTGCGGGACGTGACCGCGATGCTGGTTGACCTGGCGGTTCGCGGATATCTGATCATCGAGGAGGTGGAGAAGGACCGGTTCCTCGGCCTCCTGAAGGAGAAGGACTACGTTCTCGAGCTGCGCAGGGGATCCGAGGACTTCGAAGGTCTGAAGAGCCACGAGCGGAAGATGCTGGTGGCCGTGTTCGGCTCGCCGGTGGCCGGCGATCGGGTTCACATGTCGGACCTCGAGAACGAGTTCTACAAGGACCTCCCGGGAATCAAGGATCGGATCTTCGACGAGCTCATGAAGCTGCGGTACTACCGGAGCCGCCCGGACCGAGTGCTGGGGCTGTGGGTCGCGGTGGCGGTCGGGACCGGCGTCGTGGTGGCAGCCGGCGGCTCGAAGCTCGGGGCCACGTTCGGCATGGCCCCGCTGACGATGATCCTGGCAGGCGCGGCGACCGCCATCGTGGTCCTGGCGTTCGGCGTCTTCATGCCGGCGCGCACGATCGCCGGAACCCGGGCGCTCGAAGCGGCGCTCGGATTCGAGGAATTCCTGCAGCGGGTGGAGTCGGACCGGTTCAAGAGGATGATCACGGGTCCCGAGATGTTCGAGCGCTACCTTCCCTACGCGATGTGCCTCGGAGTGGAGAAGAAGTGGGCGGCGGCCTTCGAGGGAATGTTCGACGAGCCGCCGGATTGGTATCGCGGCGCCGGGAGGCCCGGCTTCCACCCCACGACCTTCGTCGGAGACCTGTCCGGCATGACTCAGCATGCGGCGACGGCGATGACATCAGCCCCGCGAAGCTCCGGGGGGTCGGGGTTCTCCGGAGGCGGAGGCTCGGGCGGCGGGTTCGGAGGAGGCGGCGGCGGCGCGTTCTGACGGATCACGAGGTCGGAGCGCCGATTGGCCGGCACGAGTAGTTTGCCGGCAGCCGAGTCGCCGGTGTACTGTGCCCGCTTCGACTCGTACTGGTGATTCGCGGGCATTTCCTCGGGAGGAATGGATGTTCGGCATCGTAAGGAATAGAGGCACTCTGCGGGCGTCGCTCGTGGCCGCGCTCGTTTTGCTGACAGCTTCGGCCGCGCACGCGCAGACCGACGGCTCGGAACGCATCTCCAGCGGGATCGACGCCGCGGCGATGCGATACTCGAACGACGTGAACTGGCTGGCGGATGACGCGCGCCAGGGCCGCGGCCTCGGCACCGAAGGCCTCGCCGACGCGGGTCGCTGGCTCGAACAACAGTTCCGCGACATCGGGCTGGAGCCGGCAGGCGATGACGGAGGGTACAGGAACGTGTTCGGCGTTCCGATCGCGGACCCTTCGAACCCCCACGCTCAGAAGGGATTCCTGTACGCGTTCAACGTGGTCGGGCGCATCCGGGGCAACGGACAGCTCGACGGAGTCGTGGTGATCGGGGCTCACTACGACCACCTGGGCTACGGGCAGGAGGGATCGCTCGATCCGGATTCCCGTGAGATCCACAACGGTGCGGACGACAACGCGTCAGGCACCGCCGCCCTGCTCGAGGCGGCCCGCCAGCTGGCCGAACGCCGCGATCAGCTCGACCGGGACGTCGTGTTCATCGCCTTCTCGGCGGAGGAGGCCGGCCTCGTCGGGGCGAGCAACTTCGTTCGCCAGCCGCCGGACGGCCTGACGATGGACGACGTCGTGGCGATGTTGAACATCGACATGGTCGGAAGACTGCGCGACGACCGGCTGTCCGTGCTCGGAGGAGACTCGGCGGAGGAGTGGGACGACCTGGTCGGGCCGCTGTGCGACCGGTCCGGCATCGAATGCGCGATCGGGGGAGACGGTTTCGGATCCTCGGATCAATCCGCGTTCTTCGCGGCGGACATCCCGGTCCTCCACTTCTTCACCGGGACGCACCCGGACTACCACAAGCCGTCGGACGACGCGAACCTGATCAACGCGCAGGGCGGAGCGCGAGTGGCCTGGCTGGTGTCGGACGTTGCCGGCACGATAGCGAACCGCGAGGGCGCGCTGACGCTCGTGAAGACGTCGGACGGCCCGCAGCCGCGGATGGCACTCAAGGCGCGCCTCGGAACGATCCCCGACTACGCCGGCCCCGCGGACGGTTCGCCGGGGCTCCTTCTGTCGGATGTGAGGCCGGACAGTCCGGCCGAAGCCGCCGGCCTGCGAAGGGGGGACCTGATCGTTCGGATCGGCGACATGGACATCGCCAGCGTGCAGGACTACATGGTCGTGCTCTCCGAGGCCAACCCGGGTGACACGGCTCCGGTCGTCGTCCTGCGCGACGGGGAGCGGATCGAGCTCGAGGTCACCTTCGGCGCGCCCCGCTAGGGCGCGCGACCGGGAAGCGGGAGAGATGTTGAAGATCGACACGGTACTGTTCGCGACCGACTTCTCGCCCCTCGCGAACGCGGCGCTCGATGATGCCCTGGCCCTCGCCAGGACGCACGGGGCGGTGCTCCACCTGCTGCACGCCGTGGTCCTGCACGCCGATGATCCCAACGACCCGGCGCACCACTTCCCGGACGCTGAGGAGATCCGCGTGCGCCTCGAGGAGGCCGCGGACGGGCGCATGACCAGCCAACTCGCGGAACGGAACGCCGGAGACATCCAGGTGGTCCGGGCGCAGCGCCGGGGAATATCCGCCGCTCCCGCGATTCTCGAGTACGCCGACGAGATCGACGCCGACGTCATCGTGATGAGCACCCACGGAAGGCGCGGCCTGAGTCACGCACTCCTCGGAAGCGTCACGGAGGAAGTGGTGCGCCTCTCCGCGCGACCTGTCCTGACCATTCGACCGCGCGAAGGCAGCCCGGCGGCCGCCCACCTCGACAACATCCTCGTGCCGGTCGACTTCTCGAGGCACTCGGAGCGCGCGGTCGCACACGCGCTGGAGTTTTGCCGGGCCTACGAAGCGCGTCTCCATCTGCTGCACGTCTTCGAGCAGCCGGTGATGCCCGAAGTCTACCTGGGAGGCAGCACGATGACCGACTTCTCGAGGGTCGAGTCGAGCCTTCGAGAGGCGCTGACCGCGGTGGCGAACCGTGCGGGGGCCGGGGCCGATACCGGGATCCACGTCCGCGAGGGCCGGGCCGTGGCGGGTATCCTCGCGGCGGCCGCCGAGATCCCGGCTGACCTGATCGTCATCGCGACACACGGGCTGGGCGGACTCACGCACGTACTGCTCGGCAGCGTGACCGACAAGGTGCTGCGCCGCGCCGAGTGCCCGGTTCTGACGGTCAAGGCGTTCGGGAGGTCGCTGCTCGGATGAGCGACGGCGCGGCGGGAGGCCGGAGCGCGGGTGAGCCGCACGGTTCTCGTGCTCTCGGGACTCTGGACTCGCTGTACGAAAGCACCCGCGCCCTCGGACTGCACGACTCGCTGGAGGAGCTCCTGAGCGAAGTGCTCGACCGGGCCCGGGAGCTGATCGGATTCGAGCACGCGGCGGTCATGCTCCTGAACGAAGATACGGGCCGGCTCACGGTCGAACAGCTGATCGGGTATGGCGACCGGTCGTCGGAAATCCAGCGGGCGTCCCTCGCCGTCGGACAGGGCCTCAGCGGTTGGGCGGCGGCGCACCGGGAGTCGGTGCGGGTAGGCGACGTTTCACAGGACCCCCGCTACGTCCAGGGACTCGAGGAGGCGCGATCCAACCTCGCCGTGCCGCTGATCGTCGGAAACCGGGTCGCCGGGGTCATCAACGTCGAGTCGGAGCGCCTGTACGCGTTCACGTCCGAGCACGAGAAGCTGCTCACCGTGCTGGGCACACAGGCCGCGCTCGGCATTCTGGCGTTTCAGGCCCAGGCCCAGCTGCGACAGCGGATCGCTCAGCTCAGCGCGCTGTATCGGATCTCGAACCTGGCCGCCGAGGCCGGAGCGCTGGGAGCGACGCTCAACTCGATGCTCGAGATCGCCGGTGAGGTGATTCCGCAGGGGCAGTCGGCCGTCCTGCTGCTGGACGAGTCGCGCAAGTACCTCAGGGTGGCCGCCGGGCAGGGTTACCAGGCCGCGGTCCGGTTTCTGGAGATCCCGGTCGGACAGGGTATCACGGGTCGCTGTGCGCAGACCGGCCTGACGCAGGTCGTGCACGACATCGAGCACCTGGATGACGACGAGGCGTACATCCCGGGCGTGCCGGGAGCGCGAAGCGAAGTCGCGGTCCCCCTGATAGCGGATGGGATGATCATCGGCGTGTTCAACGCCGAGTCCGTGGAGCCGCACGCGTTCAGTGACGAGCACGTGCAGACCCTCACCGTGATCGCGAGGCAGGCGGCAGAAGTGATCCGCAGCGCGCAACTGCTCGAGGAAACGCGCCGCCTGGCGATCACGGACGCCCTCACCGGGCTGTTCAACCGGCGGCACTTCAATCAGCAGCTGGAGGAGAACGTCGGGCGTGCGGTCCGTTACGATGAACCCCTGGCGCTGGTCTTCCTCGACGTCGATCACTTCAAGTCCGTGAACGACAAGTTCGGCCATCAGGCCGGAGACCGCTGCCTGCAGGCGCTTGCCCGGACGTTGCGGGACAGCGTGCGCGACAGCGACCAGATCGCGCGCATCGGGGGCGAGGAGTTCGCCGTTCTGCTCATCCGCGCCGACCGGGAGCTGGCGCTGAGCATCGCGGAGCGGTTGAGGCACCGAATAGACGATCTGATTCTGGAGGAGGACCCTCCGCTTCCGGTGGATCTGACCGCGTCGCTCGGCGTCGCCTTCTTCCGGGAGGATGGAGAAGACCCCAAGACGCTCATGCGAGCGGCGGACCGGGCGCTGTACATGGCGAAGCGGCTCGGCAGGAATCGTGTGGTGCTGGCATCCGAGGCCGCCAGGGCCACGGATTCCGCTACCGACTGAAGACCTCGGGCCCCAACGGAGGAGCTACGATGGGCGACACGCTCTCTGCGAAGCACTGTGTACCCTGCCGCGGGGGAGTCCCCCCCCTGGCCGGTGAGGAGCTCCGTGCCCTCAGCGAGGAACTGGGGGGCGGCTGGCAGGTCGTCGGGGGGCACCACCTCCACAAGGTCTTCTCCTTCCCCAACTTCGTGACGGCGCTCGCGTTCACGAACCGGGTGGGAGAGCTCGCGGAATCGGAAGGCCACCATCCGGACATCCGCCTGACCTGGGGCCGGGTCGAGATCGAGATATTCACGCACAAGATCGACGGCCTGACGGAGAGCGACTTCATCCTCGCGGCCCGCATCGACAGGCTGTAGCTCCACATCGTCGTGGAAGGCGAGCGCCTGGAGATCCTCTTTCTCGACACCTGGCTGCCGGACCGGGCGCATGGCAGCGGCTCCGCCGTTGCCATAGCCGGGCTCGCGCACGGGCTGGGAGCTCTCGGACATCGGGTCACCATTCTCAGGCCCCGTCTGCGTCTTCCCTGGCTCGACCTGACCCGCCTGGTGGCCAACCTCGGGTTCCGGTCGCGAGTGCACGACCAGGAGGCCGATCTCGTCGTGGGCTTCGACCTCGACGGGTGCTTCGTCGGCGCGATTCCCGCGCCCTACGTGGTCGCACTGAAGGGGGTCATGGCGGACGAGCTGCAGTATGAAGCCGGATGGACCCGCATCCGGTTCCGCGCGCTGTCCGGGCTGGAGCGGATCAACGCGAGAAGGGCGGCCCGGGTGATCGTCACCAGCGAGCACAGCCGGAAGGTGGCGCTCGAAGCCTATGGACTCGACCCGGAGCATCTGAGCGTGGTCCCGGAGGGAATCGACGTGGAGCGTTGGTCGGGGCCCGCACCGGGTGCCCGGCACGCCGGGGACCCCCCGACGATCCTCAGCATCGCGCGACAGTACCGGCGAAAGAACACGGCCACTCTGATCCGGGCCCTCCCGATCGTGCGCCAGTCGGTGCCGGGAGCGCGCCTCCGGGTGGTCGGAGATGGACCGGAAAGCGGACGCCTCCGAAGACTGGTACGAGCCCTGGATCTCGAGAGCGCGGTGAGCCTGCTTGGATCGGTGCGCAGCGCGGCGGAGATCCGGACCGAGATGGCCCGGGCCCAGGTGTTCTGCCTTCCGTCCCGCCAGGAGGGCTTCGGAATCGTGTTCCTGGAGGCGATGGCGGCGGGTCTCCCGATCGTGGCGGCGAGGTGCGCCGCGGTCCCCGAGACGGCCCCGCACGACGAGGTCGCGTTGCTCGTGGATCCCGACGATGTCGAGGGTCTGGCCGCCGCGCTCGTCCGCCTGTTGCGTGACGAGGAGCTGTGGACCCGCCTCGTGAGCGCCGGCTCCGCCCGCTGGCGCCGTTACGGTTGGCCGGACGTCGCGCGCCGGTTCCTGCAGGCAGCACCGCTCCCGTGAGCTTGCTCGCGGAACGTGGGCGAGACGATATTGTGCGCTTCGATCGTCCGGTATCGGCGGGCCGGAAGGGGCCGCCGCGACCTTCATCGTCGGAACCGATCAGGAGGCAAACGAGCTGATGAGTGATAGCACGGGGTCGGCTCCCAACGCTGCGTCGCCCGTTCACCCGGGCGACACTTCCTTCTTCGGACATCCACGCGGGCTGGCCACGCTCTTCTTCACGGAGATGTGGGAGCGCTTCAGCTATTACGGTGGCCGCGGAATCCTCATCCTGTTCATGACGGCGGCGATCGCCACCGGCGGACTCGGAATGACGGCCGCGACGGCCGCGGCGATCTACGGTCTGTACACGGCCAGCGTCTACCTCTTCGCCCTTCCGGGCGGCTGGGTGGCCGACCGCCTGCTGGGGCAGCGCAGCTCGGTGTTCTACGGCGGGCTTCTCATAGCGGCAGGCAACTTCGGCATCGCCGGGCATTCATCGTTCGGGATGGCGTCCTTCTACCTCGGGCTCATTCTGATCGTCCTCGGCACCGGCATGCTGAAGCCCAACGTCAGCACGATCGTCGGCGAGCTGTATCCGGAGGGCGGCGCCAGGCGGGACGCGGGCTTCTCCATCTTCTACATGGGAATCAACATCGGCGCGTTCGTCGCCCCGCTGATCTGCGGCTATCTGGGCGAGAACATCAACTGGCACCTCGGTTTCGCTGCAGCCGGCGTCGGGATGGTCCTCGGCCTCATTCAGTATCGGTTGGGCTGGGGATACCTGGGCGATTGCGGTAAGTATCGAGAGGAAGCCCGGGCGTCGAGGCCGCAGGCCGTTCGCCAGCTCATGATCGGCGTGGCGGTCGTCGTCGCGATCGCTCTGGCGCTGTACTTCCTCGGCTCACGGGGCACCATCAACGTCACGCTCGAAGGAGCCGCGCAGGCCACCGGCGTGATCATCCTGTCGATCGCCGTCCTGTTCTTCGCCTCGGTCCTCGGTTTCGGCGGGCTGGACTCGGTCGAGAAGAAGCGGGTCGTGGTAATCTTCCTCCTGTTCCTCGGTGCCGCCATGTTCTGGGCCGGGTTCGAACAGGCCGCCTCGTCGCTCAACCTGTTCGCCGAACGGCTCACCGATCGCAACGTCTTCGGTTGGGAGGCCCCCGCGAGTTGGCTGCAGGCGATCAACCCATTGTTCATCATCACCCTGGCGCCCGTATTCGGTGCACTCTGGGTGTGGCTCGAGAAACGGGAGCGGGAACCGTCCCTTCCGCTCAAGTTCGGGCTGGGCCTGGTACTCCTCGGCGTTGGGTTCCTGGTGATCGCGTGGGGAGCGACGTACACGGTCGAAGGGCAGCTCGTGAGTCCGGGCTGGCTGATCTCGACATACTTCCTGCACACGTGCGGCGAGCTGTGCCTGAGCCCGGTGGGCCTGAGCAGCATTACGAAGCTGTCGCCGCCCAAGTTCGTCGGTCAGATGATGGGCACGTGGTTCATGGGGGCGGCACTCGGAAACCTCGTCGCGGGACTCGTGGCGGGTCAATTCGAGACTCTGCCACTCCCCGGGCTGTTCGTTGCGGTGGCGGCCAGCGTAGGCGCGGCAGGCGTGCTGTTCTTCCTGTTCTCGCGCCCGATCCGACGCATGATGGGAGGGGTGCACTAGCACGGAGCGGCGTGCGGTGATCATCTCCAGCGGGGTAGGACCGTTCGACCGCAGGGTCGGGGGCCTCAGCGCGAGTGGATTGTACCTGCTCGCTGGAGCCCCCGGGTCGGGCAAGCTGGCCTTCCTGCTGCACTTTCTCAAGGCGGGCCTCGAGGCGGACGAGCGCCTGGCCTTTCTGGGGGGATACGCCCCCGAAGAGCTGTTCGCGCAGGCGAATCACTGGGGGATGGACGCCCTGGAGCGCGCCTGGAAGCAGGGCCGACTTACGCTCCTCGGCTACCGCGGCGAGTACCCTCGCCGGATCCTCCAGGCAGCGGATCCGGAGGAGGCGTTCGACGAGCTGACCGCGGCCCTGGACGGACCGGTCAATCGGCTGGCCGTGGATCCCGGGACGCTCTTGTGGGAGACGCGGGCCGGCACAGCCATGGCGGCCGCCTTCCTTCAATGGCAGCAGGCAGCTGACGCTACCGTGGCCGTGACGGCGGTCACCGACCTGGGCGATAGCCTGCCCGGCTCGACGCAATGGGTGGTGCAGCAGGCGACGGGAGTGTTCCATCTGGAGAGGCTCCGCAGTGGCCTGCGGGAGCTCAGGGTCCATCGCATTCGCCCGCCCGCGGCGGATCCGGGACCGATCACGCTCGAGCTGCGAGTCGGCGTCGGGCTGGTCCCGCCGGCCGCCAGCCCGAGTCGGCGGATCGGGGACGTTCCTCGGGAAGACCGCCGCCTGCTGTTTCTTCTCCGCCTCACGGATGTCGTCGGAGAAGACCTCGAGCGCTGGATCGCCCGCGAATACGAGGTGCACCAGACGCGTGATCGCGAGGAGCTGTTCTCCCGGTTGCAGCTCGAGCGCCGGGGGAGTGTGTGCATCGCCGTGGAGAGGTCGCGGGTGGACGAAGCGATTCGCCTCTGCCGGACGTTGCGCGACCTCACACCCGGAGCCATCGTCCTGCTCTCACGGGGTCAGCTCCGCTCGTCCGACCGGGCGCGCGCCATGGAGGCTGGAGCGGACGACGTTCTCAGGCAGGACGTCGTGCTCAGGGAGATCCAGTCGAGATTCCGTCGCGCGGCGGCCGGGGTGGTCGGCGACCACGGGACCCTCGGCGATCCCGGCCGCCCTCGACCGATCCGGGACCTGGTGGAGCCGCCCGCGTTCAGTAGCGAGGTAGAGCACAGGCTGGACTCCCCTTCCCTCGGTTACCTGACGATGCTGCTCGTGTCCGGGGAGGTCGGTCCGGAAGTTCTGGCCGCGCTCAGGGAAAGCGCCAGAATCGAGGCGGGCGATTTCGTCGGGAAGGTAGCTGGCGGGTACGCCGTCGTCCTGCAGGACGCGCGCGAAAGACACGCCCGCATCTACCTGGAGAGAGCACTCGGCGCGCTGGAGACAACCGAGACTCCCGACATCAGGATACTCACGAGCCCGGAGCAAGCGGACGAGATCCGGGCGGCCCTGGGCGCCTGACCGCCCCTCCGGCTCCGGACACGACCGCTGAGGAGTCTGCATGAACATCGTGGATTCGTTGACCACGATCATCGTGGTGACGATCCTGGTCTCCGTCGCCCTGGTGCTGGTGGCGTACCTGAACCGCAGGGTGAACCGGGCCCGCGGCCGAGTGCGGGACGACGAATCCGTCGGGGGGTCCAGGTACTTCGTGCGGTATGCGCCGCCGGACGAGAATGATGGGGGAGCTGACTCGCGCTGACTTGTCTGTGCGGAAGCCGGACGCGACCTTGTTCGCTCGCACCGCGGGGCCGTCGGAAGCCCCGTTTCGCCGCAGCGGAGGTGGCTTTGGGCGAAAAGGACATCCGGATAGAGCTCGACAGCTCCGACCTGAGGGTCTTCACGCAGGGCCTCCTCAGGGAGTTGCGGGCCCTCGACCATCTTCTGCACCAGGGCCTGATCGAGTCCGGCGTGAGGCGGATCGGCCTCGAGCAGGAGCTCTTCCTGGTGGACGACCAGTGGCGCCCCGCCCCTGTCGCCGTCCAGGCCCTGGAGCGCATCAAGGACCCCCGTGTCACCACGGAAATCGGCCGCTTCAATCTGGAGTTCAACCTCGAGCCCCTTCTGTTCGGAGGAAACTGCCTCCGCCTGATGGAGAACCGCCTCAACGAGCTGCTGGACAAGGTGCGCAGGACCGTCCGCGATCTCGGGGCGGAGGTCGTCCTGACCGGTATCCTGCCGACGATAAGGAAGTCTGACCTCACGCTCGACAACATGGTTCCCTCGGAGCGTTACTATGCACTCAACGACGCCCTGACGCGCCAGCGGGGCGGCAGTTACGACCTTCGGATCAAGGGCACCGACGAGCTCAGGGTCACGCACGACTCGGTGATGCTGGAGGCCGCAAATGCCAGCTTCCAGGTGCACTTTCAGGTCGGGCCGGACGAGTTCGCACGGCTCTACAACATCGCCATGGCGGTGACGGCTCCGGTCCTCGCGGCTGCCGTGAACTCTCCCCTCATGCTGGGCCGGCGGCTGTGGTCGGAGACCCGGATCGCAGTCTTCCAGCAGTCGGTGGACACCCGAAGTGCCATCTCCGAGGTCCGGGACATCCCTGCGCGGGTGAGCTTCGGGCGCGAATGGGTCGACGAATCGGTCATCGAGATCTTCAAGTCGGACGTGTCGCGTTTCAGAGTGCTTCTCGGCCGCGAGATCGACGAGGATCCATTCGAGGCGATCGAGGAGGGACGGGTACCGACCCTCAAGGCGCTCCAGCTGTTCAACAGCACGGTCTATCGGTGGAATCGGGCATGCTACGGAGTCGCCGGCGGCGTCGCTCACCTGCGCATCGAGAACCGTGTGCTGCCAAGCGGACCGTCGCTGAGGGACGAAGTTGCGAACGCGGCGTTCTGGTTCGGTCTGCTGAGCGGGGTCGCCGAAGAAGTCGATGACATCCGCAAGGCGATCGCGTTCGACACCGTGTTCACGAACTTCCTCGCCGCCGCCCGGCACGGACTCGACGCACACATGACCTGGCTGGACGGCGAGACCGTGACCGCCCAGAAGCTGATCTGCGATACCCTGCTTCCCCTGGCCCGGAGGGGACTCCAGGTGCGGGGGATCGACGCAGCCGACATCGAGCGCTATCTCGACACGGTGGAGGCCAGGGTGGATTCGAGGCGGACAGGCGCTCAATGGTACCTGAGCTCGCTGGCGGGCATGGGCGAGAAGGGTACGCTGGAGGAGCGGATGGCGGCACTGGTCGCCGCCACGGTCGAGCGGCAGCGGCACTCCCGTCCCGTGCACGAGTGGGACCGCGCCGAGCTCAGCGAGGCGGGCAGCTGGAAGCCGAGCTACCTTCGAGTCGAGCAGTACATGTCCACGGATCTGCTCACGGTCAACGAGGAAGAGGCAATCGACCTCGTCGCCAACCTGATGGACTGGCACCGCATCCATCACGTACCCGTGGAAGACAACGAGCATCGCCTCGTCGGTCTCATGTCCCACCGTCCGCTGCTTCGATTCCTGGCCAGCGATGAGGCCCGTCAGGCCGATGGACCGATTCCGGTCAGCAGCGTGATGGTCACGGACCTGGTCACGGCGGGACCGGAGACCACCACGCTGGAAGCAATCGAGCTTATGCGAGAGCGGCGGATCTCGTGCCTGCCGATCGTGAAGGACGGACGGCTCATCGGGATCATCACCGAGCGCGATTTCATGCGCATCGCGGGCACTCTGCTCGAGGAGATGCTGCGCGATTGAGTCGTACCGCCAACACCCCCGATGCGTCCGGTCCGGCTCCCGGCCCGCGGCCTCCACGCGAGTCGGACGCGCCGGAAGCCAGGCAGCCCGGGCTCGAGAGCGATCGCATCATAGGCCGCTATGGCACAGTGCCCGGGCCCCGTCTCATCTGCCTCGCCGGATTGCACGGAAACGAGCCGGCCGGAGTGCTCGCTCTCCGTCGCCTGCTCGAGACTCTGCGCCTCAGGCAACCTGCCTTCCGAGGTCAGATCGTGGCGATCGCCGGGAACCTGCACGCGCTCAGGGAGGGCCGGCGCTTCCTGGCGAGGGATCTGAACCGGGGCTGGAGCCCGCGCGGCATGCGACGGGTCGAAGCTGCGCCGGGAGCGTCGGCGGAGGACTCGGAGCAGGCAGAGCTCATCGCGGTACTCC
>Ga0210099_1000506_pt1 | contig 12775 bp, 11 predicted proteins | sample Joice_ThreeSqA_D_4_FD_184872 | JGI IMG/M metagenome (GOLD analysis project Ga0210099, IMG submission 184872) | Wetland microbial communities from San Francisco Bay, California, USA, that impact long-term carbon sequestration - Joice_ThreeSqA_D2... | ecosystem: Environmental > Aquatic > Marine >...
AGAGTAAAGCAATTGATCAAACTTGATCATGCCCGGCTTACATTGTTGTTCGAATCGTTCGGCTACAAGCATGGCATCCCTCTGGATGCGGACTTCGTGTTCGATGTGCGCTGCCTGCCCAATCCGCATTATGAACCACAGTTACGCCCACTGACCGGTCGCGATAAAGATGTCATCGGATTTCTTGAAAATATCCAAAGTGCACAGGAGATGTTTAAAGACATTCTTGGTTTCCTGGAACGTTGGCTGCCCGGTTTTATTGCTGATAATCGCAGTTACCTGACAGTTGCCATAGGCTGCACCGGAGGACAGCACCGCTCGGTCTATCTCGCAGAAAAACTCGCGGCTTATTTCGAGAGTCAGCAGCAGGTGCTGGTACGTCACCGCGAGCTCTCCTGAGTCCATGTCGATATCGGTACTAAACCATGTCAAGACCGGCGACTGGCTCACGATGTTGCTGGGCAGTATTATCGTGGTGATGCTCACACTCGAACTGTGGAGCGGCGACCGGGCCGACCGGGCTATTATCCGCAGTGGTGGAAAAATTTTCCGCGAGGTCCCTTTGTCTCGCGACCAACGGATCGAGGTGCCCGGACCGCTGGGTACCAGCATCATCAACATCCAGCAACGCAGGGCACGTTTCGCATCCGATCCTAGTCCTCGCCAATACTGTGTGCGCCAGGGTTGGCTGAAGCAGACCGGAGAGATCGCGCTGTGCCTGCCCAATCAGGTCAGCATCGAATTGGCTGGCAGCTACAAACGCTATGACACCCTCAACTACTAAAAAAACCTTGCGTAAGATCACGCGACCTGCGGTGTCGCGTGCTCGCTCACTCCTCGTCTATCTATTCGATATGCCTCGTCGTTTGCTGAACAAACTACTAGCCATTCGACTAGCCTGCAAGCGGCCAATTCGCTGGTTATGCGCGGCTCCTTGCACTGTTGGCCGCTCATTACGCTTCTGCAAGGTTTTTACATGCACTTAAATACTGACACGCTCCGTCTCGAAACCACCGCCGAAGACCACCACATCGCGCGCATGGCGGCGGTTGCGCTCGGTTTGACGATACTGGAAAGCGCCATCCCCTCTCCGTTGCCAGGCGTAAAACCCGGGCTGGCCAACATCGTCACGCTGATTGTACTGGCCCGCTATGGTTGGCGCATGGCGGCATGGGTATCGCTGTTGCGTGTAATCGCGGGCAGCTTTCTGTTCGGCAATTTTCTGACACCGGGATTCTTTTTAAGCCTGTCTGGAGCAGTCCTCAGTCTGCTTGTGCTTGCATTTGCCCGGCACTTGCCTGAACGCTGGTTCGGGACAGTCAGCCAAAGCATCTTTGCTGCTTTCGCTCATGTCGCAGGACAGATGCTGGTTGTATATCTGTGGCTGATCCCGCATGCCGGGATCGCCTACCTGATTCCGGTCTTTGCGACAGCCGCTCTGGTGTTCGGCACCGTGAACGGATTGATTGCCGCGCATTTCATGGATAATGACGAAATGTTGAATATCGCCAGCTTGGAGAACACTAATGGAAGCCCCCAAGAATCGTAGCTGGGTTGCCACGACACGGCGTTGCAAAGCATCCGGTGCGGGAGTGGCAACTGGCGGCTGTTCCCGCAATCGGCTGGCTTCGCCAGTAACGTGTCTCAGCCGCCGGTTAAAGAGCAAGGCGCATGGAGCGCCGCGTACGCGACATACCAGATCGGTAGGCGAGGAACGAGCACGTCGCAACGCCGCTATCGAATCGTGCAGTAGATTATTGCGGGCTTCCACATGAAAACGATAACCTTGGCTTTCACCGGCGCCTCAGGTCTGCCTTATGGAATGCGACTGCTGGAATGCCTGCTGCAAAGCGGCCGGCATGTGCAACTGATCTATACACAAGCCGCCCAGATCGTCGCCAAACAGGAACTGGATTTCGTTCTGCCCAATCGTCCGCAGGATGCAGAAAAGATGCTCGCCGAACGGTTAGGAAAAATTGGCGGCAAACTGAAGGTGTTCGGCATCCAGGACTGGTACGCACCGATTGCGTCCGGATCCAATCCCGGAGATGCCATGGTGGTCTGCCCCTGCACGATGGGCACGCTCGGCAAGATCGCTAGCGGCATCAGTGATGACCTGATCGCCCGCGCCGCCGATGTGATGCTCAAGGAAAAACGCACGCTGATATTGGTACCGCGCGAGATGCCATTCTCCGCGATCCATCTGGAGAACATGCTCAAATTGACCCACGCCGGAGCGGTCATTATGCCGCCCAATCCGGGTTTTTATCATCATCCGCAGAGCGTGCGAGATTTGGTGGATTTTGTGGTGGCGCGGATACTCGATCATTTGGGGGTGGAGCATAAGTTGATGAAGAAGTGGGGAGAGTGAGGTTGTTCGTGTTGAACTTGTCAAAACATGAACATCAGAAAACGAAATTAACTTCGCCAGGCAACCCTCGGCGAAGTTGATTCACCACCCCCTCACCGCAACCCTCTCCCTCAAGGGGAGAAGGAGTTGCTGGATTTCCGTCGCTACGCTGCGATAAATCTACAGGTTCAGGGAAGAAGGTCATAAATATTTATAAGTGCCATCTCGGTATTCTCCAAACACACCGGCAAAGTTATATTTAAACCATCGGATGCATGTAAAATCCACACCTAACTATCGAGAACCATCCCGCAGAAACACAACCAGCATGATAGAAACACTGACCATAATCACCCTTTGCATTCTGTACCTGGTATTTTTCCGTCCGGGAAAAACCCCACCGCTAAAAAATCCCTTGGTGATCGACCGACCAGGCAAATACCACGTCACACTTGCGCCCCATCTCAATCTTGCCCAGCCCTTTGTCGAGGCTATCGCCCAAAATTTGCTGGAATCCTCCGATCGTTCCGGAGACAGCAACACACTTTACTTTGAAGCGAAGGACAAGCACGCTAAAGCACATGGGCACGATTCGTATTTGCTGGCGATCACGCAACGAGACGGGATATTGTTGTTTCAGGCATCCGCTCCCGAGGGCAACACTGATCATCACAAAACCATCAGCGAATTCTCCAGCAGCGTATTGGAAAAATTTCCACCTACCGGCAAACCGGAGTTAGCCCTTGATCAGATGATCATCAGTGCAACTCAACAGGTTGCAGGCACTAAACGCATCGAGATCGTTCAAATCAGTTAAACGGAAAGCCGGGTACGGAAAATCAGTGTCCCACAGAAGAATTCAACGTCTTTAGCACCTTGCGAACCGGTGTCGGGATCGCCCCGAACAATGCCTCTTCAATATCGATCCACATGCTGCCCGGTTGCTGAATTCGTAGCGGTTTATTCTCGATGCGCAGCAATACCGGTGTGATGTTCAGCTTGAAATGTGTGAAGGAGTGGTTGAATCCGGGCATAACCTCCCTCTCATTCACAACGAAGCCGCCACGCTGCACGAATCCGGTCTCGCAGTTTTCTCCATCTTCCAGTTGCGGGGGGCACCACAGCCCTCCCCATATTCCGGGTGGGGCGCGCTTTTCCAGAAGGATGTCACGACCGGATATGACCAACAAAAAAGTGCAATGTCTTTCCGGCATTGTCTTGCGGGGACGCGGGGTTGGCAACTCGCCGATTCGTCCGCTTTTGAAAGCAATGCATTCCATACTCACCGGACAAACTCCACAATGAGGTTTGCTGCGCTTGCACAGCATCGCACCCAAATCCATCTGCGCTTGTATGTAACGGGCAATGTCTTGCTGTGGCAGCAGTTGTTCGGCTTTCTGCCAAAGTTGCATCTCAACTTTTCTATTGCCCGCCCATCCTTCGATACCGGAGTATCGGGCCAGTACGCGCTTGACGTTGCCATCCAGTATCGCGCGGCGTTCGTGATAGGCCAATGCGCTGATGGCTGATGCCGTGGAGTGCCCGATACCGGGCAGGTTCAGGATATCCTCAAATTGGCGCGGGAATACACCTCCGAATGTTTCGACGATGATCAACGCAGTGCGGTGCAAGTTGCGGCCGCGCGCATAGTAACCAAGTCCGCTCCAATGCTTCAGCACTTGCTCTTCGCTTGCGGCCGCGAGTGCAGCGATCGTGGGAAAAGAAGCGACGAAACGCTGGAAATAAGGAATGACGGTGGCAACCTGCGTCTGCTGCAGCATTATCTCTGACAGCCAGACATGGTAGGCACTTGCTCCCTGCCAGGGCAGGTCGTGGCGTCCGTGTTGTTTTTGCCAGGCGATCAGGCGTTGTGCGAAACTCGATGCCATGTATTAGTGGATTCAGAAACGTCGCGAACCCGGACAGAGCAAGGCGCAAACTGGCGAGAAACAGGAGTGTACACAAGAGTACATGAAATTTCCGAGCCAGTTAGACACGCCGATCAGGCCGGATGAGACAGTAAATGAACCGCTCATTTGAACAGGCCCTTCAGGCCTTTCTTTAACTCTTCCTGCAATTTGGTTTTGGTATCTTCTTTTATTTTTTCCTTCTGCTCGTCGATCCTTTGTTTGGCGACATCAGCGAGCAGCGCACCATAGTCAACTTTGAACTTGAGCGTATCGAATGGGCCGCTCACATTAACCGGCAAAGTTGCCGTCCTCCCCTGCTCAGTCTTGGCAAGTGCGGCCTTTGCGTTGTAATTCATGCTGTCACGGCCGATATCGATGTCACCACTGCCTGTCAGTCGCAGCACAATGGACTTAACCGAAAGATCGTCATTGTGGGCAACGCCGTTATGCACCTTGAAATTGGCCTTGAATTCGCTGAATTCGGTCTTTTCACTCTTGTCAACGCCCAGCGTCTGAGCCTTGGTGTCTTTGTTGATACTCTGTATGCCCTGTACCATTTTGGCGAGGTTGATGCCTTTGATAGCCCCATCCGCCAGATATACCGACACACTTCCGTTCAGCGCCTTTTTCATCGCGCTGACGGTGTTGCCCTGGGTGGTTAGGTTCATGCCGACATTGCCCTTGCCTTCCAATATTTCCAGGTTTGCGGCATCCTTGATCAGCGGGGCAACATTGATGTCACTGAGGTTCTGAATGACTGCGATACTGGGTGTGCCTTGCGCATTGATGCTGAGACTGCCTTTCATGCCGCCTTGATACAGCTTCGCAGTCAGCGGATTGATATTCACCAGCCCGTTGATCGCTTTCACATCTACGCGCAATTGGGTGGTTTTCACGTTGTACATCTTCAGTGCGCCGATACGCAGGCTGCCATCCAGGTTCAGTTTGCGAAGTGCCGAAAGATCCAGTTCCTGCTCCGGCTGTTTCGATTTGGTTGTGCCAGCCTCCGACGGTTTCTTCGGCAGGTACAGATCGGCATCCAGCTGATCCACATCCACATCGAATTTGAGCGCAGGTTCGGCAAAACCTTTAACATCAATCTTGGCTTTGATTTTGCTTTGCAGCAAAGCGCCGGCAAAATTCGCCAGTACGCTTTGCTTCCCGGCATCCACTTGCACACTGCCTTTCATTTCGCTGCTCACAGACTTGTTCGGCAACTTATCTCCGGTGGCATTCAATGCTACGCTGAGATTGCCCAGATTGAACTGCTGTTCTTTGATACTGCCGGATAACGGTGACACTAGTTTCACCTTGAACGTCTGCTCGGGCTGTTTGACATCAACATCGAGGCTTAATGCGCCGACTTTGAAAGATTGTGCGTTGCCCTCAACGCCGGGCAAGGTCAGATTCGCAACGATATTACCGAAATCACCGTCCAATTTTGCATTCAGCTTCAGCTTTGTACCGGAATATTTATCTTTGTTGAGATTCAACGATGGCACATCCAGAGCGGCTTCGAATTTGTCTTTTGATTTGACGCCGCTTGCATTCAGTACGAATTTTTCGGCAGTGAATTCCCGGGTGGCCATATCGGCACCTGCATCACCACTGGCTTTTATTTCCAAGTTACTGATTTCCAAGGCAGAGCCGTTCGCATGCAGCTGCATGTCCTGTAAACGATATCTTTGTTTGTCCAGATCGAATGTAAGCAATGTCTTGAGCTGCATATCCACATCCAGCTTTGGCTGGTTGGCCTGAATTTTCGCAGATATCGCTATCCTGCCCGGCACGCCGACTGTGATGCGCCCGGTGTCAAGATCCAGGTTCCTGATGGCGTAGTGGGCTCCACTCCCTTCATCGGTATAGCTGAGGTTGGCCTGTTTCACGGATACTGAAGCGATATCGAACAGTACCGCCGGTCCGGCGGTTTTCTTGTTCTGCAGTTGTTCCTGCTTGTGTTCGGTTTTTCCGAGCAGATCATCAATGTTGGTCGAGCCATCCTTGTGCATTACCAGACCGGCTTTCAGGCCATTCAATGCCACCTCATCCACCACCACTTGCTTGTGCAGCAAAGGCATCAATGCGAGAGAGACTCGCGCAGATTCGATCGACGAAAACTCCCTGTCATTCCTGAATTCCGATAACGAAACCTTGCCAAGACTCACGCCGATGCTGGGATAAAAAGCCAATCTGATGTCTCCCTCGAGACGCAGATTACGCTGCGTACTGTCCTTCACAGCCTTGATGATCTGGTCCTTGTAGTCGTTCGGATCGAAATTCGCCGCCACATAAGCGATTCCGGCCACGGCGATACCGATGACCGCGCCCGCACCAAGCAATGTGTATTTGAGGATTTTATTCATGCGTGCCCCAGCAGAAAGTCAGGTGGAGAATTATAACGGAGAGAAGATATGAAGTGAGCGGGGCAATCGGATACCCCCTGCTTTTATTTATACCTACAAACAACGACCCGATTGCCGAATCAGGACAACCGGGTCATAAGGCTTTTCGGCTTGCCAACTGCAGAATCAGATCACCTTGGAATAGGTTGCATGCTCCTGCCGTGTGCGCAGATATTTGTCGAACACCATGCAGATGTTGCGTATCAGCATCCTGCCCTTGGGTGTCACGGAGATTGTCTGGGGTGTGATCTCCAGCAGTCCTTCGCGCTCGTATTCGCGCAACTCCCGCATCTCGGTGGCGAAGTAGCTGTCAAAGTCGATCAGGTAGGCAATCTCGAACGATTCCTTGGAGATCACAAAGTGGCACATCAACGACTGGATGATGGCGCGGCGTACCAGATCGTCGGCGTTCAATTCCATGCCGCGCATGATAGGCAATACGTCCCTGTCCAGCGCGTCGTAATAATCTTCCAGGTCACGATAATTCTGGCTGTAGGTCGGACCGATCTTGCCGATTGCACTCAGGCCCAACGCGACCAGATCGCAGTCGGAATGGGTCGAATAACCCTGAAAATTGCGATGCAACCTGCCCTGGCGCTGCGCAACAGCCAGTTCGTCCTCGGGCTTGGCAAAATGATCCATGCCGATGTACACGTAGCCCGCCTTGGTCAGCTTGTCTACCGCCATGCTGAGAATGTCCAGCTTGACTTGCGGTGCCGGCAGATCCTCTTCATGGATACGCCGTTGCGGCTTGAACATGGTCGGCATGTGCGCATAGTTGTAAATCGACAGACGATCCGGATTGGCGGATATCACCCTGTCCAGCGTCGTACCGAATCCATCCAGCGTCTGTTTGGGCAAACCGTAGATCAGGTCGATGCTCACCGATTTGAAACCATTTGCCCGCGCCGCCCGGATCACCCGCAGCGTCTCTTCTTCGCTCTGGATCCGGTTCACCGCGCGCTGCACCTGATCATCAAAATCCTGCACCCCGATGCTGATACGATTGAAGCCCACTTCGCCGAGCAGCGCGATGGTCTCATCGCTGACCTTGCGCGGATCTATTTCGATCGAGTATTCGCCGTCCTTCACCAGTTTGAAGTGTTGTCGGATCGCCCCCATCACCTGGCGTATTTCATCATCGCTGAGGAAAGTCGGTGTTCCGCCACCGAAGTGCAATTGTTCGACCACCTGGTCCGGACCGAGCAGCATCGCCTGCATCGCCATTTCCTTGATCAGATAACGCACGTATACGGCAGCTTTGCTCTTGTCCTTGGTGATAACCTTGTTGCAGGCACAGTAAAAGCACAGCGTATTGCAGAACGGGATATGGATATACAGCGACAGAGGGCGGGCAATCCCTCCTATCTCGCGTTTTGCCACCCACTGGGCATAGGTTTCGGCATTGAAAGCTTCAACGAAGCGATCTGCGGTCGGATACGAGGTGTATCTCGGGCCGTTTTTATCCAACCTGCGTATCAGTTCGAGGTCCACTACCAGTTGATTGACTGTTTTATCCATAATAACCCCCAATATTCGCGGGGAACTATGCCATCTATATGCCAACAACGGTTTGATATATGTCAAAATCCATGTCATATTTTGCCATCGGCAATGGTGAATATGACCGCGAATCGGCGGCTACCTTGTACACGAAACACTCTTCCCAATTTTCCAAGGCGATCAGATCGTGCAGCGAACCGTTTCACTCAACCAGCTAAAAATAGCATGCTCAAACTGCAATATGCGCGAATTGTGCCTGCCTGTCGATCTCAGTATCGGCGAAATGAAACAAATGGAATTGCTGAGTCATGCAAAGCACGTCTATGCGCGCGGCAGTTATCTGTACCGTAGTGGTGACAAGCTTCAATCTCTGTATGCAATCCACAGCGGTTCGTTCAAGACCCAATTTCTGCACGAGGACGGTCGCGAACAGGTGACCGGATTCCAGATGGTCGGCGAAATCATCGGCCTTGATGCGATCAGCACCGATCGACACAGTTGCGACGCGATTGCACTGGAGAACAGTGAAGTGTGCGAACTGCCCTTCAACAAACTCGAATCATTGAGCCGAGAGCTGCCCAGTCTGCAAAGACATTTGCACAAAATCATGAGCAGCGAGATCGTGCGCAGCCAGGGTATCATGTTGCTGCTTGGATCGATGCGTGCCGAACAGCGTCTTGCGGCGTTCCTTCTAAACCTGTCGCAGCGTTTTGCGGCACGAGGATTATCATCCACCCGATTCCAGTTGCGCATGTCGCGCCAGGAGATAGGCAGTTATCTTGGATTGCAGCTGGAAACGGTTAGCCGGGCATTTTCACATTTTCAGGATGACGGGCTGATCAGCGTCAAGGTTCGGGCAATCGAAATTCACAGCCTGCAGCGTCTGCAAGACTGCCTGAACAGTTCACGATAGTTTGACACCGGATGTGTTTAAGATGATTATTCGCATCTTGATGTTATTGCCGGAGACTTATAACGATGGAAATTCAATCCAGTGAAGAGGAAAGAAAACGCGCGCGGCATTTGCATGCGGTTTTGCTGTTTAACCTGGTCGTCAACCATATTTTTCTTTTCTTGATGGCGTTGACTCTTCTCAGTCAAAGCAGCATCTTCCTGGTTCTTGTGACTATCATTTCCATCGCATTGCTTGTGTACATTCTGATCAAGGCACGGCGCTCGCTTGCCAGCGAACAATCATGGTATGTGCGCTGCCACTGGCAATTCGCTGCCAAACGCGCGCGCTTGTTCCTGTTCCTGTTTATCGCGTTGGGATCTCTCAGTCTCATCCTTTACTATGGCGGCATTGCGATGCACATGAAGGCTGTGGAAACATGGGCGCTCACCGGCGGATTCGGCTTATTGCCGTTTATGGTGGCCGTGTTGGGACTTATCGTCATCGAATTCGACGCCGAGCACCAGTCCAAAACCGGCAAGGTGCCTGCCGGTGCTGTCTCCTACTACCCTCCTCCCAAAAATAACGAATAATAGATGGACTTAAAAATCATTCTGGGTGTGGTTGCGCTCATCATCGTATCGACATTCCTTCTGCTGCTTGCTCCCGACAATGCCGTCCACACCCCCGACACGCTACCATGGAATATTACCCACCCCACACCGGACACCACCCGCGTCTTCGGAATCACACTGGGCAAAACAACGCTCGAACAGTCTGCAACAGTATTCAAGGGACATACCGATACTGAAATCGAGATCAGTTTATTCAAGCCCACAAACGGCAAACTGGGCGTCGAGGCTTTTGTTGAAGAGGTGAACTTCAACGGCCTGAAAGCCAAAATCGTCATGAATATCGCAATACCGGACGAAGAATTGCAAGGTATGTACGAGCGCGGCTTGCGCATTAATGGCACTCCCAGCGGCAAGCGTATCACACTGACATATGACGATTTGATCCGAGTGCGCAACTCCCCGATCACCAGCTTGACTTATTTGCCCGGAGTGCGTTTGGATGAGGGCATTATCATCAAACGTTTCGGCCAACCTACTCAGCGTATCCGTGAAAAGAACTCCGATGTCATGCATTGGCTATATCCACAACATGGCCTGGACCTCGTGCTTGGCGGAAAGGAAAAGCCGTTGTTACAGTATCTTTCACCTAAGGATTTTGAAATCTTAAGAGCGCCTTTGCTCGTGAATGGTGAAATTTTGAAATAACTGATTATTTCTCGGGCGATTCAGGTTCCTTTTCCTTCTCCACTTTTTCTTTGGGCTGACTGATCAGCATCGAGTCCTCGTCGTCGTCCAGCAGGATACGGCTGGCGTTACCTTCCATATCTTCGTATTGGCCCTTCTTCACTGCCCAGATAAGAATAGCGACAAATACCAGGCCAAAGAACGTCATACCCGGGATAAGACTGTAAATGACTTCCATGCTATCTATTCCTTAAACAGATTGCGAATACGCGCGGCATTGCCTATCACCAACAGCGAACTGATCGGCATGGTGATCGCGGCAACCAGCGGTGTTACATGCGCCATCATCGCCAACGGCACCATGATAATGTTATACACGAACGACAGGCCAATATTCTGCTTGATGGTACGCAACGTGCGCCTCGACAATAGTGTCGCCAGGCGTACCTTGTCCAGTTCGTTTTTCATCAGTACGATGTCGGCACATTCGACCGAGACATCCGTGCCTGAACCCAAAGCGATGCCGACATCGGCTCGAATCAGCGCAGGCGCATCGTTGACACCGTCCCCCACCATCGCCACGCATTCCCCGCGCAGCTGCAACTGTTGAATAACCTTGTCCTTGTCTTGTGGCAACACTTCTGCAATGACCTCCATGCCTCCCAGTTGACGGGCTATCGCCTCTGCCACCGCTTTGCGATCTCCGCTCAACAAGGTCATGCCGATGCCGGACTCGCGCAAAGTATTCACCAGACCTTGTGCATCGGCACGAAGCTTGTCCGACAACACCAGCACTGCGACATGCTGTCCATTTACAGCCAGATGCACACAAGTCCTGGCCTGATCCTCCAGGTTGCCCAGCTTATGCAACAAACATTCCTGCATGGCAGTATTGTTAAGGACCAACCACTCTGCCGTACCCAGCAACACACGCTTGCCTTCTGTCTCAGCCTCCACGCCTGCGCCAGCAGTGGTATTGAAACCCAGCACCGTCATATTCCGATAAAGCAACTGTCGTTCATCAGCTGCTCTGACGATAGCATGCGCCACACTGTGCTCTGAATATCGCTCCACGCCCGCGGCCAAAGACAGCATGACTGCCTCATCCTCCCCGGATGCAATAATCATATTTTCCACTTGCATCTTGCCTTCAGTCAAGGTGCCGGTCTTGTCAAACACGAAATGCGTGACCTTGGACAAGGTCTCAAGAACCACTCCATTTTTCACCAGTATGCCATGCTTAGCGCCAAGACCGGATGCCACAGCAATCGACATCGGCGTGGCCATTCCCAGCGCGCATGGACAGGTGATGATCAATACCGAGGTGGCCGCCATCAGCGCCAATTCGAAATTGTCCGACCAAATGTAAAAGGTGATGCTCGCAAATACCAGAGTGGCCAACACGAACCATGGTACGATGCTGTCGGAGATGCGCTGGATCGGCGCCTTGGATGACTGCGCCTCCTCTACCAGACGAATGATCTTGGATAGCGTGGAGTCTTGCGTTGCAGCCTGAACTTCGACCACCAGGGCACCGCTGCCGTTCATCGTGCCCGCTGCAACCCGATCACCCGGTTGTTTCTTGACCGGCACCGATTCACCGCTCAACATCGACTCGTCGACGGAGCTGTGACCATCGCAAACAAATCCGTCCATCGGAATCTTGCTGCCCGGCTTTACAACCACTCGGTCGCCCACCTGCACTGCGCGTACCGATATCATCTTCTCTTCACCCTGACGCAACACGGTCGCGACACGCGGCTGCATGTCCATCAACCGATTGGTTGCAGCCACCGCCTGGTGGCGGAACATTCCCTCCAGATAGCGCCCGATCAATATCACGAAAGACAGGTTGGTGACCGTATCGTAATACACGACACCCGCACCCCCCAGCGTCACATATAGCGAGTACGAATATGTGACCGACAATCCGATGGCGATAGGAAGATCCATCGTCAAACGCGCGTTGCGCAATCCGCTCCACGCGCCTTTGTAGAAGGGATAGCCGGAATACAGCAGGGTGGGCGTTGCCAGCGCCAGGCCCATCCAGTGAAAGAAATTCACGAACTCCCCCCTGTCAGCACCGCTGTAAAGCGCGATGGCGATCAGGTTGAGATTCATCATGGTAAAGCCGGCGAAGAACAACCGGAACAACATGGCCCGATTTGCCTTCTTCATGGCGCCTTCGGCCACCTCCGGGTCGTAAGGGACACCGGCATAACCGATCTGGGATAAGCGATTGATCAGTGCAGATAATTTGACACGCTGGTTATCCCAGCGCAGTTGCAAGCGTTTTCCCGCCAGATTGACGTTAGCTGTCAACACACCGGGTATGCGCATCATGCCGCGTTCGATCAGCCACACACAGGCAGCGCAATGGATGCCTTCGACCAGCAGATGAGCTTCGCTCAGATCGCCCTTGCGATTGACGAAGTCCTGCTGCACCTCGTCAAGATCGT
>Ga0210099_1000508_pt1 | contig 12766 bp, 10 predicted proteins | sample Joice_ThreeSqA_D_4_FD_184872 | JGI IMG/M metagenome (GOLD analysis project Ga0210099, IMG submission 184872) | Wetland microbial communities from San Francisco Bay, California, USA, that impact long-term carbon sequestration - Joice_ThreeSqA_D2... | ecosystem: Environmental > Aquatic > Marine >...
ATGAAAGTGCAAGACAGATAGTTGAAGTCAGCGAAGCATTTCAGTATGCACACGAACTTGGAATGGCTACAATTCTCTGGTGTTATTTAAGAAATCCAGAGTTCAAAAAAGATAAAGATTATCATGTTTCTGCCGACCTTACCGGACAGGCAAATCATCTTGGTGTAACAATTCAAGCTGATATTATTAAACAGAAACTTCCTGAAAACAACGGCGGCTACAACGCAATAAAATTCGGTAAGACACATAAGAAAGTTTACAGTGATCTTTCAACAGACAACCCGATTGATCTTTGCCGTTACCAGGTTATAAACAATTATATGGGTCGTGCAGGATTAATTAATAGCGGCGGGGCTTCGGGTGAAAATGATTTTGCAGAAGCTGCTAAAACTGCTGTTATAAATAAGAGAGCCGGTGGTATGGGATTGATCTCAGGGCGTAAGGCTTTCCAGAGACCGATGAGCGAAGGCGTTAAACTTCTGAACACAATTCAGGATGTTTATCTTGCAAAAGAAATAACAATAGCTTAACGTAAAAATTAACCCCTCCCATCCTCCCCTTTACTAAGGGGGAGGCTAGGTGGGGTTTTTAATTTCACTCGGAAGTCACGAACCATTTCGAGGCTTAGGTTAATTTCCTGTTTTCTCCTTCTCAGGTTTCAACCTCAACAAGTAATCCGCAATCTTTCCCAAGTCCTTAACATTAATATTCCCGAATGTCGGCATAATCATGCCGGGAAATTTTTCAGTATAATCCTGGAACCTTTTCGTGTCGGAAAATGAAGTGGGGTTGCGGAGATAATTAATCAGATTATCTCTTGTCCAGAATTCAGAAACATGATAAAGAGACGGACCCATCTTCGTTCCCTTAAGATCTGTTCCATGACACGTAGTACAGTTTAGTTTGTTTATAAGTTGTTCAGCCGTAAGATCTTGTGAAGACATATCTGTCTGCTGCGGATTTGGAGATCCGATTGCAGAATTTGTTGTTGTTTTGTCTTCCTTGGTTGCCCTGGAAAGTGCAAATAATAAAATAAATAATACTAAAAAAGCAGCCACCCAAATTTGAGGTTTAGTCATTGTTACCTCCTTTTTGTTCTATTTCAAACGACGCATTTGCGCCGTAATTTCTTTTTCAATTGAGTCATAAATCAATGATTTTGCAAATATGACCAGTGTATAAACAGATTATTTCTTCGTTCATGTAGTGTTTCGTCGGATATTTATTATCTTAGTTTAAACTTATTAAAAAAGAAATCATCTGACAAATCCGATTAATGACAAATGCTAATCGTTTAATAAAGGAAAAAAGCCCTTACCTGCTTCAACATGCATATAATCCTGTTGATTGGTATGCATGGAGCGACGAAGCATTTACAGAAGCTAAAGAAAAAGATAAACCTGTATTTCTTTCAATAGGATACTCGACCTGTCACTGGTGTCACGTTATGGAGAAAGAATCTTTTGAAGATGAGGAAGTTGCAAAACTTATGAACGATGCTTTTGTATCAATTAAAGTAGATAGGGAAGAGAGACCTGATATCGATGGTATTTATATGTCCGTCTGCCAGATGATGACCGGCGGCGGTGGCTGGCCATTAACAATTATTATGACCTCCGATAAAAAACCTTTCTTTGCCGGAACTTATTTTCCCAAAGAAAACCGTTATGGAAGAATTGGATTGAAAGATTTAATTCTCCAGGTTAATCAATTATGGAAAACTAAGCGAGATGATTTGTTAAAATCTTCGGAGGAGATTTCTTCAGCATTAATATCTTCTTCTTCAACCGCTGTTGGTGATAAGCTTAATGAAGATATTTTTCATACAACATTCAGAGAATTTGAAGAAAGATTTGATGAAAAATTCGGTGGATTCGGGAGTGCGCCAAAGTTTCCAACCCCACATAATTTAATGTTCTTATTAAGATACTGGAAAAGATATGGAAACAATAAAGCACTCGGGATGGTTGAGAAGACTCTTACAGAAATGAGAAAAGGTGGAATTTATGATCATATCGGGTTTGGGTTTTGCAGGTACTCAACAGATAGAGAATGGCTCGTTCCGCATTTTGAAAAAATGTTATATGACCAGGCACTTCTTGTTTTAGCTTATACTGAAACTTACCAGGCGACAGGCAAGTATTTTTATAAAGAAACTGCCGAAGAAATTCTTTCTTATGTAATGCGGGATATGACTTATGAGGAGGGAGGATTTTATTCTGCTGAGGATGCAGACAGCGAGGGCGAAGAAGGAAAATTTTATTTATGGGCAGAGCAAGAGATTAAAGAAACATTTCCCTATGATTCAGAGATACTTATTAAATTTTTTAACATTAAGAAAGAAGGAAATTTTTCCGATCCGGTTCAGGGTACAATGAGCAATAACAACATTCTTCACATTAGAAAAAATCCTTCTGAATTTGCCGCCGAGAATAATCTTGATGAAAAGGAATTCAAAGAAAAGCTTGAAAGGGGAAGACAAAAACTTTTTGAAGTAAGAGAAAAAAGAACTCATCCATATAAAGATGATAAAATTTTAACTGACTGGAACGGGTTGATGATCTCTGCATTTTCAAAAGCTGCCCAGGTATTTGGCAAAAAGATTTATTCTGATTATGCAGTAAATGCAGCCGAATTTATTTTGTTAAAAATGTTTGATAGAGAAGGGCGGCTTTTACATCGTTACAGGGAATACGAGGCTGCAATCTTTGCAAATGCTGATGATTATGCCTTTCTAACTGCAGGGTTACTTGATCTTTATGAAACGGCTTTTGAGCCGGGGTATCTTGAATATGCAATTAAAATAAATAATAATTTTATTGAGCACTTCTGGGATATGCAGAACGGCGGATTTTTCTTTACACCCGACTACGGTGAAAAATTAATTTCAAAAAAAAAGGAAATTTATGATGGTGCTGTCCCCTCAAGTAATTCTGTGGCAATGTTGAACCTGCTTAGGATCGCAAGGATAACAGCAGACAATAGCTTTGAAGAAAAGGTTGGTAAAATTAATAAAGTCTTTTCCAATCAAATTGAAAATTACCCGGCTGGATTCACCCAATTTTTAATTGCACTCGATTTTGCTACGGGACCTTCTTATGAGATAATTTTAGCCGGGGATAAGAGTGCAGAAAAGACAAAACAATTTCTTTCAATAATTGAAGAAAAATTCAATCCGAATAAGATTTTACTTTTTGCTGAAGAAAAGATTAATAAAACCGTTCCTTACATCTCAAACTATGAAACCAGCCAGGATAAAATAACTGTTTATGTCTGTGAAAATTATGTCTGTAACCTTCCGGTCAGTGAGCCGGAAAAGCTAAAAAAAATACTACCTTAAGTTTATTTTTTTAGTTAAATTTTAGTGGTAATAGTAATTTTGCATTAAAATAAGAAGAAATCCGGGATAATATTCTGCGTCAGGAAACTAAGCTAGTTCAGTCTTTAATAAGGGAAGTACAATCAGGTAAGAGTTCCGCATTCGAACAACTTTTCCGGACTCATGGGGGGCGTATTTTCTCATTCGGATTGAAAATTTTTGAGCATAATAAACTTGCTGCTCAAGAGCTGACAAAAAGAGTTTTTGTTAGTGCCTTCGAGAAAATCAGTGCTTATCCTGAAAACGAAACTTTTATTTTGTGGTTAAGGACTATTGCAGTCCATGAAACAAAAAAGGGAGATATTGAAAAATTAATAGAGGTGCACAAAGCGGGTGCAGTTGAGGAAGCGATTTTTTCTCTTCCTGTAGAAGAAAGAATTATTTTTATTTTTCACGATGTCGATAAGCTGCAAAACGAGGAAATTACATTAATAACTAATGAAACAGTTGAGAATATAACCCTTAAACTTTCCAGCGCAAGAAAATTAATGATGGATAAACTGAGTGTTAGAAGATTAGATGATCTTGATTATAAGGTTGCTTTTCTGCCTAAAAATGTTGAACCGGGGCATGATCTATGGGACATAATTTTTAAAGAAATAAACAAAGTAGGACCAGAGGAACCGAAAAATAAAGAGGGTATGGAGGAAAAGTTTAAGGGATTCTTTAAAAAGAAAAACTAAATCTTATTTTCTTTTGGGTCTATGAATATGTGTGCTCTGTCCCAAAAACACTTCCGATGCTTCCATAACCGTTTCAGATAAAGTGGGGTGTGGATGTATAGTTAATTTTAGGTCAGTTGCATTAGCTCCCATTTCAATTGCAAGAACGCCTTCAGCGATTAATTCTCCTGCTCCCGGTCCACAAATTCCAACTCCTAATATTCTTTCTGTATCCGGATCAATAATTAATTTTGTAACTCCGTCCGAACGACCCAGAGTTGTAGCTCTTCCCGAAGCAGCCCATGGGAATTTAGCAACTTCAAATTTGATATTCTTTTCTTTTGCCTGCGTTTCTGTTAATCCTGCCCACGCAATTTCAGGATCGGTAAACACAACAGCCGGAATAGCAAGAGGTTCAAAAGCTGCTTTCTTTCCGTGAATAACTTCTACCGCTGTTCTCCCTTCATGTGAAGCTTTATGAGCCAGCATAGGCTCACCCGCAATATCCCCGATTGCGTAAATGTTTGGATCATTGGTTCTCATTTGTTTGTTGACTTTTATCCAACCGCGTTCATTAACTTTTACATTTGTGTTTTCCAAACCTAATCCTTCGGTAGTCGGTTTTCTTCCAATGGACATCAGAACATAATCATAAGTTTCAGTTGAAGTCTTACCGTCTTTATCCTGAATCTTAACCTGGATTCCATTATTTACTTCTTTAAGTTCACTCACTTTAGATTCGAGCATTACTTTTTCATAACTCTTTTCAATTCTTTTAGAAAGAAAAGAGACAAGGTCTCTATCTGCTCCGGGAAGTAATCCCGGCATCATTTCAACAACAGAAACCTTTGAACCCAGAGCAGCATAAACAGAACCGAGCTCAAGTCCGATATAACCGCCTCCAATCACCAGAAGGCTTTTAGGAATTTCAGGTAAATCGAGAGCAGAAGTTGAGTTGAGTAATCTTTTACTTTTAATATTTAGAGAAGGAATAGCTGTAATGATTGAACCAGTAGCGATAATTGCATTTTCAAAATTATGTTCTTCAGTTTTACCGTCAGCTTTTTCAATTTTTAAAGTAGATGAATTTAAGAACGAAGCTTTTCCCTGTATATAATTTATTTTCTTTACTTTTATAAGCTGTCCGAGTCCACCTGTTTGTTTTGCAACTACTTCATTCTTCCATTCTCTTAATCTGTCAAGATTTATTTTAGGTTTTGCAAATTCCAATCCCCAGTCTTTTGCTTCTTCTGTTTCAGTGATCAACTTTGCAATGTGGAGCAATGCTTTAGAAGGGATGCAGCCCCTGTATAAACAAACACCGCCGGGATTTTTTTCTTTATCGATTAATGTAACATTCATTCCGAGATCGGCGGCTAAAAACGCTGCTGCGTAACCTCCGGGTCCGCCGCCAATTACCGTAACTTGTTTTTCGCTCATCGTTTATCCCTCTATCAACAGTTTCATAGGATTTTCAAGAACTTCACAAACCCATCTTAAAAAACGTGCTGCATCCGCTCCATCAATAACACGGTGATCGTAAGAGAGGGAGAGAGGAAGCATTAAAGCCGGCTCAAAAGTTTTGCCATTATAAACAGGTTCGTAACCACCTTTGGAAACACCGAGTATTGCAACTTCAGGTGAATTAACAATCGGAGTGAAAGAAGTTCCACCGATACCGCCAAGATTTGTAATCGTAAAACAAGCTCCCTGAAGTTCCTCAAGAGAAACTTTTTTATTACGTGCCTTTTCTGCAAGTGCATTTATATCGCGAGCAAGTTCTGTTATATTTTTTCTATCTGCATGCTTTATAACCGGAACAATCAAACCAAACTCTGTATCAACTGCAATACCAATATTGTAATACTTTTTGTATATAATTTCTTTTCTTTCAAGATTTATACTTGAATTGAACTGCGGAAAAACTTTAAGAGCAGATGCACAAACTTTAGCAAGTATTGATGTCATCGTTAATTTGTCTTTTGGATCTTTTGCTTTTTGATTCAGTTCTTTCCTTAACTTTTCAAGTTCGGTTATATCCGCTTTATCGAATTGTGTAACGTGAGGTATAGTTGCCCAGGCATAGCTTAAATGTTCGGCAGTTTTTTGTCTTACATTAGTTGTAGGCTTGACTTCAATTTCACCGAACTTCGAGAAATCGGGAAGTCCTTCTTTCTTAATTCCGCCGCCAACAAAACCTGCTTTAGATTCATTAAGTTTTTTTGCATAAGCTTTTACATCAGACATTGAAATTCTGCCGGACGGACCTGAGCCGGGAACATCTTTAATATTAATTCCGATTTCCCTTGCTAATCTTCTTACAGAAGGTGCAGCGGGTGCAGCTTCCTTCATAACCGGGGGCTGTTCAACACGTTCAGAATTATATTCCGGTTCAGCAACTACTTGTTCTGCTTTTGTATCACTTTTCTGTTCGACTATTTCTTCTTTTGTACCAGGCTTTGTTTTTTCTATAGTTTCAGTTTCGGAAGATTCAACTTTAATTATTGCCTGTCCTGTTTTTGCTTTTTCTCCTGTTTTAACTAAAACTTCTACAACTTTACCGCTTATACTTGAAGGAACTTCCACAGTAGCTTTATCTGTTTCAATTTCAATAATACCCTGATCTTTTTCAATATTGTCATCAGGTTTTACAAGAACGTTTATGATATCAGCCGATTCAATATTTTCTCCAAGCTCCGGTAGTATTACATCGACAATAGAACTTTTTGTTGAAGAAGGTCTTTCAGATTTTGTTTCTTTAGTGGTTTTACCTTCTTTCTTTTTACTTCCTGATTTTGTCTCTTCTTCTATTTCAGAAATTTTTTCTTTAGGTGCAGATTTTCCCTCACCGTCTTCGACTTTAATAATTGTTTGACCTACTTTTACTTTGTCTCCTTCTTTAACAAGTACTTCTTCAACAATTCCTTCGTAAGAAGAGGGAACTTCAATTGTAGCTTTATCGGTTTCTATTTCAATTATACTTTGTTCTTTTTCTATTTTATCGCCAGGTTTGACCAGAACATTAATGATGTCTGCGGATTCAATATTTTCTCCAAGTTCCGGTAGCTTAAATTCCTTTGACATTTTTATCCTTACTGAACTTTATTTTTTAAGAAATCATAGGATTAGGTTTTGAAGGATTTATCTTAAGATCTTTAACAGCCTTTTCAACAACCGATTTTTCAATACTTCCTTCATTTACAAGTGCGTACAACGTAGCGAGCACAATATGTTTAGCATCAACTTCGAAGAAATCTCTCAATTCAGCACGCCCTTCGCTTCTACCAAAGCCATCGGTTCCTAGAGAGTAAAGAGGACGCGGAAACCATTTTGCAATTGAGTCGGGAAGTGCTTTAACATAATCTGAAGATGCTACAAAAACACCTTTTTCATTTTTCAAAACACTTTGCAGATATGATTCTTTTGGCTTTGAAGTTGGATTAAGAAGATTCCATCTTTCAATATTCAAAGCTTCTCTTCTTAATTCTTTATAACTCGTAACACTCCATACATCTGCTGCAACCTTGTAATCGTTTTCAAGTATTTGCTGTGCTTTAAGTACTTCGTTCATAATTGTTCCGCTTCCAAAGAGTTGTGCATGAAGTTTAGCATTCTTTTTATCCGAAGCTTTGAATTTATACGTTCCTTTTACGATGCCTTCTTTAGCACCTTCAGGCATATGAGGCATAGCATAATTTTCATTCATAATAGTTAAATAGTAGTAAACATTTTCCCGCTCTTCATACATTCTTCTAATGCCATCCCTAATAATTACTGCTAACTCAAAAGCAAAAGCAGGATCATAAGTAACAAGATTTGGCAACGTGTATGCAAGCAAGTGGCTGTTTCCATCCTGATGTTGTAAACCTTCACCGTTAAGTGTCGTTCTGCCTGCAGTTCCTCCTAAAAGAAATCCTTTGCAGCGCATATCGCCGGCAGCCCAGACAAGATCGCCAATCCTTTGCATTCCAAACATAGAATAGTAAACAAAGAAAGGAATCATATTTATTCCATGAGTTGCATAAGCAGTGCCAGCAGAAATAAAAGAAGACATCGAGCCGGCTTCGGTTATTCCTTCTTCAAGAATTTGTCCGTTCACAGCTTCCTTATAATAGAGCAAACTTTCTTTATCAACAGGCTCATAAAGCTGACCAACGTGTGAGTAAATACCAACCTGTCTAAACAAAGCCTCCATACCAAATGTTCTTGCTTCATCAGGAACAATTGGAACAATCAGCTTTCCGATTTCCTTATCTTTAAGAAGTTTGGCAAGTATCCTTACAAAAACCATTGTTGTAGAAACTTCTCTTCCTTCGGTTCCTTTATAAAATTCTTCAAAGAGTTCTTCAGGCGGAGTTTTTATTGGCCCGGCAGCAACTTTTCTTTGGGGAACGTAGCCGCCGAGTCCTTCTCTTCTTGATTTGAGATATTTCATTTCATCACTGTTTTCCGAAGGTTTATAAAATGGTGCAGAAGCAACATCATCGTCGGAAATAGGAATTCCAAATCTCGTTCTGAATTCTTTTAATTCATCTTCATTAAGTTTTTTTTGCTGGTGAGTTATGTTTTTTCCTTCGCCGCTTTCACCGAGTCCGTATCCTTTTATAGTTTTTGCGAGAATAACTGTCGGCGAACCTTTATGTTCTGTAGCAGCCTTATAAGCCGCATAAACTTTTTCAGGATCGTGACCGCCGCGTTTCATTTTCTGAAGCTGCTCATCTGTGTAACTTTCTACCATGTCTTTAAGATCACCAAAGAAATTCTCACGGATGTAATCGCCGGTTTCAACGGATATTTTCTGATACTGTCCATCTACAGTTTCGCTCATTCTCTTAACGAGTTTTCCTTCTTTATCTTTTTCAAGAAGAGGATCCCAGTCACTTCCCCAGATAACTTTAATTACATTCCAACCTGCACCGCGGAATATTGCTTCGAGTTCCTGGATTATTTTACCATTGCCGCGTACAGGACCATCAAGTCTTTGCAGATTACAGTTTATAACAAAAATAAGATTATCGAGTTTTTCCCTTGAAGCTAAAGTAATAGCACCTAAAGTTTCAGGTTCATCTGTTTCTCCATCACCTAAGAAAGCCCAAACATGATTGTTATTATTTTTCTTTAATCCTCTGTCTTCTATATACCTATTAAACCTTGCCTGGTAAATCGACATAATCGGGCCAAGCCCCATTGAGACAGTCGGGAATTCCCAGAAGTCAGGCATTAACCATGGATGCGGGTAAGAAGAAAGACCACCACCCGGTTTCAATTCTCTTCTAAAGTTTTTAAGCTTTTCAGTTGAAAGTCTTCCTTCCAGATAAGCTCTTGCATAAATGCCGGGTGAAGCGTGTCCCTGGAAGTAAATCTGGTCGCCAGTTCCTTCATCTCCTCTTCCTTTAAAGAAATGATTAAAACCTATTTCATAAAGAGTAGCTGCAGAAGCATAAGTAGATATGTGTCCACCGATTCCGCTTTCCTGTTTGTTAGCGCCAACCACCATCGCCATTGCATTCCACCTGATAATGCTTTTTATTCTTCTTTCAATTTCTCTGTTGCCGGGGAATGGTGATTGTTTCTCTCTTGGTATTGTGTTGATGTAAGGAGTGTTTGCCGAGAAGGGCATTTCAACTCCTGCTTTGTGTGCTCTTATATGAAGCTGCTGAAGAATCTCCCTTACTCTTTCAGGCCCGCCGTGTTCAAAAACATAATCTAATGAGTATAACCATTCGCGGGTTTCAATATCTTTTATTTCCTGGTCCGCCGATTTACCATTTTTCATTATTTATTACCCTTTCCCCGCTTTTGACGGGGGAAAATATTTCAAAAATTTCTGTCTATTAACTCTGCTATAAGTCTTTACACCTCTTTCAATTTTATGAGATAAATGTTATAAAACTCTTAAAATCGAACTTTTCCAGAGGTAAAATCTATTGTAAATAGAAGCATAATCTAATCGTTTTGCTTCAGAAACTCAAGGAATGGGATATTCATAGGCCGGATTCTCTCCCAAATATCTATCATACCACATCTTTCTTAAGGCATTGACTTCTTTTCTGTGTTTTCAACCTTGATAAACAAGCCTCTTTTCAGTATTATAAAGAGTACTAATATAAGGATTATTAATAATGCCACAAGTAATAACAGCAAATGAATTAAAAACAAAAGGAGTTTCCGTTTTAAATGAAGAAACTTCCGATGGTAACGAGGTAATTGTAACAGTCAGGGGGAAAAATAAATATGTCGTTGTACCTATTGAAAAATATAATTACTTAAGAGAATGTGAATTAGAGGCTGCTCTATCAGAAACAAAAAGAGATATTAAAGAAGGAAAGTTTGTAAAAGAATCGGTAGAAAAGCATGTTAAGAGAATAGTCCGTGGCTGAGATAATTTATACAGCCAGCTATTTAAGACGTGTTAAAAAGTTTATCAAAAAGCATCCGAAATTAATATCTCAATACGAAAAGACATTGAAATTATTAGAATTGAATCCTGCCCATCCTTCGTTAAGGCTGCATAAACTGAGTGGAAAATTATCTGAATTATTTTCAGTTTCAATTAATATTTCATACCGTATTTCTATTTATTTTTTAATTGAAGAAGATAAAATAATACCGGTCGATATCGGTAGTCACGATGAGGTTTATCAAAAGAAAAATAAACGATGATCTATAATAGCACCGGGATAATTTATTGGAAATTAGACTTCAGATTTATGACCTTATCCTAATTTTCTCTTTTTGATATAAACGGTTGAAACCGTTACAGTAAGCTATGGTTTTTTTTTTGTATCCAATGGATAAATCCATTGGTTAACCTGAATGAAATCAAAAAGTAATTTATATCAGATTAACTTCGGGATTTATCCCGAAGAAGAAAAGTTAGCCACATATGACAAGAACCGTTTTAACGGTTTTAATAATTTTAACACAGCCTCAATAAGGAGAAGGGTTTATTAGATATTATGGCTTAATATTAATGTCCTTTCAAGAAATAAATTTTTTCGTTTTTATTGTTAATGAGTCTCTCTCCTTCTTAAGGAGAGAGACTATCCCGAAGGCCCGAAGGACTCCTTTGGAGGATGCCTTTGGCAGAGTGAGGTTATTTTTACACAAAATCACTATTTATAAGCTTTAAAGATGCTGAAACCTGCCTATCGGTAGGCAGGCAAGTTCAGCATGACATAATTATTTCAAATACTTCTCATACCACATTTTTCTTAAAGTATCGACTTCTTTTCTATGTCTTTTAAGATAATGATCTCCTTCTTCAAACAATTTTAATTGATAGGGAATATTCAGTTCATCAAATCTTTTTGCCAATTCAATGGTTTGTCCAACCGGAACGGTTTCGTCGCTTTTACCGTGCATTAAGAGACAGGGAATTTTGGGAAGCTTGTTTACAAAATTAATTATTGTTCTTTCTCCAAGTTTTTTTTCAAAATTTTCTTTGCCGAGTATTTTTGCATAAATGGAATTCCTGTTATCGCTTGTCATTACATAATCTTTAAGATCTGAGATAGCTCCGACTAAAACAGCACACTTAAAATTCGGATTTTTCAATAATGTAAGAAACGTCATCATACCGCCGCGGCTCCAGCCTTCCATTCCCCATTTTTCTTTATCAGCGAATTCAAGTTCATCCGCAAGGGGGATAAGATTCAAAATATCATTAACATCGCTTCCACCGAGTTCCTCTTTTCCTTCGCCGCCGGCATTCCCCCTGTACTGAGATGCAAAAACCACATAACCCAAGATGGCAATTTGTCCAAACATTCCTCTTGCCGTAAAACTATCTATTGCACCTTTGTTTTCGTAGCCGCCCCGGTTCCAGATTATGCAGGGAAATTTCTTTCCTTCATTAGATATAGGATAAGCAATATATCCTTTTACTTTTAAATTGTCTGACAGATAAGTTATTCTTTCTACAATTGTATTTTCATAAACTCCTTTTCCCCAGCCGCTTATGAGCATTTTTGTCTGAGTTTCATTCAACTCTATTTTTTCTCTTTCAATAAATTTGCTGTTGTTCATTCTGTTTTGTGTTGTTGACTGTCTTGTCTGCAGATAAAAAAAATTTGTAAGTTAGAGAACTAATTTTGTGAAACTGTTATTTCTAAAACTAAAGTTACGGAAAAAATTAAGTGGCTAAAAAGAAACCAGTAAGACATCCAGATAAATTGCGCCAGGTTAAACCAGGAATAAAACCTCTTTACCAGGTTATTGCAGTAATTGCCGTCCTTGCACTAATAATCTTTCTCGCTTTTCCCGATTTAACGAAGCAGCACGATAATGATGATGAATATCATTTTACAAAAGAAGGCGAACTTACTTTTTATTCGGCTGATAGTGTAAAGAAAGTTACGATCGACATTGAAATTGCAAATACAGAATTTGAAAGAGAACTTGGTTTGATGAAAAGAAAAAGTATGGAAGAAAACCAGGGAATGCTTTTTATTTTTCCAGAAGAGAAAATGCAATCGTTCTGGATGCGCAACACTTTAATTTCTCTTGATATGATATTTGTAAGTGCACAAAAAGAAATAGTAACAATCCGAAAAAACACAAAAGTTTTATCTGATCAATCTTATCCATCTACAAAACCAGCAATGTATGTAATCGAAGTAGATGCGGGATTTTCCGACAATCACAATCTTAAAGTAGGGGATAAGATAAGCTGGAAGGAAATGAAACAGTAGCGATAACAGAACTTAAGTGTAAGAGCAAGTTC